>Ga0181587_10000011_pt1 | contig 144957 bp, 130 predicted proteins | sample 071ome_27_FD_132463 | JGI IMG/M metagenome (GOLD analysis project Ga0181587, IMG submission 132463) | Coastal salt marsh microbial communities from the Groves Creek Marsh, Skidaway Island, Georgia - 071409AT metaG (megahit assembly) | ecosystem: Environmental > Aquatic > Marine > Intertidal... | reverse complement strand
TCAAAAGATTAAATCAGTGCTTGAATCGTCGGGCATCCAATTCACCGGCGACCCCCTGGTAAACCCCGGAGTGACACTTGACCTGAGCAAGCGGGAGGCTGCGCTTGGCCGACAATAAAGATGTCCCAGCGGAGGGCTATGAGCAGGCTCCCGATTACCAGCAGCACTTAAAAGAGGTGATGGCCAGCTACGAGCACCCAAAGGGGGTGTTAGGTGAACTCGTAGGACAGCTAGCCGACGCGTTCTGGTGGATCAAAGTCTATCGCCGCGACAAGGACAACCTCATCGTCTCGCACATGGCCTCCACCCTTGTTAAGCGGCGATCCTTTGTGGAGCAGGACCAGCAACTGTGGTTGTCCACCTTCGAGGCGCTTTCTGAGTTCATGGGCGGTGCACAACCTGACCTCCAGGCCCGCAAAAACCTCAACAAGCTGATGACCGAAAAGGGCCACAACTTCACTTCCCTCCGGGCTGAGGCAACCAGAGACGCGCTCCCCCAAATCGATACCTTAGATAAGCTGATCGATCGACAATTCAAGAACGTACGCCTGCTCATGCAGGCGCACGACTCGGCTAAGTTTGCGCCCCAGCTGCACAAGAAGCTGGAACTTGAGATCAAGCAGCTCGAGCTGCAAGTGAAAAAAAGCGATGAAGACCAGTGTCTCGAAGTTGCTCGCCAATAGGGCCAACGCTCAAAAGTCGACGGGACCTCGATCCCAAATCGGCAAACACATCTCTTCAAAAAATGCCCGCAAGCACGGACTCGCCGGCAGTGATTCCACAGCAGGTAACAGTCCCTCCCCCCAAGATACTCATCTCGTGAACGACGCACGGAGTCTCGGCTATTCTGATGAAGACGCACAGATTCTAGTCAATGCATTACAGACCTTACGTTCCGTAATTGCCGCCAAGCACGCAGCCTATGTCGACAAGCCCGACGCCGAAAGAATGCCTGACATGTCCAGAGAGCTAATCGAAGAGACGATCGTGGGGATGGTCTCGCCAAAGGAGCGGCTCTCAAAGCGGGACCGGGACTACATGGTGAACCTGCTCTACAGGGAAGTAGAAAAGGATAACGACCCGTTGCAGCGGCTCATGCTCAAGATCGAGGCGCACCGAAAACTTATGCGTTACGAGCAGCGAGCCGTGAACCGGCTGCGCGGGGCGGCGAAAGGGCATAAATAGAAAAATAACAGAACGAACCCAAAGGTGCGGTAGGAGTAGGGGTAGCGGACTAACTGGCGATAATAGGGTTTATCATTATCTTGGGATTCAATCCGCTATAAGACTTTTCACTTTACTAATATTCTGCCAAAGAAGTGCCCGAGGGACGGATATATCCATAGCCTTCATGCAACGCTCAAGCAGACCATTCTCCTCACCTAACCTATCAATCACTATGGACAGATCTTTTAAAATGGCTTCACCATAGGCCGCTTTAGATTTTTTGGCCGCCGCAAAAAATGCTGTCTTGCTAAGATTAAGCATGGCAAGGTCTATGACATCCCGGCAATGCATTCCCATATCCAAGCCTCGATCAGAGTTAGCTAGTAGCTTACTTGCGGCCATATCTAGCGTGGTTAATGTGGCGACGCCTAAAATGCACTCCTTCTTTCTTGGCTTTGCTAGCGCAATCCGCCCCTCAAGGACAATCTCAAACTTAATCGGCGTTCTGTCGACAATTACTTTGGTTCGGATACCGTACTGGTCACTGCGAACATCCGACGCTTGAAGCTGGCCGGCATCGGTACTTCTCATTAGCGATTGAAGGCCCTGCTCTCGGACTAGATTGCGCAGATGCCGATAGGAGGCCAAGTCCGATACCAAAAAATCTATATCAACCGACTCACGGTACTCACCATATCGCAGGGCGATTGCTGTGCCCCCCGCAAAAAGGCAGTTATGCTGCTTCAGCAAATCCCCATCCAGTGACTCAAGTACTTTCGCTATTCGCTGGTGATGTGGACGGTTAAACATCAAGACAGCGTTCCCTCAAACGCAATGGCAAGTAGTTCGATAAGCGCCCGCTCGCTGTCGCTAAGGCTTTCACTATCCAAGAAACGCTTGTTACGCTCATAGATTGAGTGGGCCTCAACAAGAGATAGCTCATCGACCCCCTGCACATGCCAAGCCAGCTCTTTTAACTGGGGGTAATCTGAGAGCGACAGTCGAACCGGCAGCTTGCCTACGCTGCCTGTATTTGCTGTATTCTCTTCATCATTGTTTGCAGACAGGTGCAGATTCAAATCTAGCGCGCTAATAACATTTAAGTAGGCACCCATACTCACGGTGGGCTCGCCCTTCTCAATACGACCCAGTGTCACCCGAGATATGCCCGCTGTCTCGGCGGCTGCATTTGCCGTGATCTTGAATGACTTACGGTGCTGCATTATCAACTGCCCAATATCGGCGAGCTGACGAACCGCGTCATCTGATAGTTTCTCTATTTTTTTCTTCATAATATGCCATATAATATACATAAATATCAAAATGTCTATTATATGATACATATTTGGTGCTTTTTTTATAGCTCAGTCTCTTGCTGTAATTAGTAAGAGCCTTTATCACTTTCAAGGCTCTCCCGAGAGCGCCAACGCCTACTTTGGAAAGATATCGGGGGCAAAATATGTCAAGGATATACCCTTGACATATACAGCTTTAGCCTTACTATGGATATACCTGCAACATATACCGTGGAGTCACGTCATGGAAAGTGCCTCAGTATTTAAAAGTAACACCTCTCAGGCCGTTCGCTTACCTAAGCGAGTGGCTCTGCCTGAATCTGTAAAACGGGTGGACATTATTCCTTTAGGTCGAGCGCGCTTGATTGTGCCCGAGGGCGAAGGTTGGGACAGCTGGTTCGACGGTGAGGGTGCAACCGACGACTTTATGAGTCAGCGCAATCAACCCGATCACCAGGAGCGCGAGCATCTTTAATGCTGAAGTACCTGTTGGACACCAATATCGTTATTTATACGATGAAGAAACGACCTAAAGAGGTCAGAGAAGCCTTCCGGCGACACTATGGGCAAATCTGTATCTCGACCGTGACCTATATGGAGTTGGTCTATGGGGTGGAGCGCTCAGCCAATCCAGAACAGAATTTACGTGTCCTTGAGGGTTTCGCCGCAAGATTAGATATGCTCAGTTATGACGCAGGTGCCGCGATACACACCGGCCAGATCCGTGCAGAGCAGGCCGCTGCCGGCAACCCCATCGGACCCTATGATCAGATGATCGCCGGCCACGCCAGGTCGCTAGGTCTGGTTGTTGTTACCAACAACGTCAAGGAGTTTAAGCGGGTAGAAGGACTTCGCGTTGATAACTGGGTGACGACTTAATCGTCCCGATAGTAGAACTGATCACGCAACCGAGGGCTCAAAGCGGTACTTCTATCCTATGATTTCAGTGGTTAAATTGAAGGAACCGAACAAAACAAAACAAAACCTTTCTTTGGTTACGCATCAATTTAGACCGAGCTCCTGAGTTTTATGACCAATTCCGCAAATACTCATTGCGTCATCATCTGAACGCCAATCTCCTCGGTGCATGATGAGTTCAAGTGAAGTCCAAGCTTCGAGGAGAATTAATTTCCGGTATCGCTTGGTCTACCAGGTCTGAGAGGCCGAGAAGGTCGTCAAGGTTTTACGACTGTGGACTCACTATGAATAGCGGGCGGTAAAAAGGGTTAGTTGCCTGAAAGTTGTTAATAAAGTTTATAGCGGTTTAAGCGCCTTGCAGATAAAGATTTCAAGATTTATCATGATATAAGATGAAATATCATGCTGGATTACAATTATGTCAAAAGTGAGAGAGAAATTTGCAACTCAGGTTGATTCAGCGCTTCTTGAGTCAGTTCGAGAGCTTGCTAAGTCAGAGGGCCGGCAAATCCAGGCTGTGGTCGAGGATGCTCTTCGGGACCATCTAGATGCCAAAAATAGAGCGCCAGGCCGAGACCATGTGATGGCCGCTTATCTCAAAAGTACCGAACGTTTTTCAGGTCTCTATAAAAAGCTAGCGCAATGAGCTTTGACTATATCCGGGTCGATGACATTCTGTTCATTCATGCTGATCAGATAAGGCGTTACGGTGGCGACGAAGGGATAAGAGATCCTGGGCTTATAGAAGCGGCTTTGTTTCGGCCTCAAACGGGGTACTACCCGACATTAATCGATGAGGCAGCCGCTTTATGGGAAAGTCTTTCGCAGAACCATCCTTTTGTTGATGGCAACAAACGAACGGCATTTGCTGCAACCTATGTATTTTTGGCAATTAAGGGACTGGGATCACGGCGACCGATGACGAAGCTCAAGACTTTGTTTTAGGGCTTTACGGCACATCGAGTGTAACTTTCGACAGTCTGCGTGCTTGGCTGGGTGAAAACACCAGGGCTTGCTAACTACTGTGCGCATAAACGCTGAATAACGATAAAAGGGGTTATCGAATGGGAAATCAGATTATAGCTTCCCGCCACGCTGCATCCCTCAATCTGGTAATGCGAACACCAGCAATTCGTCCGTGGCGGCAATAGCCAGGTATTGTTTGCGATCGGCTCCCAGATAGGTCATCGGGTTGGCATTGCCCTGCCTGGGTAGTGGGCTTTCCCAGAGTTGTTCTCCGCTACTCGCGCGCAGCGCGCGAATTCGATCATCGTCTGTCGCCGCGATAAACAACAGGTCAGTTTCCGTGATCAAGGCCGAGGCACGACCGGGCCTGCCGGTGTGCTGGTTTTCTGCTGGCAGAACCGCGCTGACTCCCAGCGGTACTCGCCAGGCAATTTCGCCGGTTCGAGAATCCACGGCAGTGAGATGGCTCCAGGGCGGTTGCTGGCAGGGCAGTGTCATGCCATCCATGGTGACTGCGAAGCTCCCTGGTCGCGGACTGCGGCGGACATAGGGAAATTCGGTCTCGGCATCCGAATCTTCAAGCCAGCCGAAGGTGCCGATGTCGGCGGCGAACACGAACAGGTAGCGAGAGTTTGGATCGTAGGCGACACCTCCCCAGTTCGGGCCCCCGCCCAGCCCGGGGAAAAGCAGGGTGGTGGGGCTGTCCATGCTGCCATCGCGATAGTTCCAGGGTGTATAGGCACCGAGGTTGACGATCTCGCCCGTATCCGCCAGCAACTGCTGACAGGCGGCGGCATGGGCGGCAGAAGTAGTCGCGGCCGTGGCTAACTCGTCCATGCTGAAACTCACCCGCGCCATGGGGGGGGTGACTGCCGGTACAGGTTGGGTGGGAGAAGTCTGTTCGCCGGGCGCCGTACTCTGGGCGACGGCACGTTCATCCACATTCACCAGCGGTTCCCCGGTCTCCCTGTTCAGTATGAAGAGGTAGCCCGACTTCGTCGTCACAGCCAGTGCGGGAGTGATATTGCCGTCTTCCGGAATGTCGAACAGGGTGGGTGGCGCTGGAGGATCATGATCCCAGATATCGTGATGAATGGTCTGGAAATGCCATACATAGGTTCCGGTATCCAGATCGACGGCGACGATGGAATTGGCATAGAGATTATCGCCCGGGCGGTCGCCACCGTAGGCAAAGGGGATGGGGGAGGCCAGTGGTAGGTAGAGCAGGTCTCGCTCCGCATCCACGGTGAAGTAGAAAGGCCAGGCGTTGGCGCCGAGCCTGTTCTGCCAGCTATCGCCACCCCATGTTTCGTTACCGGCCACACCGGGTTGGGGAACGGAATCAAACTCCCAAAGCTTATCCCCGCTAATGGCGCTGTAGGCCCGTGGATTGCCTATGCCGCCTTCTGCGCCGGGTGGTGTGTTGGCGCCAACCACCACGATGTCTTTATGCACGAGGGGAACTGACAGATAGGGTGTGACAAGATCCACCTTGCCTCCGTCGCCGAAACTGCTGACGGGCTCTCCCGTGTTAGCGTCCAGGGCCTGCAACTGCATGCCGGTTGTAAAAAAGAGTCGTGGCGCCTCTGTATTCGTGCCTGGCCAGTAAGACACGCCGCGCCTCGAAGGTCGGCCATCTTCTACTTCATGCTCCCACAGGGTATTTCCGTTGACCGGGTTCAGAGCAACGATGCTGTTCACGGTTGGCAGGTACATCGTCCCCGCGACAACGATAGGAGTCGCCTGCGAATTCGGGTTGCGAGAGTCGGTGGCGGCATCGTCCCTCAGGGAATAACGCCAGGCTATCTGCAGGCTATCCACATTCTGCGCTGTGATGCGGGTGAGACTGGAGAAGCCGGTGCCAGACAGGTCGCCGCGGTAATGCGGCCATTCGGTGTCCCGGCCGTTGTCGCTGTCGGCGATGCCAGGGCCGCCGCGTTCACCGCAGGCCGAGAGAATGACCAGGATTAAAAATACGCTTGAGCTGCGGAAGACTGTGTGTGCCACCACTGACCTGTCCTTTCGTTTTCTTGTGAGTGATTAAGGTACCGCAATCCGCAATATACGTGATTTCCTGATGCTTGTATCGTCGGGCTCCCCGCGTGGTGTGGCGAAGCCTGTGGCATGAGATGAAGGGAAATAAGGCCGAGATGAGTCGTTGTCGGCTCTAAATTGGCTTAGAATCCCTAACCCTGTGTATGACATAAAGAGGGGAATCGAATTGTCGAACCGCACGCTCGCGCAATCCGGCAACCAAGCTTCCTGGAGGATAGATCGATGAAAACCAGAAATATTCTGCTCCTCGCCACCCTGTCCCTGTTGCCTCTCGGCCAGGCTGCCATAGCCCAGCGAGGTGCCCCGCCGGCGCTGCCGGATGGCCCCGGCAAGGAACTGGTGATGAATCTGTGTTCCACCTGCCACAGCACGGCCAATATCACCCGCAGCGCGGGCTACAGCAGTCCAGCACAATGGCGGGAAGTGTTTTCCACCATGATCGAATTGAACGATGTCCAGGCCAACACCATAGCGAACTACCTGGCCGAGCATTTTCCCGAGGACACATCGCGTCGCCCCAATCTCATTGCGGGGGATACCGAAATCGAAATCATCGAATGGACGGTGCCGACCCTCGGGCAGCGTTCCCGGGATCCGGTGGAAGCCCCTGATGGATCGATCTGGTGGACCGGCATGTGGGCGAGTCTGACCGGACGCCTCGATCCGGAGACCGGCATGATGGAGGAATACCAGTTGCCTCCCACCTCCCGTCCTCACACTATCGTACCCGATGACGAGGGCAACATCTGGTACACCGGGAACAGCAATGCCAGCGTCGGCATGCTGGATCCGAAGACCGGCCTGGTAACCGAATACAAGACCGAGGCCCGCGATCCGCATTCGGCCGTCTTCCACCCCAACGGCAATCTCTATTTCACTGCCCAGGGGGCCGCTATGCTCGGTCGCCTGAATCCCGACACCGGTGAGTTGAGAGAGATTAATGTCGAGCCCCGGCCCTACGGCATCAAGGTCGACAGCAAGGGTACGGTGTGGGTGGCCTTCAACGGCACGAACAAGATCGGTGCCATGGATCCTGATTCCATGGAAGTGCGCTATTTCGATGTGCCCGATGAACGCTCCCGCATTCGACGACTGGATCTGGACAGTCACGACATCGTGTGGTTCGTGAATTCCACTATGGGCAAGATCGGTCGCCTCGATCCGGCTACCGGGGAGATCACCCAGTGGGATTCTCCCAGTGGCCCCGATTCCCACCCCTATTCCATGGCGGTGATCGACGATGTGATCTGGTACAACGAGTCAGGCATGCGCCCCGATGCCCTGGTACGATTCAATCCCCAGACCGAATCATTCCAGAGCTGGGCCATACCCTCCGGTGTTGGCATCATTCGCAATACCTGGGTGACAGAAGAGGGCAATCTGCTGATTCACCAGAGTAGCACCAATCAGGTGGGGCTGGTGAAGATCAACTAGCCTAGAAAATAGGGACAGATTTATTTTTATTAAAAAAATAAATCTGTCCCTATTTTCTGTCAGATATCCAGCAGGCGATCGATATCGTCGGGCAGGTCGGGCCTCCTGGTCACCAGTGAAATCCCGATAAACAGAATCATCGAGCTGATGAAGGCAATCAGTGGCCCGCTGATGCCCCAGGGTGGGGTGATACCCGCCAACTGTACGAAGAAGTTGATGGACAGTGCCGCAATGATGGCGGTGACTGCTCCGGGGACTGTGGCACCACGCCAGTTCAGGCCCACGGCGACCACCGGGAAGATGGACGCAGCGAATGTGCCCCAGCCGAAGGCGCCCAGCAGCGCGACCAGGGTAGCGTCCTGGAAATGGGAATAGAGCGCGAAGCCTGCGGCGACTGCGGCCAGTATCACCGTGACGACGCGTGCCCAGAACAGCTCGTTCCCGACGCTATGGCCGCGGATCGCCTTGGGAATGTCATGGATGATGGCGGCGGTACCAATGTTCAGGAACGCATCGGATGTCGACATGATGGCGGCAAACAGGCCGGCGAAGACCACGCCAGCCAGCAGGGGGTTGGCGAACACCGACAGAAAGGTTGACGCAGCGTCATCGGGGAGCGCCAGGGGCGGTACCACGCCATCTATCACCGCAGCGCGCATGACAATGCCGATGGAGATCCATAACAGCGCAGCCATCACATAGCCAAACAGGGACATGGGCAGGATACGGCGATTGTCTGCCATGTTCCGGTTCATCATCATCTTGGTGATCAGGTGCGGCTGGCCGGCAAGCCCCAGGCCGAACACGAAGAACCAGCCGAGCGAAGCCATGACCCCGGCGGCGCCGAAGGGCATGATGGCCTCGCTGTCGTCAGCGAGAATAATGACGCTGGCTTCCTGCAGGCCGCCATCGAACACGGAGCTGGCCGTGATGAGGATCAGCAGGCCGGCGATCATCATGATGGCACCCTGCACAACGTCGGTGTACACCGAGGCGATGATACCGCCTGTTACGCAGTAGAAAATAAGCACGGCAGAGGAGATTGCCACACAGGCGACCAGCCCGATATCGGCAAATGTCTCGGTGCCGGACAGAATAGCCTGCATAACCACCGCCATGGCCAGTATCTGCGTGGCCAGGTAGCCCATAACTCCCAGAACGATGGTGATGGCTATGAGCAGCCGAACCGCTTCGCTGCCGTAGCGTGCCGCAACCACGTCAGGCAGGGAGAGGCAGTCCCGTAGCTCGGCGATCATGCGTATACGTTTCGCCACCAGGAAGAATCCAACGGCGTATCCGGTGGATGAGATGACTACCATCCAGAATGAACTGACCCCAATTGAATAAACGAGCCCAGGCCCACCGACAAAACCGAAGCCGCTCAGGGTGCTGGAGAAAAGCGCCAGTGCTACCACAATCGGGCCAAGACCACGGCCGGCAATGAAGAAATCACTGGAGCTGTGGGTGCGGCGCATCGCCCACAGTCCTGTTGCTACACAGAACAGCATATAGGCGATTACGGCACCGACGATTATTTCCTGACGATAAGCTTCCATGATTATGCCGGGCTAGGAGGGGTTCCTGGATTCCTCCAGCAGGGCCTGAAACTTTGCCTCGTCTTCCTCGCTGAACACGAAGTGACGAAAACCGACGCTGTACAGAATGATCAGTGGAATGGCGCACAGCCAGGTACCGTAGACCTGCCAGGCGGTAGCGGTGGGGAACCCGAGGAAATAGCCGGTCTCACCAGTCTCGAGAAATTGCTGGTGACTACTGAACATCTGCCACCAGATAAACATCATGAATGCAAAAGAGGCGACCATATAGGCCATGAATTTCGGACTGCGGCGCCGTTCCGAGATGCCCAGGATGGAGAGGCAGACTATCAGCAGGAGCAACAGGCTCTGGAACAGGAAGGCCAGGATGCCGATATCCACCAGTCGCTCTGCACCATCTCCCCCGATCACCATGCCGGGATACGCCGGATGGGGCAGGCCGCCCGCGTTAGGCGTGGGGTCTGCGAGGGCGATGAGCAGCAGGAACAGCCCCATGGCTGTGCAAATGGCAAAAATCCAGTAAATGATGCTGCGATGCACAGACTACCCCTGCCAGCCAGCGTTTGGCTTGTTGTTATTCGTCCCTATGGACTTTATAGCTGTCGGTCCAGACAGCGCTTGGCGAACAGAGAATAAACAGCCACTACCGACGAGTCTAGGAAAAGTCGCTGGAAAGCTGTATCAGCCTCATAATGGCGAAAATTTCATGCAGTTGTATCGGAAGTGGCTGTGGCCACAGCGACTTTGACGGTGGCTTGACAAGATACCGGTGAAAGGTCATTTTCCACTAACTCCGCAGCTCGAGAGACTTGAGTGGCGGGATTTCGGGAGGCAGGCTTTGCTGTCTGGAGGACTTTGTAGGCGGCCATCTATTTTTGTCTCTTGGTGGGCGGGAGAAGCCCGCAGCCAGGTCTGGGTAGAGCGACAATTATCCAGTAATTTTGTAAACAGGAAGGTATGGAAGGTGACTATGAATAAAACAACAAATACCGGCATTCGCAGCAAGGGCCAGCGCATCCTGCAGGCAGGCCTGACAGGGATTCTGCTGAGTACCCTGGCGACCGGCGCAGTTGCACAGCGCGGCGCTATTACCCCCGCCGCTCACGCAGGCCAGCAGCCAGTCAATCATTTGCCCAATCCCTATGAGACGCAAAGGGATTTCGGCACCCTGCCCGACGGCAGGAGCTGGGGATCGGTGAGTGCCGTGAATGTAGACGTGGACGGCGTGCACATTTGGGCTGGTGATCGTTGTGGATCCAACTCCTGTGCGACCTCAGACGTCGATCCCATGGTCAAACTGGATCCTTCGGGACGAGTGGTGGCCTCTCTCGGCGCCGGTCAGATCATCTGGCCGCATGGCATGGATGTAGATGCCGAGGGGAACATCTGGGTTGCCGATGCGCGCCTGGCCAATGAGCGTGAAATCCAGGCTAACCCTGATGCGCGCAATCACGGTAGCGCGGTGCTGAAATTCAGCCCCGACGGTGAACTGCTCATGGTGATCGGTACCCCCGGTGAAATGGGCGATCCACCCACCCACCTGACAGAACCAAACGATGTACTGGTTGCGCCCAATGGCCGTATCTTTATCGGTGAAACGCACGGGGCGCAATTCCAGGATGCACCCGGCCCGGATTCCAAGAGCCGTATCACGATCTGGGAACCCGATGGCACCTACGTGGGATCATTCGGTGAATGGGGGCAGGAAGATGGCCAGTTCCGCGCGCCACACTCCCTGGCCATGGATTCCCAGGGCCGCCTGTTTGTTGCCGACCGTGGCAACAACCGTATCCAGATTTTCACCCAGGATGGCGAGCACCTGGATACCTGGTACCAGTTCAGCCGTAATAGCGGCATCTTCATCGACAAGAGCAACGACTGGTTGTACGCCATCGATTCCGAGTCTGATCCCAACTACAATCCCGGTGGTTGGAGAAAGGGACTGCGCGTTGGTAGCGCCCGTACCGGTGAGGTCTGGTATTTCGTGCCAGAGCATGTGTCAGCAGAGCGATCTTCCGGCATGGGCGGTGTTGGCTCGATGGGTGAGGGCGTTACCGTGGACAGCGCCGGTAATGTCTATGCGGGAGAGGTCGGCCCAATTCAGGGTATGACCAAATTTGTACCACGACTGATTCCCTGAATTGCGGACGTAGCAGACTAGCAAGCCGGAGAAAGTAGATTGGAAGAGGTGTCAGGTTATTGCGCCTGGCACCTTTTTTATTTCATAAAATCCAGGTGATGAGCGAGAGGATGTTGAGAAGGGAAATGTCGAAGCGCATAAAGTTCAGCAGTGGTGTGGCCAAGACCCTGGGTGGTCTGTTGCTGTTTGTCTCCTGTTGGCTGGTTTCAGTCGCCCAGGCCCAGACTGTAGTAACCGTAACGACCCCGTTGGGTGATTTCTCCATTCAACTGCTCGATGAGCTGGCACCGATCACCGTCAGTAATTTCCTCAATCACGTCGTCGATGGTCGCTACAACGGCACATTTATTCACCGCACTGAGCCAGGTTTCGTGATCCAGGGTGGCTGGCTGAGCTACAACCCCCTATCCAACAATGTGGTGCCCCTCACCACCGATGACCCTATTCTCAATGAACCGGTAGTTTCCAATACCCGCGGCACTGTGGCCATGGCCAAGGTGGATGGCAACCCGAATAGTGCCACCAGCCAGTGGTTTATCAACCTGGGTGACAATACCGCGCTGGATGGCAGCAACGGTGGGTTCAGTGTTTTCGGTTTCGTGATCGGAGATGGCATGACCATCGTAGATCAGATTGCCAATCTCCCTGCGCAACAGGTGATCAATGGTCTTGGTTTCAACGTGCCGCTGGTCAACTACGGGGGTGGTGGTCTGCAGGCGTCAAATTTCGTCAGTGTGCAGACGTCCATTACCCAACCCTACCACCCCAACACTTACAGCGAGTCCAGGAACCGTCTTAACTTCAAGGTGGATGCGGGTCCGCTCGGTCTGATCGGCCTCTCCTTCGTGATCGAATCCCAGGAACCCTCGGTGGTGATCAGGGCATTGCCGGAAACGGTCATACCTCTGAAGTATACCCAGTCCGTGTTCGGTACCTTCGATACCGCTACCGAAACGCTGCGCATTCCCGAATTGGCCATCGGTGGTTCTGTCGCTTACCGAAACCTGGAGTTGCAACTGAGCGATGCCCAGCAGTTACTGTTTACCCTCAGCAATGCGGAAGTGGCTGAGTAGTTTGTCCAGCCCCTTGTAGTCGCGCATGTTCGTGGGCAGCCTGGCCAGAATAGTGTCCAGGTTCGTCTCGAAGCGACAGTGCTCTGCCATGGTGTCGAAGCGGTGAATAAAGAGGCGAATGCCAAACACCACGGCGCCGGTTTCCGGCAGGCGCAGGAAGGTTTGCCTTTCCACGCGCCAATGCAGGCTGTCAGCACCCTGTTGCATGTCTTCTCGCCAGCAAAGCTCGCTGTTAGCCTGTAGCGACCAGTTGTACCGGAGCATGGGCTTGCTGGTTTTTAACCCTCTGAGCAGGCGATTCACACGGTCCGCGAGTGCCTGCTGGTAGCCGGGCACCGGCTCGTGTATGCGATCCACTGTCTTGCCGATCTTGTCTTCCAGCTTCCAGTTGGACGGGGAGCACAGGCTGGCGGCAGTCAGCCGGTAGCCTTCTGCGCTTTCCTCCATCAGGCAAATATCCTCCTGAATCCACAGGCTGCTCAGCCAAAGGTCGTCGGTAACCAGTGGCCAGCTGCTGCCGCTCTGTGTGTGGCTGAGCGTATTGTTGTGGATTTTGTATTGACTGGGCCGGTAGTGTTGCAGGTAGTTCAGCAGGTAGCTGCCAAACTCCTGTTGCGCGGGACGGGAAGCGGGCAATGCGCGGAATACTTTCTCGTGATGGCGCTCTCCCATTTGCTGCTTGTGTCGCTGGAACTGGAGGAAATCTTCATCTGTGACCAGCCAGTCTTTGTGCTGCAGTGGGTGGAGTCCGAGGCGCAGGATGGTGGCCTGGTCTGACTCCGGGAAATAGGGTGGTCTGGTTTGGCTTTGCAGGTGCATGGTTGGAGGATACTTTTAGTTTTGGGGTGATTGTAATACTTTGCTGGTATTGATTCGTTAGTTGAGGCGCAGACTCCCACTGCAATTGCAGTGCAATCTTCACTAATTATTTGTTTTGGTTCAGAAGTCGAGGAAGAGAACTCCCCATGAAATTTAATCGCCGTCAGTTTATGCAGATGTCTGGAAACGTAGCGCTTGGAGCATCCCTTGCAGGTTCGCCGCTGGTATTTGGGCAGGGTGGAGGGGTCAGGGCGGCGCCGGGGATGCCGGTGCCGGACTTTGTGTCTACCAATGGCATCGAGATGGCGGTGTATGAGCAGGGCAGTGGGCCGGCGGTGATCTTTTGCCATGGCTTTCCGGAGTTGGCCTATAGCTGGCGCAAGCAGATTCCTGCGGTAGCGGCGGCCGGGTTCCATTGCCTGGCGCCGGATCAGCGTGGGTATGGTTTGACCGGTGGGCCAGAGGACCCTGCCTTGTATGACGTTGGGATATTCTGTGCTGACCTGGTGGGATTGATGGACGCCAGGGGTATTGAAAAGGCGGTGTTCTGTGGGCACGACTGGGGTGGAGCAGTTGTCTGGGCCATGCCGCGCCTGTATCCGGAGCGTTGCCTTGGGGTAATCGGTTTAAATACGGCCGCGGGGCGTCCGGAGGGCTTGCCGCCAGCCGATGACGCGCGTCCTAACGATATTGTGATGACCCCGAATTACTACGTCGCCACGTTTATGGAGCCTGGGCGCGCCGAGGCGGTGCTGGAGGCCGATGTACGCAAGACCTTCGAGTTTGTATTGAGTGGAGGTGGTACGGGTATCTGGGATGCGGAGGCTTTCGCACAGTTGCCGGCGGATTCGGCGGAGAGGCAGATGGACTTGCTGAGGATGCTGAGTCGGGAGGATCCCCCCGGTGAACCGTTCCTGCCGGATGCGGAGATGCAATACTTTATCGACACCTTCGAGGCCGCCGGTTTTACTGGCGGGCTTAACTGGTATCGGGCGATTCCCCGCATGGGAGCAATCTTTGCCAATGCGGCGGCCACTATCGATGTGCCCTGTCTCTATATTGGGGCCGAGAACGATGTGATCCTGCCTCCCTATTCGGCGAATGGCATGGAAGACTTCATTGCTGACCTGGAGAAGTACACGGTGATGGAGAGCGGGCACTGGACCCAGCAGGAGAAACCCGAGGAGGTTAATCGGGTGATCATTGAATGGTTGCGGCGCAAGATTGTGTAAGTAGCGGCACGCTAGGCGCAATTTCTGTTTGTTACGTCAAGCTGCAGGAGAGTTAGAAGCGCAAGGGATTGGAGGCGGAGCTGCCCTGACTCTGCAGCCAGTCCTGAAACGGCTGCCGGTAATTGATTCCCGTATCGAATCCGCAGGGATCAGCCTGCGGCAGCATGGCATAGCCATCGCCACCTGCGTACATGAAGCTGTTGACGAGTACACGATAGCTGTCCGTGTCGGAGAGGGCTTGTCCGCTGCGGCTGAGCACCCAGTCATTTCCGCGTTTCTGCAAGCCACCCACTATCGGGCGTGACCCATTCTCCAATGCGTCACGCAGCACGGCGCCACTGATGTTCACGGCAATGATTGTGTTGTCGAAGGGCATCAGTGCAACCACAGTGCCCACGTTGATTTCACCGGCGGGCAGGTCGATGCGAATTCCACCGGCATTGGTGATCGCCACATCGGCGGTGCTGTCGGCCAGCAGCCAGGAATTGACTACTGCCTGTTCCAGTTCTGCGCTGCGGCGTGCCACGGGACTGGCGAGCCAGGCCACCGGTTCGGAAAGGATTTCTTCTGTCTGTTCAGACCACTTGTTCACAAGGCGCGCGATCGTCGGTGCTGCTTCGTCATGGGCCGATTCGTTGGTGGCGAAACGGCTGCGCAGTAATCTGTCATTGGCAGTATCGTAGGTGAAAGAGGCCTTGGCGTAGGCGGTGAAATGGAAACCGCCGCCCAGCAAGACCGTTTCCCTGATTCGGCGCGCCTCCAGTTCGTTGCAGTGCCCTGCACCCATCATGGCGATGTTCAGGTCCTGGGTGGCGCGAATGAGTGGCTCGAGTTCATCGACGCAGACGTGGGCGATTACCAGTAGTAGATCGATATCTTCGCTGCGAACCGCGGGCACCGTGTCGCGCAGGGCCTGCTCATAATCGATGAAGTCGAGTTCGGCCACGTTGAGCGGGTTGGTGGTAGTGGGTGTATCGCGTGTGGTCAGGCCGATGATGCCGAAGCGGACGTCGTTCACCGTCTTTACGGTATACGGCAGGATGCCAATGTCGGTGGGCACGTCGTTGTTTTCATGCCAGCGGGTGTTACTGCTGAGATAGGGGTAGTCAGCCTCACTGGCACGCTGTGCAAAGGCAGGCAGTCCGAAATCGAATTCATGGTTGCCCACGGCGGAGGCGTCGTAGTCCATGGCATTCATCACCTCCACCATGCTCTCGCCCGCGGTCCAGGTGGAAATGGCCGGGCCGGTCCAGTTGTCACCGCCGCTCAGGACCAGGAAGGGTCCGTCTGCCGTGAAGCCTTCGCGCGCCTGCCATAGTGCGAAGAGATTGGCCGCGCTCTGGCCTGCTTCCATGCCCTCCATCCAGCCGTGCTCATCATTGGTATAAAGCACCGTGACTTCGCGAATACTCTCAGGATCGGATGCCGTCAGGCAGCCGCCGAGTGCGAGGCTGATGACTGCCAGCAGGGGTAGCTGAAGAGTTCTCATGGTGGGGATCAACATATGGATGTGCCTGGCTAGCGAGTACTGGGTCACTATTTGAATGGGAGCAGAGTATAAGACCGGAATGCGACGACCCTGTTACATCCCGGACTGCCTGGTTTCAGGTTCAACGGCGCTGATCGGCGCTGGCGTCCCGAATCGACTTGAATTCATTGCCTTCATACCAGTTGGGGAAGCTCTCTTCATTGGCCAGCCGTGAGGCGATTTCAAAGTAGAGTTGTATATCCTGAACGCCGCCGCTGAGGTCCCAATTGGCATTGTACTCATCGCTGGGCTGGTGATAGCGATTGTCGGTGTAATCCTGACCCTGGGTGGCGCCATATTCCTGGCCAAACTCGACATGATCGATGCCTGATTCGGCGTACAGGGCAGGAATGCCCACCTTGGCGAAATTGAAATGATCGGAACGGTAGTAGAAGCCGCGCTCTGGTGTGGCCTCGTCTCGCAAATACCGATCCTGGCTGGCCGCCGCCACCTCCAGGTAATCCTCCAGTTCGCTACTGCCTGCGCCGACGACGATGATGTCCCGGGTGCGGCCGCTGGTGTTCATGGCATCCATGTTGATGTTGGCCACGGTGGTCTCGATGGGGAAGATGGGATGTTCTGCGTACCACTGTGACCCCAGCAAGCCTGATTCCTCGGCGGTAACAGCAAGGAACACGATGCTGCGCTCCCCAGCGGGTACCTCGGAATGCAGTTTGGCCAGGGCGAGCAGGGCGGCGGTGCCGGTCGCATTGTCCACCGCGCCATTGAATATCTGGTCACCCTCCAGTTCCGGCACGACACCGAGGTGATCCCAGTGCGCCGTGTAGATGATGGTCTCATCCGGGCGCTCCGTGCCTTCTATCATGGCAATCACGTTCTGCGAGGTAGACGTGCGCACCGCATTCTCCACCGTCACGTTAATGCGCAGGTCCGACATGGGCACGGCGGTGAAGCCGGGTTGGGCAGCCGCTTCCTTCAAGGCATAGTAATCCAGTCCCGCACCGTCAAAGATATCCAGGGCGCTGTCCAGGGTGACCCATCCTTCAATTTCTGCACGGTCGCCGTTGAGGTTGGCGGCGGTGAGTCCTATCTGCGGCCCGGTCCAGCTGTTGTCTACTACCTCCCAGCCATAACCGGCCGGACCGGTTTCGTGAACGATGATGGCGGCGGCGGCTCCCTGGCGTGCCGCTTCTTCGTATTTGTAGTTCCAGCGTCCATAGTAGGTCATGGCATTGCCGTTAAACAGGCTTGGATCCTGGGTGGCATAACCCGGGTCGTTCACCAGGATGACCACGGTCTTGTCTGTCACGTCGATGCCGGCGTAGTCGTTCCAGCCCCTCTCGGGCGCCACGATGCCATAGCCTACGAATACCATTTCGCTGCCCTGTACTGTGACGAAGGGAATCTGCTGTGTCGTACCCACCACCTGCTGGTCGCCATAGGCGAAGCTGGCCTGGTAGTCGCTGCCCTGGATGGAGAGGGCGGGCTCGCCCCGCGTGGTGATCTCGGTAACCTCCACGGATTGGAAATAGGAGTCGCCATTGCCAGGACCTATTCCCAGGTCCTGGAACTGTTGCCGCAGGTAATTGATGGTTTTCTCTTCGCCCGCTGTGGCCGGTGCCCGACCCTCGTATTCGTCGGATGCCAGGACGGCCACATGCTGGTGCAACATCGCCTCGAGGTCGGACCGGGTCGGAGATGCCGCGGCGCTCGGCGTGGCCGCCTGGCCTGGGTTGGCTGATTCGGAGGTGGACTCGCCACAGGCAGTGAGCAGGGCGAGGGCAAAGAGTCCGAAGGTGACGGTTCTGGCTAACATGGCTTCCTCAGCGACCGGGAATTTCGATGCTGGGGAAGGTTACACGGCTTGTTGAGTCGCTTCCAGTTTTGCCCGCCAGGTAGCAGTCCTAGCCAAACAGATCCAGTTTCTCCGCGCCAATAGGGAACAGATTATCCAGCTCATCCGTGACTCCCAGAAAATCCCGCAGCGAACGATGAATGTGCTGAGGCGTGATGAGTATGCCGCTGTCGTCCAGTTGCAGGCTTGAGGGATTGAGCGCGAGGGCTTCGAAATTCTCATCCGTGGCGCCGATGACCCGGTTGCCGGTAATGCCTGCGCCCATGGCCATAATGGAAGTGATGTTCCAGTGATCCTTGCCGTCGCCCTCGTTGTAGAACGGGGTACGACCGAAGTCCGACCCTACAACCACGGTCACCTTGTCCTGTAATCCCTGGGCCTCGATCTGGTCCCACAGGTGGTCGATGCCCTGCAGTAACTGGGTGAGGCTGTCGCTATGATCCGTATCGTGGTCGCCATGGGTGTCGAAGCCGCTGGCATTAAGATTGGCACTGACGGCGAGGCCGGAGGCAAATGCCGCCAGCGCGACTTCCGCCTGGCCCTGCAAACCAGCGGACACTTCATCGGGCAAGTAGTTGAGCAGGGTCTGCAACTCGACTTCGGTATTGCGCACCGTTTGCAGCTGCTCCATCTGGCTACGCCGCTTGGGTAGTGACTCCGCCATGCGTAGCCGTGTCAGGCGTTGCTCTCTTGCCTGTTGAATCGCGGCGTAGGAAGCGCTGCTGAAGAAGCCAAGACTCTGCAGGTCCTCATCGCCGGGGAACTGGCTGTTGGGATAGGCCAGTTGCGTAAAAGTGCCGGCGCCGGATGTGCGCACCGGGGCTACCAGCGAGGCAGTGAAGTCATAGCCACCATTGGAGATAAATGCCATGGGCTGGTCGGCGTAGGGTGCTGCCGCCAATGCGGCAATTGTGGGATAGCCCTCTTCCAGCTTGCCGCTCCACACGAAGCGGCGGCCGCTGTCATGGCCGTTGGTTTGGGTATCGATGCCGTTGATCACCAGCAGACGCTGGTAATGCCTGGCGAAGAAGTTGTCGAAGTGACCGGTGGAATCCATGGCCGGGCCTTCTACCGTATTGGGGTAGGGAGCGTACAGGATATTGCCGGCGCTCTTGATCTCGCTGGCGGAATAATGATTCACAGGTCCGAGACCATCGCTGCGTTCAGTATCGCCCTTCGGATCGATCAGGCTCGTAGGATCCCAGCCGCCGGTGGCGCTGAGAGTAATCAGGAAACGATCCGGGGTCGCACCGAAGGCAGGCCTGACCAGGGACATGGGCAGCATGCCTGCCACGCCATAGCCTGTTAATGTCTTGATAAAATTTCTGCGGTTCATGATTTTTTGCTCCCGGGGCTTATTCATAAACGAAGCGATAGTCGGACATGAGGTAGGCAGCGACCGCCATCCAGGCGCGGATGGTGTAGTTGCTATCCGCGATGAGTGCCTGCGGCAGATTTTCACCGGTCTCGATGTCACGCGAGCGCCGACACAGGTTCGGCAGGTTTACGGTCTCGCCGTTGCCGATGGCCGCCTGGCCGTTGGTCAGTACGCTGGTGAATAATGCGTAGCTGGTTCCGATCTCGGCATCGTCTATGGTGAGCTGTTCTCCCAGCAGGTGTGCATGCAGATGCTGGAGATTGGTCTTGATTGCCTGGATGCTGCTGGCAGTGTTGGGCAGGGTAGCGATCTCCACGTGGGGCATCAGCAGGCGCTCGCTGGCGGGGGCAAGAAAGTCGTTCGGTACGGCATAGCAGGCCAGTTCATTGGCCATTCTTTCCTGTACCGCCACCATCAGGCCGTTGGGTTCGCTCAGTCGCTGGGTGACGACGAAGGAGTCGATGCCACCGTAAATCTGTTGATAGAACTGACTGTCGTCGAGAAGTCTGGCCTGGGCATTGATGTCACTGGTGAGGTAGTAGAAGTCCAGCATCGAGCGCCATTCGAATCCCAGCAGGGCATTGATCTTGCGATGCAGCATCTCGGGTGAGAGCAGGCGTGCCGCGCCAGTCTCTTCATGCACGATGGCGAAGGATTCATTGTCGAGCCCTGCGGCCCGCCAGTAAGGGCTGAGTATGATTTCCCTAATCAGGGTCTTCAGGTTCTGCTTGTCCGCGACAAAGCTGTCCTTCAGTTCATCGAGATGCACGGATTCCGCATTGTAGGCATCCCATTCGGCTTCTGTGCCGTCTTCACCTGGCGGATCCAGCGGCTCACGCCCGACCAGTCCGCTGTAGACGAGTCGCTCCATGGCATTGTCGAAGCGGGGGTCGATTGCCAATTGGCTGGCCAGCCATTGCAGGGAGGTGGCTTCCTGGTCGGCGGGGCGATCGATACCCGCAAAGCCCGCCTGGAACATGTCGTCATACCAGGGCAGATTAGGCAGGTAGAAGCCGCGATCGTTCCAGTTCTCGAACGACGAGGCAACCGGGTCCAGCAGGCCGTGACATACCACACAGTCATCGTTGTCCAGGGTTGGCGCCTGGCTGCTGATGTCTACTGCCTCGCCATCGGGTCGGCTGCCTTCCAGGGCGAGAATATCCACGTCCAGGAACAGGTCGTAAACCACTCGCGAGCGGCCACGATTACGATTCGTGTCTGAGGTCGGATAGCGGTTGAGAAACATCAGGCTGGTGAGTAGCCCGGCATGGGGAATATCCCCCACCAGGAAGGAGCCCTGGCGGGTGGAGATTTCCAATGCGTTCAGTTGGGCGGGTAGCCACTCATTGGCGTCATACTCGTCCTGGAATGACAACTCGTCGAACACGCCATAGCTCTTGGCCGAGTAGGGATTCACCATGAAGTAGTCGGCGGTGAGTATCTCCGTCATCGGCAACTCGTTTTCCACGACATAGCGGACAAGTTGCAAGGGTTCTCTTGCCACGCTGTCGTTGGTGGTTACAAGATTGCTGAAGAAGTCGTCGCTGCGTTCGGCAGACTGCGGGTCGCCGAACCAGAAGGCATCGGGGAAAATACGCATCAGGTTCAGCGCTTCCGCCGGCATGCCATTGCCGGTCAGGTAGCGGTCGGTGAGGATCAGGTCATTGAACATCTCCATGATGCGCTCGTAGAACGCGTCTTCAGTCATGAGGCTGTCCAGTACGCTGCGCAGTCCCGCCTCGCCACTGGTGACAAGCAGGCTGAGTTCGGCCTCGGTCGGTAATCTGCTGGCCAGCTGCAATGATGCCTTGCGCAGGGTGTCCTCCAGCGGCATCAACTGCAACGCCGACACGGTCTGGCTAATCATCGGACTGTAATCTTCCTGGAACAGGGTGAGCATGTAGTCGGCAATCTCTTCGGCGCAGCTGCCTGTACAGTTGTCGGGTGCTCCTAATGGCATAACATTTGTGATGTAGTTGATGAGCATGTTGCTGTTACCGCAGTTCGCGCAATTGACCAGGGACACGGCTACCAGCCCGCCCTGGCCATTTGCGCCATGACAACTCGCGCACTGGCTGTTGTATTCATCCTGGCCGGGTAACTTGGTCACGTCGGCAGAGACGACCTGAAATAGTTCTGCGGGGGTGAGTTGCAATTGCAGGTCGTAGAATTCGGTTCCTGCCTGCAGCAGGGGGATGCTGAGAATCGAGGAGTCCAGACTGTAGGTGGCTCCCGGGGTGAGACTGGGTGCTGCGGTTACTGCAGAGTGCAGGGCAAAAGTCAGGCTGCTCTCATCCTGCAGGCTCAGCTGCAGTTGCAGGGAGCCATAACCCTCCACGTCGACTCGCGGCACCGTGAGTAGTCCATCTTCGTAGGAGGGTATCGAGCTGCCCGTCTGGGCCGAACCTGATACACAAGCCCCCAGCAGGAGGAGACCGATCAGTATTCTTGAATAACTGCGTAAACCTGGCATGGGCGAGCCCTCGTCGCTGGATCAGGGTTTTTGAGGCCTTCGGCAATCTTGCGTCTGGCGTTTAGACAGATTAATGCGGTTTGGAGGGAGGGGTTTACAGCGGCCGCCTTCTTGAAAGGGATTTGGGAAGCAATTCACACTTCCCGGGTGGTCCTGTGTATTGGCTCTAGGACTCAGGGTCGGCCAGCCACTGGAAGCGAGGAATGGTTTTTCCGTCCAGTTCCACCGACTCCAGGAACATGGACAGGGGCCGAACCCAGAGTTCGCGTTCGCCGTACAGTGGGCGGTAGACCACCATTAATTCCTCGGTCTCGCTGTGTCGGGCGACATCGATCACATCATATTCGCCACCCTTGTAGTGGCGATAGCGGCCACGGGGCAGTTGCTTCGCTTGCCGGTCAGTCATTGGCCTGCATCCGGTGGGGGAGGAAAACCGGGGCCCGGGAGTCCGCGCCGGTCCGGGTCGTCCGGGCGGCCTGACCTGGGTCTCTGGAAACCATCACGCCCATCGCGGGGACCGCGACGCTCGACAAATTCCATGGCAGCCTGTCGTTCCTGTTCCGTGAGTTGCCCTAGCATGCGAATGGTTTGCTGGTGACTGAATGAAGTATAAGCCGCAGAGGCTTCGCGGAGCTCGGACAGAGCGACAGTCAATGCGGCTTCGTCGTAGTCTGCGGCAGCCATCAGGTCATTCACCCGGCGTTGGGCTTCGAACATGGCCCTGCGCAGCGGCATGACCTGCTCCGCCGAGGGGCGCATGATCTCGAACAATTCCGCCCGACGCTCTTCGCTTAGATCACGAACTATCCAGCCAATATTCGGGGGCAGGGGGCGTGCTTCCCGAAAATCCTGGGAATGGGATAGGCGGACCGCGATGCCGCCCAGCAGCAGGATATTGACGCCCACCGAAACCAATAGAATCAGAATTAACAGGTTACGCTTGATCATAATTCCATCTGACCCTGGTTGATATCGGTGAATGAGATCATTAGCAACTCATCGTCCCAATTGTCGAACCCGTTAGTCTCGTCGACCACGCCAAAGCTGAAGTAGTTGCCGAGCACTATGCCAAAGACCAGGGGAACGCAGGCCGCCATCGCCGGGCGCCAGAGTTCATTGAGGGAAGCGGAAGCAGGCAGCAGCCATTCAACCAGCCTGTCTGCCAGTGAGCGATCCCTCGGCGGCAAGGGCTGGTGCAGTATACGGGCTTCCAGGCCAGGAAATTCGGGTACGGTCAGTGCGTCCAGTGTGGCATCGAGTCGATGCTGGCTCTGCAGCAGTGCCCTGGCCTGGGCGTCTTCGGACAGCAGCCTCGCACAGTCATCCTGGATCCCCTGCGGCCAGTTGTTCCTGTTGCCGCCGTGGGTGTCCAGCACATGTTTAAAGTCGTCAAGTGTCATGGCTAATTAACCGGGTGTCCCGGTTTCTCCTCGCATAGTATCGTTCTCTTCCAGCAAGTCCCTCAGCTTGCGCCGGGCCCTTGCGATATTGGATTCCAGTGCCTTGACTGACACGTTCATGATAGCAGCGGCTTCCTTGTTGGAGAAACCGGCGTAGTGGCAAAGCATCAATGCGCTACGCTGATTCTCCGGGAGTGTGCTGAGCGCGGAGTTTAATCGCTGCGTTCTGTCGTCCCTGTCTGACTCCTCTTCACTGCTACTGAAATCCTCGTTACTTCTGTCCAGTTCCGTTGCTTCATCATCGATTATGGTCCTGCCGTGCTTACGCATGAAATCGATGCACAGGTTGTGGGCGATTCTGTGCAACCAGGTACTGAGCCTTGCCTTCTCCGGCTGCCATTTACAGGCGTTGGTCCAGAGTCGCAAAAAAACCTCCTGGCTGATGTCTTCCGTGTCTCGCTGATTGCCAAGTAATCGGAACGCGTAATGACTGATGGCAGTGAGATGTCGTTTGACGAGCATCTGGTAGGCGGATTGATCCCCATCACACACTGCGAGCATCAATTCCTCATCGGTCTCATCACCGGTCATTACGCGTCCGAGTTACCCTCTTGCTTGATCAGGGCTTGCCTGGCTATTGGTGGCCTGATTGTCCTTGTGAATGCCGTTCAGGTCCACCGCGTCGCTCACCGCGACCTCCGCGCCCTGGTCCTTCCGGACCGCGACGTCGCAACTCCTGTGCGCTCAGTACGCCATCATTGTCATCGTCCATGCGCAGGAAATTGGCTTCCTGCAATTCGATCCTGGAAACCATACCATTGCCATCGAGGTCCATTTCACTGAATCGCTCGGTGGCCCGTTCCAACATCATCTCTTCGAACTCGGCCATCCGTTCCTCGTTGGGCTCTCCCTGGCCGCCGCGGCGGCCACCGAAGCCACCTCTACCCTGGCCGGGTCCGGGTCTGCCGGACAGGAATTCATCCAGGCTCAATTGGCCATCGCCGTCACTATCGAGGCGTGCCACCGGATCCATGGAGTTTTCCTGGAATTCCACAAAGTCCACGACGCCGTCCCCGTTGCTGTCCAGATTGGCCAGCGGGTTGCCCCGGTGTTCATTATCGGCCGCGAAGGCCGCGTTAGTCAGGGCGAGGGCGCCCAGTCCCATGATCAGTGTGATCTTCTGCATGCTACTCTCCTGAATATGAATGCTTGCAGTGACTTATACGGGCCAGTGATTTAATCCCTTCACTTTTTGCCGGATAATTTCCCGGGCCCCTGCCCACGGGATGCAGGCCGGGTCGGGGCTGATGACCTGGCCTCAAGACTCGAAAGACCCCGTCCCGGTATTCTGTTAGAATCCTGCCTCTTTTTTCCGGCAGCGCCGGGTTAATGGTTTTAATCACCGCATGTGGATCGAATTCTGACATGGATCTAGCAGAAGAAGAGTTGAACGAACATCACCTGGACGAAAACAAGGTCGTCGATGTGGTGGTGCGCTTCGCAGGGGACTCCGGGGACGGCATGCAGCTCACGGGTGCAAATTTCACCCAGGCGACTGCCTTGTACGGTAATGACCTCTCCACTTTTCCGGATTTTCCGGCCGAAATTCGTGCGCCTGTAGGCGCCACCTTTGGTGTCTCCGCATTCCAGATCTATTTCGGTGCTGAAGATGTCACCACCGCAGGCGATGCCCTCGACGTGTTGGTGGCAATGAACCCCGCGGCACTGGTGACCAATATCGCCAACCTGGTCGACGGTGGATTAGTGATTGTAGATAGCGGCGCATTTACCGCCAAGAACCTGGCCAAGGCCAGATACGATAGTAATCCCCTGGAAGACGATACCCTCAACGGTTTCCGTGTCCTGAAGATCGATATTTCGCAGCAGGTTCTGAATGCGGTCGAGCCATACGGCCTCTCTCACAAGGATGCATTGCGCTGCAAGAACATGTGGACCCTGGGTCTGGTGATGTGGCTGTTCGACAGGGACAGGCAGCCCACTATCGAAAACCTGAAGAAGAAATTTGCTGCTAAGCCGGAAATTGCCAACGCCAATATCGCAGCGCTCAATGCCGGGCACGCCTATGGTGAGACTGCAGAATTGCCAGCGGGCATCCATGTCTACAAGGTTCCCAAGGCAAAAGTTGCACCTGGCACTTATCGAAACATTACAGGCACGACAGCCCTGGCCTGGGGTCTGATTGCCGGTTCCGAGTTGGCAGAGATCGACGTATTATTTGCTTCCTATCCGATTACGCCGGCGTCCAACCTGCTGCATGAGTTATCGAACCGGCGTGAATTTCGTATCAACACCTTCCAGGCTGAAGACGAGATCGCTGCGGTGTGCGCCGCAATCGGCGCCTCCTTTGCCGGCTCGCTCGGCGTGACTTCGAGCGCCGGCCCGGGTATCGCGCTCAAGGCTGAGAGTATAGCCCTGGCGGCGGCTGCCGAGCTGCCCCTGGTCGTTGTTAACACGCAGCGGGGCGGACCCTCCACCGGTCTGCCCACCAAGACTGAACAGTCGGATCTGAACATGGCCATGTTCGGCCGCCACGGTGATACACCTATACCTGTCATAGCATCCTCGTCGCCGACCGATTGCTTTGACGTGGCTGTAGAGGCGGTGCGCCTGGCGACAAAGTACATGACTCCGGTCATGCTCCTGTCGGACGGCTATCTCGCCAACGCGGCGGAACCCTGGCAGATTCCTGATGTGACTGCCATGCAGGGTTTTCCGGTGCAGCATCACACGGAGACAGAAGGCTTCAAGCCTTCCTTGCGAAATGCAGAGACCCTGGCGCGAGTATGGCCCAAACCCGGTACTGCCGGACTGGAACACCGTATCGGTGGCATCGAGCGCAGTTTCGACACTGGCGATATCTCCTACGATCCGGCCAATCACCAGAAGATGACAGACCTGCGCAAGAACAAGGTCGACGGCATAGCAAAAGACATTCCTCTGCAGGAGGTCTGCCTCGGCAATAATTCCGGCACACTGGCCGTAGTGGGCTGGGGTTCCACCTTCGGTGCGATTCACCAGGCTGTAAAGCGTTGTCGCGAAAAGGGTCTGGATGTTTCCCACATCCATATTCGTTATTTGGCACCGTTCCCTGCAAATCTGGGTGAACTCCTGGGTAGCTTTGATGCGGTGCTGGTACCCGAAATGAATACGGGCCAGTTGGTAAGATTGCTGCGCTCTGATTTCCTGATAGATGCCGATGCCCTGAACAAGGTGGCAGGCCAGCCCTTCAAGATCGGTGAGGTGATGGCCGCGATACACGAGAAACTTGCCGAGTTGCAGCCGCAGTCAAGAGTGAATGATGAATAAGCCATTACCAAAACTGACATTGAAAGACTTTGCCTCCGACCAGGAAGTTCGCTGGTGCCCGGGCTGCGGTGACTATGCCATCCTGAAGACTCTGCAGAAACTGATGCCGGAACTGGATCGTCCGCGGGAAAATCAGGTGTTCGTCTCCGGCATCGGCTGCTCGTCGCGTTTTCCCTATTACATGAATACCTTCGGTTTCCACACCATTCACGGTCGTGCGCCCGCCGTCGCCACAGGCGTTAAACTCGCCAATCCAGAACTGGACGTATGGGTGATAACCGGCGATGGAGACGGATTCAGCATCGGTGGCAACCACATGTTGCATGTGCTGCGGCGCAATGTGGACCTGCAGATACTGCTCTTCAATAACGAGATCTATGGCCTCACCAAGGGCCAGTATTCTCCCACTTCACAGACAGGCACCCGTTCGCCTTCATCGCCCATGGGGTCGGTTGACGCACCCTTGTCTCCCTGCCTGGTTGCCCTGGGCGCGGGTGCCACATTTATCGCACGGTCCATTGATACCGAGGCGAAGCATCTCTCGGGAGTAGTCGCGGACAGTCATGCACACAATGGCGCAGCTTTTGTCGAGATTCTGCAGAACTGTCCCATCTACAACGATGGTGTGTTCGAGCAGGTCAAGGACAAGAAGCTGGCACCGGACTTCAGGGTCGAAGTCGAACACGGGGAGCCCATCGTCTTCGGCAAGGAAGGGGAGAAGGCTATTGCCCTTGACCGCGAAACGCTGTCATTGAAAGTAATCGAGCTTGCCGGTAACGAAGAACAGGTTCTCATTCACGATCAGCACAACAAGGTGCTTGCGCAATTGCTGGCTGCCATGCAGGGTCCGGATTTTCCGGTGGCGGTTGGTGTGATCTACCGGGAGATCAAGCCCAGCTTCATCGACGATTCCATGAATCAGCTGGGCCTGGCCCGCGATAAGGCGGCTTCGCTTCAAGCCCTGTTGCATAGTGGTCATACCTGGACGGTTGAGTAGGGCAGTCTACTGACTCACCACTGTCAAACTTCTGCAATGTGACTCGAGTACACTGCAGCCATGAATACGCTATTTGAAAAACGTCGAAGATTCCTGCAGATGGGAGCAGCCGGTCTTGCCTGTTTCCTGGCCGGTGGTTTTAGTCGCCATGCCCAGGCAGCAGACGCGGCGGCGTTCGTTTCCCTGTCCCGAATCGGGCCACTGCAAGCTGCCGATCACAATGGCATCATGTTGCCCGCAGGTTTCAAGTCCCGTGTGGTTGCCCGCAGCAGTGAAAGACCAGTCGTTAACTCAGCCTACCGTTGGCATGCTTCGCCGGACGGGGGAGCCTGCTTCGCGACCGCAGACGGCGGTTGGATCTATGTCTCCAATAGCGAGGAGAACCGCGGCCAGGGTGGTGTGGGTGCGTTGCGTTTCAATGCCATGGGGGAGGTCGTGGATGCCTATCCCATCCTGCAAAATACCTCACGCAACTGTGCCGGTGGCGCAACTCCCTGGGGTACCTGGCTCTCCTGCGAAGAATTCGACCGCGGCCAGGTCTACGAATGCGATCCACTGGGAATCGAGCAGGCCGTTGTCAGGCCGGCGCTGGGTACATTCGAGCACGAAGCCGTGGCTATCGATCTCGCGAATAACTGTGCCTACCTGACTGAAGACGTGCGTGACGGCGGGCTCTATCGCTTTGTCTCAGAGAAAGGTCTGCCAGACCTCTCGGCAGGCAGGCTGGAAATCGCCAGCGTGGTCAACAGCTCTGGCGTCGAGACGATCGAGTGGCTGCAAGTACCCGACCCCTTGGCTAGCAGGGATGCAACCAGACACCAGGTTCAGGGCGCAGCAGCTTTCAATGGTGGGGAAGGGATTGCCCTGCATGAGAACAAGCTGTACTTCGTGACCAAGGGCGATAACCGTGTCTGGTGTTATGACACCATCGATAAGAGTATCGAGGTGATCTATGACGCGACGACCAGCGACAATCCGATTCTGACCGGCGTTGATAACATCGTGATTTCTCCCGCTGGCGACGTGCTCGTGGCTGAAGACGGGGGCGATATGCAGATCGTCATCATCACTCCCGATTACGAGACAATACCGTTACTGCAGATCCTCGGTCAGGATGAATCCGAGATCTGCGGACCGGCCTTCGATCCTTCCTGTCAGCGACTCTACTTCAGCTCCCAGAATGGAGTGACCGGGGAAGGTTCGGCCGGCATCACCTATGAGATAAGCCGCACTGGTGGCTAGTCCATTGCTGTAGTAGCCGGACAGCGTTTCTGCAAGCGTCAACTCGGCATTGTATTTCCCAATCAATACCCTATGATCAGGGCTGCGCCTCGCCGCTTGAGCGGCGGCGTATGTGGGACGTGTGGGATACGAGGTTGCATGGCTCAACCAATAGGGTTTGTGTGCGACTGTACTTCTATTAATACAATGCTCTGGAGGCCGCTTGGACCTCCCTACAGGAATTGGTTATGAAAAAGTCTCGCGTTATTAGATCTGTTACATGGGCCGTAGTAGTCGTCGCGATTCAGGCAACATCCCTGCAGGCGAAGACGGATTCCGGCCAATCTGCACAAAGCGATACCTCGGCCATCATCGATGGCACGTCGGCATCCATCAGCACCTATCCCTTCATCGCGTTTCTTGCTGATCAATTCGAAGAGCAGTACTGCGGTGCCAGTCTGATTTCCGAGACCTGGGTGCTCACAGCGGCGCATTGCTTCCTCAATACTGCCGGGGATGCGGTGGATATCGAGAGTGGCGCCAATTCAATCGTGGTGCTCAATTCGGATACGTCATCACCAATTGCCGATGACGCGGTTGTGGGGCAGATCGGCCAGATCATCGTGCACCCCGATTACGATCCCAACACTAATACCAGCGATAACAAGGACAATTACGACATCGCCCTGGTGGAGTTAACCGCGGCAGTGAGTGTGCAGCCGGTGGCATTGATGAGTGGCAGTGCATTGCCCTTCGCGGCCGGTACCGAAGCGATCATCATGGGCTGGGGCACGACCGCCATTAACGATGAGGGGGAGTCTATTGATCCCTCCAGTTCCCTGCTGCAGGCCAGTCAGAAGATTGTGGATAGTACAGACTGCGATGCCATCTACGGCGGTGGCATCACGGAATTCATGCTGTGCGCCGGTGCTGTCGATGCGGGCGGTTCGAGCGATACCTGCCAGGGCGACAGCGGTGGACCACTTGTGGTATCGACTGCTGCAGGCTATGTGCAGATTGGCGTCGTGAGCTTCGGCGGTACTGAGACGGGCCCCGCCTGTGGCGATCCCGATGCACCCGGTGTTTACAGCAATGTGGCAGCCCTGGCAGATTTTATAGCCAGCAATGTGTCCGATGCCCAGTTTATCGACCCGGTAAACGCCACTCCGGGAAATAATTCCGGTGGCAACGCTGGTGGCGACTCGGGCACTGCTGCGGATCCTTCCATTGAGCTATCCATCGAAGTTGCCGGCAACGATGTGCTGATCTACTGGACCTCACTTAATGAAGCGACGGGATATCGACTCTACTACGCGCCGATCCCTTCTGCAGACCCGATCAACACGCTCGATATGGGTCAGGCGTTGACCATCAGTGGTGAGCTACCCTCTGGTGCGGCCTTCTACGTGGCTATCGAACCCTACAACGAAAATGGGTCCTTGCCGATTCTGTCCAACATTGTGGAATTGATCGTACCCTAGGTTGCTGCAAGGAAGTGTCGGGTGATGGCCCGGCGCTTCTTCTGCACGAGCGATTCCGCGCAGCGTTGCTGAACCCGTTTCACGTGCTACAGTCGCCTGAACGTCTATGGCTTCGATCAGTTCCATTCTTCCAGAACCTCTCGTTCGCAGTGACAGAGCTGCGAAGATTCAAAGCCTGTGCGTCGGCGGCGAGCTGTTGCAATGGCGCAGCCCTTCGCGTATCCGCAGAGAACAATTACGGCGCCTACAGCGCCTGCTGCTCCATGCACAGCGCTATTCAGCGTACTATTCTGAACAGTTTGAGGGCCAGGATTTCACCCACACAAGCTGGCAACAGTTTGCGGGCCTGCCCATTCTGTCCCGGGGCACGATTCGCCAGCAGGGAGCCAGGCTCGATTGCCAGACCCTGCCAGCAGGCCATGGCAAGCTCAGTGAAACGATGACTTCCGGGTCCACCGGTTCGCCCGTGAAGCTGCGAACGACAGAGCGGGTCGCTGCTGTCTGGTTTGCCAATGCCTTGCGTGATCATCTCTGGCATGGCCGCGACGCAGCCTTATCGATGGCTGCAATTCGCTGGCACCCGGACAAGCTGGGGCTGGCCCCAGGGGGTATCCAGTCCCCAGATTGGGGCGAGCCCTACTCACTGTTTTTCAAGACGTGTAAAGGCTATTTCCTGAACTCGTCTTCTAGCATTCCCGAGCAATTACTGTGGTTACGCAAGAACCGGCCTGACTACCTGATCACCCATCCGTCAAATCTGCAGGCATTGATTCAGGAGCTGCTAAGGTCCGGGGATGAACAGCCGATTCCCAGGCAGCTGAGAACCGTGGGTGAGTCGGTCTCGCCAGAACTCAGGAGAGTGGCCCGCGAAGTTCTGGCAACTCCGCTGGTGGATTTCTACAGTTCCCAGGAACTGGGATACGTGGCACTTCAATGTCCGGAATCGGAGCATTACCATGAGCTCAGCGACTCCGTGGTTCTGGAGGTCGTGGATGAACAGGGACAGCCATGCCCGCCAGGTGAGCCCGGTCGCGTGTTGCTCACCAGTCTGCACAACTATGCGACACCACTGATTCGCTATGACATCGATGACCGGGCCGTTCTGGGCGAACGCTGCCGCTGTGGTCGCGGCTTGCCAGTCCTGAAACAGGTGCTGGGTCGTTCGCGCAACATGATCTCCCTGCCCGATGGCGGCAGTAAGTGGCCCAACCTCGGATTCCGCGCCATGATGAACGTGGCAGACATCCAGCAATTCCAGGTCGTACAGCGCAGGCTGGAGAGGCTGGAGCTGAAGCTGGTCTTGTCTGAGCCTTTGCTGGCAGATCAGGAGCGGCAACTCAAAGAGGTGTTGAGACGTTATCTCGAATTCCCTTTCGAGGTGGAAATAACCTACCATGCGCACATTCCGCGCGCTGCCAGTGGCAAGTATGAGGATTTTCTCAATCTCGTTGAGAAGTAGCTGGTCTAAAAAGCACAAGTTCAGCGGATTTTCAGGAGTCACCCAATGAGTCTGGTTGATGTAACCCAGCACCGGCATGCGCTCGCCTTTATCGTGGCCGTCGTGCTCATCGACGCCATAAGCTTCGGCATCGTGCTGCCCGTGATGCCTCAGCTGATCATGAGCCTGAGTGAGGTCTCGCTATCGGAAGCATCCCGAATTGGTGGCTATCTGATGTTCACTTATGCGGCCCTGCAATTCTTCGCGGCGCCAATCCTGGGGAACCTGGGGGATCGTTACGGCCGTCGGCCCGTGCTGCTGTTCACTCTCGCCGCGCTGAGTCTCGACTACCTGCTCATGGCAGCCGCGCCTACTCTGCTGTGGTTGTTCCTGGCGCGGATGATTGCGGGCGTGGCGAGTTCAACCTTTTCGCTGTCCTACGCCTATGTAACTGACATCACGCCGGTAGCGCAGCGTGCACAGCGCTTCGGCATGATAGGGGCCGCTTTCGGCGGGGGGTTCATACTGGGGCCGGTGATTGGCGGATTCCTCGGCGAGTTTGGCCCCCGGTATCCATTTTATGCGGCTGCAGCCCTGGGCCTGACTAACCTGGTCTATGGCTACTTCGTGCTCGGGGAATCCCTCAGCGTGGAAGAGCGTCGTCCCTTCGACCTCAAGCGGGCCAACCCGGTCGGGGCTATGTTACAGATACGCAAGTATCCCGTCGTACTGGGGCTGGCACTCGCGTATTTTCTCTATATGCTCGGTCACCTGTCCCTGCCCAGTACCTGGACCTATTACACCATGGAGAAATTCGCCTGGTCGGAAAGCCAGATCGGTCTGTCCCTGGGCTTCGCCGGTGTCTTCATGATCCTGGTACAGGCCTTTCTCATCCGCTGGGCCATCCCTGCCCTCGGTGCCTTCAAGGCAGGCATAATCGGAATGTTGGCCATCATTATCGGCTTCCTTGGCTATTCGTTTGCAGCCACGGGCTGGCAGCTCTATCCCTGGCTGGCTCTGGCTTCGATCTCTGGTTTTGTCACGCCGGCGTTCCAGTCCATCATGACCAGCCAGATACCGGCCAATGCCCAGGGCGAATTGCAGGGTGCCCTCAGCAGCATCAACAGCATCACGTCCATCGTGGGCCCGCTGTTGATGACCCAGTTGTTCGCCGCCTTCACCGGTGAGCAGGCAGCATTCTATTTCCCCGGGGTTTCTTTCTTCGCCGCGGCGATTCTCAGCCTGCTGTGTTTACTGATCTTCATACCCGTGGTCAGTCGCTATCAACTGACTGCCCTGGGCAAGGCCTGAGCGATGCCAGTCCTGATCAGACACCTGGCATAAGGTCGAATGCGATAACGATTCTGTCCGTGTCGGTCGAGAAAGGTATGGTTCTGTGATGAAGTGAGGAGGGGAACAACACTATGTCGCCCGCAGCAGGCTGGTGAATAACTCGCGGAGCGCTCTCATCAAAAAAGTTCGGCGAGTTGAGACTGAATTCAATCGCACCCTCGTTTTGTTCCAATGCTGGCACCACCTTCAGGTAGACAACCCCGCTCAACCAGCCTGTTGCATGGATATGCGGAGTCTGGTGGCCCTGCTGTTTAAGAATGACATGCCAGCCAAACAGTTTGTTGGCGCTGGGCCATTTCCTTATAAACGCGCAGGTTTCCTCCTGAAATCTTGAGCGATAAAGATCCAGCTCAGTTTCAATCAGTGTGCGCAGTTGGGCCATTGCGCCAGTCTTGATTGCAAGCAGATTTATTTCGGAGGGAGTCTGGAAGCCCTTGAAAGTGGATTTTTTTGCCGGTTCCCATTCTGTTCTTATTCCCTGTAAGTCCTTGATTAATGCAGTGATGAATTCAGTTGGATTATCGATATGTGAAGTAATGTTGGTAGCGTGAATGAAATCCAGAGGATTGTTGCAAAAGGGATGCGCAGTGGGTTTATTCTCAATCCAGGATAAGAAGGCGGCGAATGCGGCAACGTGGATGTTGGAATCCTCGATCCCGGGATCGCTTTCCAGCCTTCTATAAATTTCCTTTATTTGGTCCAACGCATAGAGCGACTGCATGCCATAGAGTTTAGAGACTGGCGTGTCGCAACAATCTGCGTCGCGCAGCGCTGCTTCATAATGGCCAAGTTTGAATAGAACTTCCCACCGGTTCAACAGGGCCGGAGTAAAGCCTGGATTGAGGGCTATAGCCTGGCTATAGCTGTCACCGGCTTCTTCCAGTCTACCAAGGGCCTTAAGTGTATTACCCAGGTTGAAATGGGCTTCGGCCAGATCGGGTTTCAGTTCAATTGCCTTTCTGTAACTCCCTTCAGCAGCTTCCAACTTTCCGAGTCCCTTAAGGGCGACCCCCAAGGTTCGGTAGGCTTTGGCCGTTTCTTCAATAGATACCGTCGATCCTGCCGGTATCATAGCCAGCCTTTCCTTAAGCTGCTCAAGGTTCGCATGGGGAACGTTCAACTCTGCGCCTTGCTCGAGGAATGCAAGTGCCGCATCCAGCTGCTTTAGTCTGCCCAAGGTGTCAATGCAGCTTAGCCAGAATTGCCAGGAATGGGGATTTTCCTCCAGTGCAATCTTGAACAGCGCCAACGCCGCCCCAGGCCTGTTGGCCGCAAGCGCTATTAGCCCCAGATTATGACTGGCATCAGGATGATTGGGTTGGGCCTGTAGCACGGCCCTGTAGAGCTGCTCGGCTTGCTGTAAATTGCCCGCCTGGTGCGCAGTGATGCCTTTCTGCATCGCCTGTTCTACGGTCAGTCCCATTGCGATTGTCTCAGTAACCAGTGCCCGGTAAATTGCCAATCGGCTGAAGTATGCTTGTGTCCCCGTTTTGTACCATTTTTGGGCAATCAAGGCACAATTGACGTCGTAAGCTGAACTTCGCCATGCCACACAGGACCGTTATGTCCTGGTATTTGCCTGCCCGCTTCGGGTTGTGTATGGCTTTTCAGTTTTCGCCCGCCGCTGCAGACTCTGTCGTAATCTTGGCACTGTATTGGTGTGGTCAGGCACCCCGCAGGACGCTGCCTATTTGCAGGGCGATCTCCCGCAAACCCGCATAAACACTAGGGGTTCGCCTGGCTATGGCTTGACACCCTGATTCCTGAGTGGTTATATCGTGGCTCCTTCGGGGGAGTCATTCCAATTAAAGCAATAAAAGGTAGAATTATGAAGATTCAAGCGCTTCTCATCGCCCTGGCCGTGCTGATCGCCGGTTGTTCTCCTTCAGATTCGGGATCCAGTTCCCAGCCAGCACAGGTTGCTGCCGCTGCGGAAACCACCAGCGATATTCCGCGTACGCCCAGCGGCAAGCCCGACCTGAACGGCATTTGGCAGGTTCTGATGAATGCCAACGACAACCTGGAGCCCGCGCCACCACAAGCCGCCTATCAGCTGGTGCCTGGTGATTTCGTGCCAGTACCCCATCCTGACGTTGTGGCAATGGGAGCCGTTGGGGCCGTACCCGCCAGCTTCGGTGTGGTTGAGGGGGGTACGATTCCCTACAAGCCAGAGGCCCTGGCTCGACGGGATGAGAATCGCGCCAACTGGCTGACCAGCGATCCTGAGATCAAGTGCTACATGCCGGGTGTGCCACGGGCTACCTACATGCCCCATCCGTTCCAGATTTTCCAGAGTGAGAGCGCGTTCTTTATCGCCTACTCATTCGCCGGTGCGGTGCGCAATGTCTTCCTTGAAGACCCCGGTCCGGCCCCTCTGGATTCCTGGATGGGTCAGTCCTTCGGTTACTGGGAAGGTGACACCTGGGTAGTGGAAGTGACGGGTCTCGATGACCGCACCTGGTTCGATCGCGCTGGTAACTATCATACCTACCAGCTGAGGGTCACCGAGCGCTACGACATGGTGAGCGAAAACGTCATCATGTACTCAGCTACCATGGAAGACCCCGATATATTCGAGCGCCCATGGACTATCAGCATGCCCCTGTACCGTCGCCTCGAAGCGGGCTATGAATTGCCCCAGTTCAAGTGCGTGGAATTCGTCGAAGAGCTGATGTACGGCCAATACCGCAAGGGCGGTGAATTCGAGCAGCGTCTGCGTCAGGAGATGCTGGAAGAAGCCCAGGGTAATTAGCCCCGGGAGTTCGACTCTGAGCGGCGGAATGCCCCAGTTTTTGGCATTTCCGCCGGGTTTCGATAGAATGCCCGGAAATCGGGCGTAAACGGCTTTCAGCAGCCCGGAAAGTCGTGTAAGTTACTGAATTAAGGTAGTTAAGATTTTGATTCGCCTGCCAGACGTGGCAAGTGAAAAATTAAAGGGGTAAATCTATGAAAGCAAAACTTCTGGCACTTGCCGCAGTGACCGCAGTAGGCGTTGTAGCTATCAAGCAGCCAGCGACTGCACACCATGCATTTTCGGCTGAATTCGACGCTAACCTGCCGGTTCGACTGGGTGGTCCAATTACTCGTGTTGAGTGGATTAACCCACACACCTGGATTCATCTGGACAACAACGATCCTGAGTCCACCCGCGATCCAGGCCCATGGATGGTAGAAGGTGGTACACCTAATACCCTGCTGCGCCGCGGTATCAACCGTAACTCGCTGCAGCTGGGCACCGATATCGTGGTGACTGGTTACCAGAGCAAGGATCGTCTGTGTGAGCCAACTTGCCGCGCCAACGGCCGGGATATCACCTTCCCTGATGGACGCAAGCTGTTCATGGGAAGCTCCGGTACCGGTGCTCCCCGAGATGGATCAGATCCTACTGAGAACAACTAGATCCAACAGGTTCCAAAAAAAAGCCCGGTTAAACCGGGCTTTTTTTTGGACGGGACGCAGTGGCTGCTCGGTATGGGTCCCTTCGACTAGTATCGCTCCCTTTGATGTACGTCTTGCTCATAATTCAGCGTCACATCCAGGCTATCAACAGGGTGGTTAGTTTTTGTCCGGGCTCGGATGTGGGCGTTTGAGGTAGTAGCCGCCACCGTGTTTGCGGAGGCGCCAGAACTGGTGGAGATATTCCTGTTTGCGGTAGTAATGGGTTACCAGCGAGCGGCGAGTATTTTGCCAGTCTTTGATGGGGCTGCCGCCGTGCAGAAGTTGGGCGTGCCAGATGAGCACGTCGCCCGGCTCGGCATTGAAATGCAGGGGTTCGATGCCCCGTGATTTCAATTCCTGCGCCATGTGGTCGTAGTAGGCTCCCATCTCCGTGCCGATGGCATTCAGGCGGCCGTCGCTGAATCGGTGTGGGGGAATGAGATGACTGCCGGGATAGAGCGTCACCGCGCCATTGTCCGCATTCGCCTCGTCGAGGGCGATCCACGAGACCACGAGCTTGTCAGTCTTTCTGGGTGGCATATACAGCGTGTCAGTGTGCTCCCGTTGTTGCGAGCCCCATCTGAACAGCAGGGTATTGAAGGCCAGCGCTTCACCGTCGAGCAGCAGATTCAGGGTCTCACAGAGTCCAGGGTCGAGGGCATAGTCCCTTATCAGGTGCTCATCAAGATACAGGTCGTTTATCTTGAACGAGTAGTCGAAAGCTTCGTCGGGTGCTTGTGACAAGAGCACCCGTTTGTTCTCCGGCCTGTCGAGAAAGATATCGATGGTTGCATTCGAGGGTGAGCTATGTCGTTCCTGCCATAGCGTTGTGGTGAATTCGTTTAGCTCTTCACACTGGGTCTGTGTGAAGTGATTCCTGAGTATGATGTAGCCATCGCTTTGCCACTGCGCGAGGGCAGCGTGGGGCCTGGAGTTGAATTGCGGGATCGCCATATCAATGCCGTTTACTCGATCGGGTCTATTACCCTGGAGAAGTCGCCGCCATCCCTGAACACGGTGGAGTCAACGAAGTATCCGGAGGCGTACAGGCGTACAGTTACCAGTCTCGATCCCCGATTCTCCCAAAACCAGCCATGGATGCCAGCGAAAGGGGCATGGAAGCTGCCAGAGCGGCTGGCACTGTTCCCTTGTTCGAAGCTCTCTGCATAGTCTTCACCCAGCCCGGCAGGTTCAGCGTGCATGTCATAGTACACTTCTGCGTCCGCGACCCAGCTGAACACCATGGGTGCATCAAGATCCATGGTGTATTTGTATTCCACCGATTCGAAGGGACCCAGTTCAAATTCCACGTAGTCATTACGGTGCAGTTCGGCACTCTCTTCGAAGGGGTTGGTTTCGGCAGACAGCGCATTGAGTCCAAACAGGCGCCCGGTACCCAGTGGGTCTACCCCAAATTCCGCAGGCAGGATGGCGGTCAACAGCACCACGAGCCCCACGGCAAGCGCGATCGCGGACGCGATGAGTATCTTGCGGGGAGAGAGAGTCTCGGTAGTATCGGGTCTGGACATGGTTCGTTCCTGAATCGAAAAAAGCGGCTGCAGCGCGGCCCTAGTAGGGCGCTTGCAACATGTAGGCGCTGACTTGATAACCGGCCAGGAGGAAGCCTCCGGTCATCAGGACTGTATTGGTGACAAAAGCGTGTCGCAGGTAGCTCTGCCTGCTGCGCCAGATGCTGAGCGCGATGAAAACCGCCGAAAGGGCGAGAATCTGCCCGATTTCGACCCCCACATTGAAGCTGATGATATTGGTAACGAGCCCATTGCTGGACAGGGTAAATTCCTGCAGCTTGGTGGCCAGGCCCAGGCCATGGAACAGGCCGAAGATAAAAACGGCGGCGCGGGTATTGGGCTCGATGCCAAAGACGCGCTTGAAGCCATCGATATTTTCAAACGCCTTGTACACGATTGACAAACCGATGATGGCATCGATCAGGTAGGCGTTGACTCTGATGTCGGCCAGCACACCCAGCAGCAGGGTGATGCTGTGGCCAAGGGCAAACAGGGTCACGTATTCCACAACGTGTTTGGGTCGGTACAGGAAGAAGATGACGCCAACCAGAAAGAGCAGGTGATCGTAGCCAGTTACCATGTGCTTGGCACCGAGGTAAATGAAGGGGCCAACGGCGGGACCGTCGATGGCCTGCACAAAATTGGCGTCCGAGCCCTCTATTGTGTGACCCAGTGCCACTGCTGGTATCTGTGTCGCCAGAACAATGAGGGCGTAGCGAAGTAGTTCGCGCTGGGTGGCTGCGGTCATGAAAGCAGGGCGGCGCATCTCAACTAGTCTGCAGGGGCATCGTCAAAACGGTTGAGGATTTCGGGATTGTAGGCCTGATGGCAGGCAGTGCACACGCTGTATAGCTGGGCGCCAGCCTGGAAGAATGCTTCCTTGTCCTGCGCTGCCGCCGCTTCCATGGCGAGGATGCCGGCATCACTGAGGCCTTCGGAATAGATCATCCAGGCATCGCCGTCGGGTGCCCGGCCGGGGATGGCCAGCATGTTTCCTGACTCGACCACCACGGCTGCCTGGGCGCGTACGTATTCCCAGCCATCATCGGTAGTGGGATAAAGCTCTTCATAACCGGAAGCGTCCATCACCCACCCCCCGGAATCCCAAAGAATATCGGATGCAGGCTCCAGTACCAGTGCCATGATTTGTTGGACATTGAGCTGGGTGTTGTAGGTGAATGCATCATCGCCGCCCGTAGTCCCGGTGCTTTCTTCAGGCGCAGAACAAGCCAGGAGCAGCAGCGAGAGCAGCAGTGTGAGGCTGATTTTGATTCCCGGAGATTGTTTCATGATCAGGTACCGTTAAGTAGTTGTTTAACTCGCATGTTCTATATTCGTCATGGCATTCGTCATGGCGATAAAGCCCAGGATTGGCTTGCCATTCCTGCTTGCTGCTATGATGGACGCAACAGGTAAAGTCTGCCCTAAAATGAACCGCTAATCCACCGCCGCCAGCCTGGTCGAGGGCTTTTCCATGTTTAAAACAGTTTCCAACTTTGTTTCAGTTCGAGCCCGTCTGGGCTTGTGTCTGCTCCTGCTGTTTCCAGTACCCGGTGCGTTGCAGGCGGAAGTGTTACTCATGCCTGTGCCCGATGAAGGCGTGCAGCCACGCCTGGTCCAGGATGCGGAAGGCGGCGTGCATCTGCTGTATTTCAAAAAGCGGATTAACCGCCCGGCAGCGCGTGAAGGCAATCTCTATTACCGGCAATACGATGCGGAGGCGGGGCGCTTCGGATCGCCAGTGCGGGTTTCCAGCCAGGCTTTCAATATGATGACCTTTGCCCTGGCGCGTGCTGCCATGGCAGTAGGCGGAGATGGCAGGATTCATGTTATGTGGTACCTGCCTGGGGAATCCGCATTTTTTTACAGTCGTTCAAATCCCGAGCGCAGCCAGTTTGAACCCCAGCAATCCATGGTGACCGAATTCGTCGAAGGCATTGACGCCGGTGGCGATGTCGCAGCCTTCGGCGAGCAGGTTGCTATCGTATGGGGTGCTGGCGATCTCTCTCGCGAGCATGAGCGCAGCATGTACGCACGCTTCTCATCAGACAGTGGCGCGAGCTTCGGTGAAGAAATCATGATTGCCAACCCTGACCTCGGTGCCTGCGCCTGCTGCTCCATGGCCATGGCCTATGACTCGGAAGACCTGTTGTACCTGGCCTATCGTTCTGCCATCGATGGCATCGGCAGACACATGCAGCTACTGTCCGTCACGGGATTTACCGCGCAGTCCATGGCATCGAAGTATCTTCCCTTGCAGCCCCTGCAGCAGTGGGAAGCCTCATTCTGCCCCCTCAGCACCAATGATATGGAACTGAATGTCGGCGACAGGAATCTGCTCGTGTTTGAAACCGAGAGCAGAATCGTGCTCATGGATATCGATGAGCCTGCATCGTTGCGCCAGGCAGGAGAGCCCCATACCGAGACCCGGCAAAGGAATCCTGCGCTGGCCATCAATCAGCATGGTGAGCACCTGGTGGTGTGGGGTGAAGCCATCAGTAACAGCCGGGGCGGCCGCCTGAATCTGCGCCTGTTCGACGCCGAAGGCGAGGTCACCGGCTATCGCCTGGCGGAAGAAGTTCAGATCAGGGACTATAGCTTCCCCGCGGCAGCAAGCTTGCCCAATGGTGATTTCTTGGTGCTCTACTAGGCAGTGTTGGCCGGTACGATCCAGGCGAAGGTGGCTGCCAGACTACTGTCGGCAGGCCTGGCTCAGTTATCTCGGATAACTATCTATCTCGGGTAATTGTAGTCGCCATAGTCGATGGGTTTGCGTAGCTGCTGGCGAATATTCTCAAGCTCCACCCGCTGCCACTGTTGATCGATTTCCCGGCTTAACCTGGATTGCTGACTCTGTAGAGCCTGGGGCACGGGACTCGTTCTGTCACTCCCATCCTGCCTATAGCGTGCCGTGCCCTGTGAGGCATGGGCATTTTCCTGTTGCCACTTCTGGAAGGCGGCTACGGCGAAGTAGCTGCGTTTGGCGAGAGCATCCTCGCCACAGCTAAACTCGGCGCCAATCAAGCGGTTCGCGAGCCCCGGTTCATCGTCTGCTGCGGCACCCGATTCGGCATCTACAACGACTTGATCGCGCCATGCGCGGATCACTGCGCAGTGACCAAGATAGCTCGGGATGAATGTGCCATCCAGAACCTCGGCGAACGCTTTGCAGCTATCCGCGTCGTTCTCTTCTACACATGCCTGTGCGGAGCTATCCAGTTCCCGAAATAAATCCCTGATGGCGTCGAAGCGTGCATCCAGTTCGACTGCAGTTGCTGTTTCCTGGGCGGAAACTGCGAAAGTAAGGAATTGAAATGGGAGAATGAGTGCTATTGCCCATAGTGGCAATGGCGAGGCTGTGTAGCGAGGGCTGTGCTTACTCGTAGAGTTCAAAGCGCCGATCCCATTGTTTGAATCGCTTGCGGCAGTACTTCTCCAGTTGCTCGGAGGTCGTGAAGAAATACTCACTGGCTTCTGGAATGGATTCATCGTATTCACAGAAATCATTGGAGTATTCCCGGCAAACCCAGGGACGGGTCTCGTAAATACCGCAGATACCGCCGGGAAGCAGGTGCATGCAATTTGTATCGATATGCAGGAACCAGCCTTCCACGTCTTTGAAGATATTAATGTTTTCGTGGGATACCTGCCAGATCAGATGATCGAAATCCTCACGGGTCTTGGGTGTGGGAATAGGCTGGTTGATGGAGTTGCAGCAGATCGACTTCTTGCAGCGCGAGCATTTCCTGTCTATTGCAATGTCCCCGGCAAGATTCGCCTCACTTACGTCCCTGACCTGAATCTTGTTCTTGGCATTCATCAGCCGTACCACTATCTGCGAATCTGAAAATCAAACTGTCCATGATGGACCCGAAGCAATGGCTATTCTAGCAAGCCTGTGTTGCAGAATGAATGCAGCACAGGCTTGCTGGAGTAGCCATGACCTGGCCGCCCTCGCAGTATTGGGAGCGTGGCTTTACAAGCGCGAGCCATGTCCGGAAAATGAGATCGGAAATCTGAATCGAGGTGAGCCCATGGCAGTCTGGAACTCCAATAATAACAAGCACAAGCTGCTGATACTGTTTGCCCTCGGCCTGGCCTGGGGCTTCACTGCCTGTTCCACCGAAGAGACCGTCAGCACCTCCGGCGCCAACCTGGGTGCGGGTACCGGATCGGGTCTCGCCCTGCGGGCCGTTTCTACCAGGCCATGGCTGGTCACCGGTGGCGACGTGCTGATCGAGCTCAGTGTCGATGATCGCGCGGCACCTTCCCAGCCTGTGTTGGAACTGAATGGGTCCGATGTCAGTAATCGGCTGGTGCGCCTGGGGTCGACCCGACTGCAGGCCCTGCTGACAGACTTGCCCCAGGGTTCTAGCTCCCTCGTGGCCCGGCTCGATGATGAAGTAAGCCGTCTGGAGCTGACCAACTATCCGGTGAGTGGACCCATCATCTCGGGCCCGCAGGAATCACCTTATTATTGCCAGAGTGATGAATTCGAGTTGGCCAACGGTGAACTCTACGGGCCTGCCGAGGACAGTAATTGCTTCAAGTCGACCCGGGTCGATTATGTCTACTGGTCTGACGTGGACCAGGCTTTCAAGCCTTATGTCATGGCTTTCGGCAGCCTGCCACCCGCCGATATCGCCGAGGTGACCAATCACCGGGGTGAGCTGGCACCGTTCATCGTGCGAGTCGAGACCGGCGTGGTTAATCGCGCGATCTATGAAATCGCCATGCTGCATGACCCCGCGGACCCTGAGCCCACGCCCTGGCAACTGAGTCAGCACTGGAATGGCAAGCTGGTGTATACCCATGGGGGTGGGTGTCGTAGCGGCTGGTATCAGCAGGGCACTGGTACTGGCGGTGTGCTGCGGCATGGTCTGTTGTCCCAGGGTTACGCCGTGACATCCTCGACCCTGAATGTATTTGGACAAAACTGTAACGACCTGCTGGCGTCAGAAACCCACATCATGGTGAAGGAGCGCTTCATCGAGCACTATGGCGAGCCGGTCTACACTATCGCCACCGGTGTGTCGGGAGGCTCTTATCAGTCACAGCAGACTGCGGATAATTATCCAGGTGTATTCGACGGCATCATCGTGGGACTGAGTTTTCCCGACGTCACATCGGCGACCCTATTCACCCTGGCCGATGCACGCCTGCTGGATCACTATTTTACCGAGATCGATCCGGATTCGTTTTCCCCCGAACAACAACGGGCTATCGCGGGATTTGGCGTAAGGGAGTCCATCCCGAACCTGGCTCGCGGCGCCGCCCGTCTCGACCCGATTTATGATGCGAATGTGGAACCGGAGCAGCAGGGCGGTGAAGTCTCGGTCCCGGAGCTGGAAGCGCTGCGTTACGACTCCACCAATCTCAATGGCGTGCGGGCTACGGTCTATGATCACACGGTGAATGTCTATGGCACGGTACCGGGAACGTCCATAGCCCTGCGCCCACTGGACAATGTGGGTGTTCAGTATGGTCTGGGCGCGTTCAATGCCGGTGTTATTACCTTCGAGCAATTCGTGAGCCTGAACCGCGGCATCGGAGGCTTCGATCGTGACCTGAACCATGAACCGCAGCGGCATCGCAGTGACGATGAGGCCAGCAAGCGGGCAATAGAGTCGGGACGTATCCTGTTCGGCGGAGCCGGGCTGGCCGAAACCCCCATCATCGATTACCGGCAGTACATGGACCACCGGGATGGCGGCGACATTCACATGATCGTGCATCAGTATTCAACCCGTCAGCGCCTCGTTCAGGCCAACGGCCACGCCGATAACCAGGTGATGCAGGTCGGTGGTCTGTGGGGCTACACGGAAGATGCGCCCGATCTGGGTAACTTGTTCAGGCAGATGGATCGCTGGCTGATGGCTATAAGAGGGGATGACGGCGATCTGAGCCGGGCGGAGAAGGTGGTACGCAATAAGCCGCTGCAGCTGGTGGATGCCTGCTGGGAATATACCGGAGCCACTCCGTCAGTAGACAACCGCCAGAAGATAGAAGAACGCCAGACCTTTGCCGGCGACAGCAGCTGCAACAGTCTGTACCCGGCCTATCCAACACCGAGACAGGTGGCGGGAGCGCCACTGGCCAACGATGTCGTCAGCTGTCGCCTGCGCGCCGTGAGCCGGGCTGACTACGCCATGACCCTGACCTTCGAACAGTTTAGCGAGGTGGAAGAAGTGTTTCCTGAAGGTGTATGCGACTGGTCCCAGACCGATCGTACGGGTGCCAGGCATCAGGGTGTCTGGGCGTCTTTCGGGCCATCCCCGGTCAATCGCCTCTACTGAGTCGCGCCAGCGCAGGCGCCACTCGTTTGGGGCTTGCCCAGCAGCCACTCCTGACTGGAATAGGCGGTGACTCGGAATTGGCTGCCCCTGAGGTTCGCCGATGCTGACTGATCACGACGGCTGGCGTATCGACGCCACTTGCACACAATGCTGTGTCAGTTGCCAGGAACAGGCAGCGCTCCACGCAAGAATGAAATCCAGATCAGGAGGTCAATGATCTCTGCTGTCAGTCTTGAGAGAGCAGGCGCATCTCCAGCCGCTTGATCTCCCGCAGGGTTTCCAGCTTGGTCATCTGCATCCATCCCAATACCTTGATCACAACGATGATCGCCAGGCAGGTGTTGATTGCCAGCATCCAGGCCAGCTGCACGGCGGTGTCATCACTGGCGAAGAAACGACTCAAGGCATACAGGCCGAAGACAAAGGTCGCGAGCCCCAGAATCCACATGTAGTAAGTCATCCAGGCTTGCCTGCCATGGAGGGACATGCCGATCATCTCGAACAGACCGGCCTGTTCATTCAGTTGCGCGATGGCGACTTCATCCTCTTTGTTCAATGCCTGCCTGATCTTGTCATCCAGTTCACTCATTTCGGGTCTCCACGTGTCGTGTCAATTTCATCAGCCAGCAGTTTTCTGGCGTAAAACAATCTCGATTTAACGGTCCCTCTCGGTATATCCAGGATCGTGGCGATCTCGGCCACCGAGAGTTCATCCAGGTAGTACAGTTGCAGCAAGGAACGAATCTCCGGCTCCAGTGAACCCAGTAGCCCGGCCAGGCCGATTCCTGAATCCGGCTTCTCGGGCGCGGCGATTTCAGGCACAGCCTTCCCGGTATCGATCACCGCTCTCTCCCGAATCGTCTTGCGTAACCAATCCACACAGCGCCGATCCAGGATGCGATAGCTCCAGGCGGGAAATGTGGACAGGTCTTTCAGCTTGCCCAGATTCCTGCAGATGGAAAAGAGGGCTTCCTGGGTCACATCCCTGGCGGCATCACTGCAGCCGAGCCGTCGCAGCGCATAGAGGTAGTAGCGTTCCTGCCACAGGGCCAGCAGGGAATTTTGGGCTTCCCGGTTTCCCTGCTGACTGCGCATGAGCAGCCACTCGCTGAACGCGCGTTCCTTTTCCCGCTGACGGCGCGCCCTCGCATGCCCCTGATTGTCGTTCTGCTTCCGCATTCCTGTTCCTTCCACATAATAGGTCGTGCCGATGAAGAAATGGTTCAGTTTTCGGTCTGCGCCCGGCCGTTGCAGATTGCGGGACGTCTCCCGCTCGCCTATCATAGGTTGGATCAACGCCCCGGACAGCACTGAATATTCCTGTTTCCAACACCTGACCAGACCCGGAATAGCACAGGCTCGAGCCGAAAACCAAGAATAAGAGGAGAGGAGAAGGCCCATGACTCGCATCGCTCCACTGCTGCTGGCACTGATTTCCAGCGGCGTCATAGCCCAGGACTACGAGCCGCCGCGCACGGCATCCGGAAAACCAGACCTGCAGGGCTTCTGGACCAATGCCTCCATTACCACCATGCAGCGTTCATCCAGTCTTGCTGACGTTGGGCTGGTGATACCTGCGGATCAACTGTCCGAATACACCGCCAATAATCACCAGAACGTGCGTGCTGCCACCGATGACAACCAGGTGCAGGGCGAATTGCCCAATGGGTCCGATCTGGCGCAAGGGCGAGGCTATAACGCCTTCTGGGTCGATCCAGGCTCCCGCTTCGGCATGGTCAACGGTGAGGCGCGTACCTCCTGGATCACCTATCCAAGCGACGGGCGTATTCCCTTCTCCGAAGAGGGGCAGCAACTGCGCCGTGCCGCCTTTAGCCGTTCCGGCAACGATGGCCCCGAAGGACGATCCCTCGGTGAACGCTGCATAATCGGCTTTGGCAGTACCGGTGGTCCGCCCATGAATAATGTGCTGTACAACAACATGTACCAGTTCGTGCAGACTGACGACTACCTCATGATCCTGATAGAGATGGTTCACGACACCCGCATCATTCCCATCGACGGCGAACGCCGGCCCGATGCGCTGGAGCAATGGCTGGGTGATTCGATCGGCTATTGGGACGGGGATACACTGGTGGTTGAAACCGTCAACCTGCACCCGCAACAGGCGGTGCGTAATGTGGCGCCCTTGAGCAAGCAAGGCAAGGTCATCGAACGCTTCTCCCGGGTCTCCGATACCGAGGTGCTCTATACCTTCGAGGTGAGTGACCCCGTCTACTACTCGGAAGACTGGCGTGGCGAGATGGTGTTCAACTCAACAGACACTCAACCCTATGAATACGCCTGTCACGAGGGCAATTACGGTTTGATAGGGATTCTTGCCGGGGCGCGTCGCCAGGAGTTGGATCCTTCCTCCGACTAGTCGCTGAGGGTCGCTTCCTGGGCTTGATCTGGAGGAGTGACCTTTTTCGTTCCTGTGATCCGCCAGTCCTTTTCCTTCCCAACTAGCTGCCAAGGGTGGGGCTCCGGATTTTTTCAATCGGTGGCCTTGAGCGCGGCTGTGACTGCTGCGACATTGAAGTCACTTTTGCACAACTGCACAACTGCACAACTGCACAAATGCACAACTGCACTACGGGATTTCTGCGCCTTCGATCGAAAGCAAACCGGGCCTGCAAACAATGTGACGACTACCAACGCTCAGCGTATCGAGCAGGTCTTGCAAGGAAGCCATGGCGCCATAGGTGCTACAGGCAGTCCCTGGTCACGATGCCGGGAGCTGCGCGATAGTCCTACTTTTTCTTGTCGTCTTCCCAGAACTGGGTCATTTCCATGAACATGAAAGACGCAGACCAGGTGATGAGTGCCAGCCCGGTCAGGGCCTCCATGCCGGCGAGGAAGCGGAGTTGCCCGTGGGGTTCGATGTCTCCGTAGCCGACTGTTGTGTAGTTGGTAAAAGAAAAGTAGACGCAGTCGATCAGGCTGCCATCGAAGTTGCCGGTCAGCGAACCGGTGTCGCCGAGGCTGCCGAGATAATAAAAGCCGATGCCAAATAGCCATATCTCGACCACGTGGGCGCAAATGGTGCCAAAAACGCCGACGATTACCCGCAGGCGATGTCTTATCTGCAGTTTGGGAATGATGATGGATAGGAGGCGCAGTATCTCGTAGTGAATGCCCACGGCGGCCGCCACGAGAAAAACGATAAGGAAAAACGAAAGAACCATTTCTGGATTCTAACCCGGTATGGATGCGGTTACGAACCTGGCTTGATTTAGTGGGTCAGCGAGTAGATGAGGTAGTTAATGCCCAGTTGGTAGGCAGAGTTGGCGTACTGGGTTGGATACCACTGATCATAGGTGTGTTCCCAGCCATCCCCCATGTCGGAGTTCCAGTTGATGAGCACCATGACCCGGCCGTCATCATCCAGAATAGCGTGGTTGCTGGCAATATCGATACCGGCCTGACCGAAGCCGCGACGACCTCCCCGACCAGGAATCATCTGTGGTCCATCGATATCGTAGAAAGTATGGTAAATCTCATGATCGGCTGATAACTCAACCAGTTCCCGGTCGGGAAATATCATGGAGAAATCACGGTAAAACGCATCCCATTGCTGTTCACCCCAGAAGTCGTCAATGAGCAGGAAGCCACCTCTTAGCAGGTACTCCCTGAGGTTGTCCAACTCGGCGGGTGACAGGCTGATGCCGCCATTGCGGCCCATCTCGAGGGCATAGAGGAAGGGATAGTCAAAAATCTCCTCGTCATCGAAGCGCAGAACGATGGGTTCGCTCATCACCCGCACATTGGTCAGGCGAGCCACACCCCGCAGGAAGTTCTCGTCGGAGGCGGGAAAGTCTGTGAGCCAGGGTCCGCCGTAGAAGCCGCCACCGAAATAGCTGTCGTACTGTATCCGAACGAAGGCAAATTCACCGGCTATATCATTCAGCTCAACCAGTTCCTGCTGTGCAGAGGCTGGCTGCAGACTGCAGGCTGCGAGAATCAGGCTTGCTATGAGCTTGGCAGGCAGGGGCATAATTCCGGCTATCCGGGAAAGAGTCATCTTATCTAGTTTGTATCGACAAGCCTGTGAGATCAAGCTATTGTCGATAAACTCTGGTCTCAACGCTATTAATAATGACCGCAACAAGAGCCTACAGTTTTCTCGTCATCCTGCTAATTGCTTCGCCTGCCAGCCTGTTGCAAGGCCCGGTTCTTGCCCAGGATCTGTTGCAGCAGAGCAATGCGGCCCTGGCCGACCTTCAGCGTTTCGAAGAAGCGCTGGCGGACATGGAGTTTGAATTCGGTCCTTTTGACCCGCGCCTGATCGAACCCTTGCAGAGCATTGAGGCCATCGAAGCCGAGCTTGGTAATTTCGAAAGGGTTCTTGCGTTGCAGATGCGACGACTACAGCTGTTGCGTACGGCGGAAGGCCTGGAGAACATCAACGTCATACCCGTACTGGAATCTATTATCGCAACCGAGAAAGCTCTGGGTAACTGGGAAGCGGTCGGAGACCACCTGGAACATATCCGCACGGTTGTGGCCAGCAACTATGGCAATGAATCACCGGAATTGCTTGCCGCTATGGACAGGCAGGCATCGTGGATGCAGTCGATGGTATACCTCGACCGCAATGGGGACCGTGCCGAGAATTTTCTGGATTCCAGGGATCTCTACGATGACATGCTGGATCTGGCAGAAACCGTCTATGGCGAAGAGTCTCCGGAATTAATCCCCTGGTTGTACAAACGTGCCTACAGTATTCAACAGCATGTGGAACTACTGAATGCTGGTAGTAGTGTGACAACTGACACGGTTGATGAGTCTCTGGCGCGAGATGGTCCCGGGCGCCTGACGACTGCGTCGCGAGGTGGCTTCTTTGCACCGTTCTCGGCGTCTGGCCGCCTGCCGGTCACGCAAGATGGAGAGCCAGTAGGTGTCGCTTACCTGCGCCAGGCGAACGGCTTTATCGATGATATTCGCGATATCGCGGAAGCTCGGGATGACTGGGAAACCTGGGCTATGGCATCCATTTACCATGGTGACTATTCAATATTGCAAGGACGTAATATTGGTCGGAGGGACTACCTGGATGCGCGGGAAAAACTGATAGAGTTGGGTTTTGATGATGAGCGCCTGGAGCGTTTCTTCAACAAGCCCATACCTATCCCTGTAGAAACATTCCATACGCGTTTTGCCGATCTGGAGGCCTATCAGCAATCCTTGACCGGACAACTGGACTTCGACGTAATAGACGAGGAAGATTTGGAAGATCCTTGGGATGAGCCCGTCCATGTGGGTGTGTTTACCGCCTGGGAGGAAGGCTTGCGCAGCACGGCCAGGCCTACGTCGGCAGATTCACTGCTCGAGCTCAATCTGCCTTTTGATCAGGTGGATCTGGCGTTCCGGGTGAACGGCAATGGTAGCGTGTCTGCGGTCGATGTGCTGAATGCCGAGGGTGTGCCGCGGCGGGTGCGTTCCCGCACCGTCCGCGCCGCCCGCGAGTTGAGTTTTCGGCCGGCGATCTATGGGGAGCGCACTCGAACCCGTCGCCATGTACAATTGCGTTACCAAATCCTGATGGAAGAGGATTGATTCGACCATCAACTACACTAGATAGCACTTCATTGAGGAAGAAAAATGAAAGCAATACAGATGACCCGGCTCCTCGGCACCCTGATAATAAGCGCGCTGCTGGCGGCCTGTGTCTCAAACAGTGGCCTGGACGTGGCAGCCCTCGAGCAGGCTGAGATCTTTAATTTCAGGGCACCTGGCGGCAGCGTGGTGGCCAGTGGCCAACCTACCGCCGAGCAACTTGGCGTCGCGTCCAGGGCGGGCGTGAAGCATGTGATAAGCCTGCGGGCACCGGGTGAGGAAGTTGGGTTCGACGAATCCTCTGTTGTCTCCTCGCTGGGCATGCAATTTCATTCTATTCCCGTCGCGGGCGGCGCGGGCGTTACGCCCGAGAACGCCGCCTCCCTGCAACAGATCCTGGATCGCTTCAGCGGTGAACCCATTCTCGTGCATTGTGCCTCCAGCAATCGGGTGGGTGCCCTAATGGCGCTGTCTGCCTTTGCCGATGGCGAGAACGCCGAAGATGCCATGGAAACGGGGATTGTCTGGGGACTGTCATCGGAAGGCCTGCAACAGGTCGTGCGCCAGAATCTGAACAATCAATAATAGCAATCGACAGGACTGAACATGTCAGATCCCACAGCCACAGGGCAGGACCAGAAAGTGACTCCGAAAACCATGCGTACCATCCTGACTGTGGATGCAGTCATCTGCCTGCTGGCAGGCCTTGGTGTAGGTGTGACCGCGTTGGCGGGTCCTGTCGCCGTGTGGCTGGGCATCTCAGACTTCAGGTTTGGCTTCGGCCTGCTGCAATTTGTGAATACCTGGTCCCTGTGGATTGCGGGCGGCACGGTGATCGTCGCCATCGGTATTATCGCGCTGAGTGTTGTGTTCAAGGTTGAGGGCGGTATCAAACTGTCCGCCCTGGCCATGATCGGAGCGGTGGCGGCCGGTCTGGCCTACGCTATCCCTGAGACCTTCCGTCCACCAGAGGGCACGCCAGCCATTCATGACATCGCCACCGATCCCTACCGTCCCCTGGATTTCGTCGCCATCGCGCCACTGCGGGCCGACGCACCCAATCCGCTGGAATACGGTGTGATGGAAGGCATGACCGTGCGCCAGCACATCGAATTGCAACTCGAAGCCTATCCCGACATCAAGCCCCTGACTTTCGATGCCTCGCCCGAGGAGATTTTCAATCGCTCATTGGCGGCGGCGGAGCAGTTGGGTTGGGAGATTGTCTACGCCGACGTCAACGAGGGCCGAATCGAGGCTACGGATACCACATTCTGGTTCCGCTTCAAGGACGACATCGTGATCGATATCTCCACGGACCGTGTCGATACCATCCTGCAGGCGCGGTCCAAGTCCCGTGTCGGTCGCAGTGATGTTGGCAAGAACGCGGCGCGGCTGCGTGAGTTCTTTTCCCTGATTCAATCTTGATGCTTGCCTGATTATCCGCCGCTGGTCGTGGGCGGGTAGCTGCCAGGCCTTGGGCCTCCCGCAGAGCGCATGTGAGCGAAGGGTAATGGGCGGCTGACAGACAGAGGCCCCGAGGGGCCTCTGTAGTTCACAGCAACAGGGTGATGAGCCAGCCAGGAATCAGAGCTGTCCGACAATATCCCCAAGGACATCGACGACCGCAGGATCAAACTTGCCTGATCGTACGTACTTGCCGAGCTCATTGAAGGCAGCGTTGCCTTCCCATGGGTCACGGTAGGGGCGCTTGGAGGTGAGGCTCACATAGGCTTCCGAGACGGCGAGGATGCGCGCACCGAGGGGGATGTTGTCACCCTTGATGCCGGCAGGGTAGCCGGAGCCATCGTAGTTCTCATGGGAGCATTCGATCAGTTCCAGCATGCGCTCGTTTTCATAGCCGATGTTGCGCAGTTTACGCACACCTTCTCGGGGGTGCATGTGAATGTGGGTGAAATCGTCTTCCGTGAGGCCGCCGTTGCGGTTCAGTATGTTCTCGGGAACGATGGTCTTGCCGATCTGGCCCAGATAGCCAGCTTCCAGGATATCGTGCTTCTCCTGATCTACCATGCCCATACGGTCGGCGATCAGGTAGGCGGTGATGCCCACGAGACGGGAGAAGCCCACTGATCCGTCGATGCATTCCACTGGCAATACGAGGTCTTCCGGGTAGGAGACGAGTTTGTTGAGCTTAGGCTCGATACCATCCAGCAGTTGCTTGGGAAGCTGCACGTTTCTTTCCAGTGGGTTCTTGAATTTCACCACTTCGTACAGGTGCACTGTGCTGCGGCGTCCACGCACGGTCAGGTCCCGCTGCTGTTCCAGGACCACCGCATTTTCCGCATAGGCGACCTTCACATCGGAATTCTCCGGTTCCATGCTCATGGCGGCCTTGAGTTGCAGATGGGCCTGTTCCGGATCGTTTGCCTGGCGCAAGAGCTTGGCAATTGAAATGCGCAAATTCACATCCTGTGGATTCGCTTCGATCTCGGTCATCAGGGTGTTGATCTCGTCAACCACGGTGGCATTCTCAAACTGGGTGTAGGATGCCAGTCCGGATACGGGGCGGAATTCGAAGATGTCGTTGCATTCCTTGTAAGTAGCCTCGTCAACCGTCACGGCGCCGGGCTCACACATGCCTTCGATACGCGAGGCCAGGTTGACCGTGTCGCCGAATGCGGTGAATGACTGGCGCTTGGCGCCGATGATGCCAGTTGTGGCCACGCCGGTGGAAATGCCGATACGCAGCTTGAAGGGGTAATTGGATTTGCGCATGCGCTCCTGCATCTTCCAGGCGGCGGCAACCGCCAGCAGGGCATGTCGCTCATAGCGGATAGGTGCGCCGAACTCGGACATAATGCCGTCACCCATGTACTTGTCGATATGGGCGTTGTAAGTGAGCAGGATGTTTTCCATGTCTCCGAGGTATTTGTTCAGCTCGGTGATCACTACCTCGGCGGAATGCTCCTCTGAATACAGGGTGAAGCCCTTGAGGTCAGAGAACATGACGCTGATGCGGCGATTCTCTGTTCTGATGCGATTCTCGATCATCAGCTTCACTACCGCGGGATCCATGGTGGAGTAGAGGGCTTCTTCCACTTTTTCCTTGTGGGCGCGGATGGATTTGGTCTTTTCTTCCAGAGCCCGGGTGCGTTCTTCCACTTTATAGTCGAGCTCGGATTCAAACTCGCGGATTGTGGTCATGGTCTGCTCAAGCAGTTCGGCGTTACCACTGGCTTCGGCCTTGGCACGCAGGGCCTCGGTCATCTTTTCCTGTAGCTCGCGGTGGGTAAAGCCCACGATGACGGCGGTGAGAATCAGGAAGCCGGCCCAGGTGAGGATGAACGCCCACAGACCAAACAGGTCGATTTCCACCATGAAGCGCTCAGGGTAGATGCCGGCAAAGATCACGATGACCAGGAAGGTGAAGAAAGCCCCCAGCACACCGGAGCGTATTCCCAGGTAATAGGAGCTGAGGAGTACCGGCAGGTAGAAGAAGTTCAGGAACGAGAGCTTGGCATCAACAAACCAGACGATGGCGCTGACGAAGGTCAGGATGACCAGAATGAAAACACCTTCGAAATTGTCTATGAGATATTGTTTTAGTGCATCCATTATTGGCCCCGATTCCTGATTTTTTTCGCCACTACAAGCATAGAGTGTAGTCGCTGCATTATAGCCACGCATCTACTATAAGAAATCCTCTGGCGGGACAAAGTGAGGACAAAACCTCAGTTCTCATGCTTCGATAGGCCGATTCCGGGTAAGCATTGCCGGATTCTCCGGGTTAATTCCTCCATCTGCCCAATTTCCGTACACAGTCCCGGTCGGGGTCGGGCATCTGTACAGGGTTCACATAACTGCCTGCGGCGGGATCCGGGAGTGCTCAATTGGGCGGGAAATCGCCTCCATTCACCGCCCGTTGCTTGAATAGTCTGGATTTTGCCCTATATTTGGTCCGACCAATTTGGTCAGACCAAAAAACCGACTATTTTCCTATGTCAGCCAATAACTCACTCAGCAATGAGATTGCTGCCGAGCTGCGCCGCGAGATACTCACGGGACACTACCGTGAGGGAGACCGGCTCGCCTCGGAGCGCGACCTGGCCAGCCGCTTCGGCGCCAGCCGTGGTGCGGTGCGTGAGGCCCTGTCCCAGTTAGAGCAGGTCGGACTCATCGATATTCAATTGGGTGGGGCCAGAGTGCAGTCCATTGGCCAGGCCCGCATCGCCGTGCTGGGGCCGCTGATGGCTCTCGGTGAAACGCCCGATCCGGCCCTGGTGGCCCAGTTCCTGCAAACCTTTGGGGCCCTGGCGGCGCTCACCATGGAACAGGCGGTGAGTCGGGCTGATCAGGCGCAAATGAACCGATTACAGGCCTATGTCGTAGAGTTGGAAGGCTTTGTGGATGATTTCGCCGCGATGCAAGAAAAATGGCGGGAATTCTTTCTCTTCGTGCGAGATATCTCCGACAACCTGGTGGTGCGGCTTATTGGCAATGACCTCAAGGCCCAGTTTGTGGATCAGGTAGTCAATCCCGCCGTGCGACCCGTGATAGCAAAGCCGGTGCTGCTCAAAATCCTGGCTTCTCTTAGGCAGGGTCTGGACCAGAAAGACAGTGAGAAGGTGGGCACAACGGTGCGCGGGTATTTCGAAGAATTGAGTCTGGCAACGACCCAAGCCATAGGCCAGATGCCGGCTCTGATGCGGCAGAAGGCCAGCTAGGCACGACGGTCGGGCGTCGGAAGAACGCGTAGGGAACGTATAACAATCATGGAACTTTCAGGAAGGGCAGAATGAAACGTGTAGTAATGCCTATAGCCATCTTGGTGGCTTGCTTGGCCATCTCAGTCTATCTGGTACGCAACCCTACCACGGTAGAGGAGGCAGCGCTGGAGATTATTCCCGTGTCTGTACGGGTCATAGAAGTCGATCGGGAGTCGGTGGATCTCATCGTCGGATCGCAGGGTAAGGTTCAGGCGGCTCAGTCTGCCAGCGTAACTGCGCCAGTAGCCGGCCCGGTGGAGTGGATATCACCCAGCATGCAAGCTGGGGGCTATGTCGAAGCCGGGGAGCCACTTTTGCGTCTGGAGTCTTCGGATTTTGAGACAGCTCTGGCGAGAAGCCTGGCCAATTTGCAACAGGCCGAGGCCGAAGCCGACTTTGCGAAACGCGAACTGGAGAGGATGCAGGAACTGGCCGAACGTCGCCTGGCCAGCGAATCGCAACTACAGGATGCCCAGCGCCGGGTCGAAGTAAACCGTGCCAGGGTAATCGACGCCAAGGCCAACTACGAGCAGGCGGAACTCGACCTGCAAAGAACTGAAATCAAGGCGCCGTTTAACGCCGTTGTGCAGTCCCGAGATGTTGAGCTCGGGCAGTATGTCAATCGTGCTCAATCAGTGGGCATGCTATTGGGGGCCGACGAAGTCGAGGTACGGGTCCCGCTCGCTATTCGTCAACTGGGATTCCTCGATATTCCTCTGGGGCAGCGTGGCGAATTGATTGGTGAGCAGGCGCCGGAGGTCACTCTTACCGGCATGTATGGCGGTATCGAGCATCATTGGGCGGGTAAACTGTCACGCATCGAAGCGTCTATCGATCCCAACAGCAACACAGTGCAGACGATTATTCGGGTTTCCCAACCTTCCGACGCTGGTGCTTCGGCCCAGTCCCAGTCGGCGATACCACTCCCCATCGGGCTCTATGTACACGCGGATATAAAAGGCAAGACTGTAAATGATGTGATCGCCTTGCCACGCTCGGTCATTCGCAATAACAACCAGGTCCTGGTTGTCGATGCAGAAAACAAGATGTATTACCGTGAAGTTGACATATTCCGGCTCGAGGAGCAGCGAGTCCTGATAAGCGGTGGCATTCTGCCAGGAGAGAAAATCTGCATTTCTCCCATTCAGGCAGTTGTTGACGGCATGGCGGTCAGGCCGGTCGTTGAAATGATTTAACGGGCCCCTCCCGGGCTCTTTTATTTGATCAAGTTTAAAGAAAGGTTGCGAGAAGAGTCGTGAGAACGCCTATATCCTGGTTTGTAAAAAACCCCGTCGCCAGTAATTTGCTGATGTGGATATTCCTGGTTGGTGGGGTGATTGCCTATTTGAATCTCAATCAGGAAGAATTCCCTGATATGGATTTTGGCGTCATCCAGATCAGTGTCCCCTATCTGGGCGCGACACCGGCAGAGGCCGAGACCGGTGTATGCCTGCGTCTCGAAGAATCGCTGGAAGGCATCGAAAATGTCGATACCCTGACTTCAACGGCAAGGGAAGGAGGCTGCGACGCCACCTTACAGTTGGCTAACGGGGCGGATCTGAATCGCGTGTTGAATGATGTAAAAGGCAACGTGGATGCCATCACAACATTCCCGGCGGAAACTGAAAAGCCAATCTACCGGGCGTTTAGCAGCACCGGTAACGTCATGACCCTGGCCCTATCCTCTGACACTGACGACAAGAACCTGAAATTCATTGCGGAAGGCATCCGCAACGACCTTCTCGATTTGCCCGAGGTCTCACAGGTCAATGTCGAGTATATCCGCCCGCTTGAAATATCCATTGAGGTCTCCGAATTTACCCTGCGCCAATATGGCCTGACCCTGGACCAGATTTCCCGCGCCATATCGAGCGCCTCCCTGGACCTGCCCGGCGGAACCATTCGCACCGATTCCGGTGAGATTCTGTTGCGCACCAAGGGTCAGGTTTACCAGGGCTCGGAATATGAAGATATCGTGGTGGCTTCCTATCCCGACGGCACACAATTACGCTTGGGGGAAATTGCTACTGTCACCGACGATTTCGAAGAAGGCTATCTGGATGCCCGGTTGGATGGGGTGAATTCTGCCATTATCGATGTCATGCGAGTGGGTGACGAAGACATCGTGACCTCGGCGAGGCAGGTCAAGGAGTACATGGCATCGACCGCGTTCAACCTGCCCGAAGGCATGACCCTGCGGGTTGTTACCGATTCCTCGATAAGTACCCAGACCCGCATCGCCACCGTGGCCCAGAATGCCTACACGGGTCTATTGCTGGTGTTGGCAATCCTTGCACTCTTCCTGCGCTTCAAGGTGGCGATCTGGGTTGCGATGGGTATCCCTATCGCTATCTGTGGCGCCTTGATGATCTTCCCTTCTATGGGGCTCACGATCAGTTCGCTTACTGTGATGGGTTTTATTCTTGTGTTGGGGATCGTGGTTGATGACGCCATCGTGGTGGGTGAGCGCATCTATGCATTCGAGCAAAAAGGCCTGAGCAAGGAAGACGCCGCGATCGAAGGCACCGTAGAAGTTTCGGTGCCGGTGATATTTGGCGTGTTGACTACAATCGCCGCATTCCTGCCCCTGCTCATGCAGACCAGTCAATTTGCTGCCTTCTCTGTCGTCATTGGCGGCACCGTTGTGTTCTGCCTCATTGCCAGCCTGATTGAGTCACAACTCATATTGCCCGGGCATATTGCCCATCGTAAGACCGAAGGCTATTGGGGTGAGGGGAGCCTAATCGTAAGAAGCTGGCAGAATTTCCAGGAAAAGATTGCCCAGGGTCTTGAGAACTTTGCCGAGCATGGCTATCGCCGGGTGTTGCGCAAGGTATTGAAATACCGTTATGCCGCCTGGGCGGGTGCGACGGGTGTGATCATGGTGGTGCTTGCCCTGGTGGTAAGCGGGCGTGTGATCTTTCAGTTCATGCCGTCTATCGAAGGTGACACCGTCTATGCCCAGGTGCGGATGCCGGCGGGGGTCCCGGCCTATCTGACAGAACAGGCGGCCGACCTGATCGAAGAGAAAGCCCTCGAATTGCGTGCTGAACTGGATCAGGAACTCGTTGGCCTGAAGGCTTCAGGGGTTGCGCCGGACGCAACGGAAGGCGTCGTGGATAGTGTGCTGACCATCATTGGCGGCACTGCGCCGCGTGGCGGCCCCGGAGGCGGTCAGCGTAGTGCGGGCAGCAGCGATGTTGCCGAGGTCGTCATGTACCTTACTCCCTTCTACGAGAGAGGTCAGATCAGTTCCGCGGAAATCAGGGATCGCTGGCGGGAGAAGATAGGAACCATTCCCGATGCGCTAGAACTGACGTTCGTATCGGATGCATTCTCGGCCGGGGACGCGATTAATTTCCGCCTCGAGGGACGTAATGAAGAGAACCTGAAGATCGCATCGACCCAGTTGCGTGAAGAGCTGATGCGCTACCCGGGCGTTTTCGATGTGTCCGATTCCTTCCGGGCTGGCAAGCAGGAAGTTCAGATTCAGATTCTGGATCGTGGTAAAACGCTTGGGTTAACGCTTAACGATATTGCTACCCAGGTGCGACAGGCGTTCTATGGTGCAGAATCGCAACGCATACAGCGCGGCAGCGATGATATTAGGGTGATGGTGCGCTATCCGGAACCTGAACGGCAATCACTCGGTAATCTCGAAGAGCTGTTAATTCGAACCCCCAGTGGTGCCGAGGTGCCATTCCTCAGCGTGGCCGATTATTCCCTGGGTAACAGTTATTCCAGCATAAACCGCCAGGACGGGCGGCGGGTGATTACGGTGCGCGGTGATGTGGATCGCACCGTAATCAAGCCCGATGAGATTCGTCGCGAGATTATCGGCAAGTACCGTGGGCAATGGGCGCGCGAACTCAACGTCGATATGGTGGTTGGTGGTGAAGGTGAGCGTCAGATGGAGTCGCTGACGGAGCTGATAACCCTGTTCCCCATTGCCATGCTGGTGATCTTCGCCCTGCTGGCCATACCGTTGAAATCATACTCCCAGCCGCTGGTGATCATGAGCGTCATTCCGTTCGGAGCGATCGGTGCCATCTTTGGTCATTTCATCATGGGCGCCGAGCTCGTATTCTTCTCCATTCTTGGCATCATCGCCCTCAGCGGGGTTGTAGTGAATGCCAGCCTGGTGCTGGTGGTATCTGTGAATCGCCTGCGTGAAGAAGGCATGGGCATGGTTGAGGCTGTCTCCAAGGCGGGTGCCCTGCGATTCAGGCCAATCATTCTTACCTCGATCACTACCTTCATCGGCCTGGTGCCCCTGATGGCAACCGCCAACCCGGCGACCTTCTTCATCATTCCCATGGCAATCTCCCTGGCTTTCGGGGTGTTGTTTGCCACGGTGATTACGCTGTTCCTGGTGCCGAGCCTGTACCTCATACTGCATGACTTCCTGGGTCACACCGACACCAAGGAAGAGCGTGCGCTGGCCTATCAGCATTAAAACGCTTCTCCAGTCGCCCGTTCTTCACTGAATGGTGCGGCTGGCGAGCCAGGTTTTTCACATTTCGTGTTTGATGGCAGGGTAGATTGCTGTAGATTGATGGCAAGAATCATCGCGCTGCTGTGCTGCGATCGTCGGTGGCCGACTGTTGCGCCGGCGAGTGCAATTGCCAGCCAGGCGGTGGCGGGAAAACCCTTGGTGAAAGAGAATAAGCAGGAGGAAGAATGTCTTTCAGGATTGCTGTGGTAATAGCCCTGGTGGCTTCAGTGTCGGTTCATGGCCAGGAAAATCGTGTCGACATCGTGCGCGCCGATGCACCGGAACTGGCAAGCTTCGGCCAGTACGACATTGGGGTGACAACCCTGGAACTGCTTGCCGGGAATAGAGTCGATGTAGTCCAGACCGAGCGTGGTGGAGAGAATATCATCTATGACCGCCCGCTTACCGTGGAACTCTGGTATCCGGCAGACCTGCAGGGTGGTGAGTCCGGTGGTAGCTATGCGGCAGTAACCCGTAACCCGGAAATCACTGCCACTCTGCACGGCAGGGCTGTGCGCGCTGCGCAAGCCTATACTGACGATGGACCTTACCCGCTGGTGATTATCTCCCACGGCCATCCGGGTAACCGCTTCCTCATGAGCCACACGGCGGAGAGTCTCGCCAGCAAGGGCTATGTTGTCGCTTCCATTGATCACACAGACAGCACCTATGATTCGGTGCAGAATTTCCAGTCTACACTCTATAACCGGCCACTGGACCAGCGTTTTGTCATAGAGACACTGGCTGGGCTGGAAGGGGATGACCCGATCCCTGGCGACATGATTGATGGCGCTACGGTCGGGGTGATCGGTTATTCCATGGGCGGCTATGGTCTGGTGAACAACCTCGGTGGTGGCTACAACGACGAGCTCGTTGAAAATTTCATGGCGCCACCCAATGGCCTGTTTGCGGCGCACACCAGCGGCAACCCTCAGTACAGGGATAGCCTGGATTCACGTATCAAGGCCGGGGTGGCGGTTGGCCCCTGGGGCAAGAACAATAATTTTTGGCGCGCAGAAGACCTGGCGGGAATCAACGTGCCCACTTTCTATATCGCGGGCAGTGCCGATACTGTGTCGGGGTATGAAAATGGAACTCGTGCCATATTCGAAGGCGCGGTAAACAGCGATCGCTACCTGCTTACTTTCAAGAATGCCGGACACAATGCCGGTGCTCCGATTCCATTGCCGGTGGAAGTAAGGGACAGTGAAGGGCAAATCGGAGCAGGCCATTACACAGACCCCGTTTGGGACAACGTGCGCATGAACAACATCATGGATCATTTCGTGACCGCCTATTTCGACTATCACCTCAAGGGTGATGAGGCGAAGCTCGACTATTTCGATCTGGTGGAAGATGGCGCCGATGCAGTCTATTCAATGCGCAACGGCCAGCCCAATGATGACCATAACTACTGGAAAGGCTTTGCTTCCGGGACCGCGGTGGGTTTGATCATGGAGCATCTGCAAGCCGGTGAGTAAGCGCGGCGCTACAGTCGGTGCCGGCGTCCACTGATCGTGGCAATGCCGGCTGTCTTCATCGCCACACAGAATGCCGGGGAATACCAGCAACTGCTGCGCGGGCGACTCGATCCTGCAGTTGACATTACCGTGGCACAGTCACTGGATGAGGTTACCGCGCGCTACTCCGGCCAGCCGGTGCTGCTGGCACAACCAGACTTCGTGGTGCAATTGCTTAACAACGATCCGCCCCTCTCCTGGATACAGTCGACCTGGGCGGGGGTCACACCACTCGTTGCCCATCCCAATCACAGTTACCGGCTCACGGGCCTGAAGAATGTTTTTGGCCCGCAGATGGCCGAATACGTCATGGGTTATCTGCTTGCCCATGAACTGGCCCTTGAGCGCCGCATTGCCAGCCAGCGGCTGAAGCGATGGGATGACGCGTTCAGCGGCCAGCTGCAAGGCAAGGTCATGGGCATCATGGGCACGGGATCTATCGGAGCCTATGTGGCAAAAATCGCGGGGCAATTTGGCATGGATTGCCTCGGTCTCAATACTCGGGGAGAGTCTGTAGAGTCGTTCAGGCGCGTTTATCCCGCAACGGCGTTGCCTGAGTTCCTGGCTGAATGCGACTACGTGGTGAGTATTCTGCCTGCAGTACCCGGCACGGATGCGCTGTTGGATCGTGCCGCATTCGCAGCGATGAAGGACTCTGCGCTGTTGCTCAATGTCGGCAGAGGCAATGTGGTCGTCGAGCGTGACCTCTGCGATGCCCTGCGTGATGGCGAAATAGCCGGTGCGGTTCTCGATGTGTTCCGTGAGGAACCCCTGCCGGAATCCAGTCCATTGTGGGATGCGCCGGGGCTGAAGATTACCGGGCATGTGGCAGCGGTCAGCCGTCCGCAGGATATTGCGGAAGTCTTCATCGAGAATTATCGGCGTCTCCTTGCCGGTGAGAGGCTGAACTACCTGGTGGATTTTAAGAGGGGGTACTGAAAGTGACAGGAACAGGCTGTGAGTCTTTCAGGTATGGTGTGTGCTTGTGTGTTCTTGCCGCGCTCGCAGTGTCTGCTTCAACAGGCTCCGCTCAGACCATTTCCGAGCAGGATGTTCTGGCGGTAATGGAAGACCCGACACGCCTTGCCGCCGACCGTGAACGCGACCTGCGCAGCAAGCCGCAACGGGTTATACCTCAACTGAACCTGCAGGGCGGTGACCGCGTGCTCGATATCTTCGGATCCGGAGGCTATTACAGCGATCTGCTGGCTCGGGTGGTCGGTGTCGAAGGCGAGGCCATTCTCCACAACAACCAGGGCTTCGAGCAGTGGGGATCCAATATTCTGCAGGACCGCTTCGATAATGGCCTGCCGCGCAATGTCAGCTTGTTGCGCAGGACGGGAATCAACCTCGATCTTCCTCCTGCATCTGTCGATGCGGCGCTCATCGTCATGGCACTACATGATCTCTACGTGATACCCAAGCGTTACGATGGCGAGAAATATGTGCCGGTGGGGCCAGCTGCCAATGTGGCGTATTTCTACGAACAATTGCTGGTGGCATTGAAGCCTGGAGGTCGCTTCGTGGTGGTGGATCATGCGGGCGAGCCCGGTATGGAACTCGAGGCTACCACGGATCTGCATCGCATCGACGAGGCATTCCTGAAATCAGAGCTCGAAGGCAATGGCTTTCGTTACCTTCACTCTGAATCAGCCTTGCGTAATCCGGACGATGACCGCACGCGCATCGTGTTCGATGAGGATCTGCAGGGTCGAACGGATCGCTTCGTGCTGGTTTTCGAAAAGCCGCGCTAGGCCAATAGCGTCCGTAACATTATCCCTGCCGCCTGCGCGCCTGTTCACAGAAATGACAGCGGCAGCGGGAATGATTGATGTGCCGTGGCCCCGACAGGTACTGCTGGCGCTGGAACTGGGAAAGCCGGTAGCGTCGATAGAACACAAAGAACACCAGTCCCGCCGCGATCACGAGCGCCGGAATGGTAGTCGCCGTTGCCAGTAGCAGTTGCCAGCTCATGAGGTTTCTCCCGCCTGCGCTTCAGTCTCTTGCTCTCTACTCTGTTGCTATGCCAAGTATAGGAAAAAGGCTGCAAGGCAACCAGTGCCCGGTGCTGAACGCGACAAGTCCGCTGTCAGGGCCAGAGGAGCCGTCAGGCAGTTACTTCGCATCGTGAAAAATAAGGCCGAGGGTGAAGCGCTGCCCGCTGCTCAGTTGGCTGACACCGTGGCGTATGGATACCCTGTGGTATCCCCTGCTGCCTCTGCGGGGACGCTCCCGTACCGGGATTACCACGGCGTCACCTTGCTGTGGTCGCACGACCATGCCGCGGGACTGCATTCTGGGGCGTTGCTCTACCAGCATAAGTTCTCCGCCATCGAAGTCGACCCCCGGCCGACTCAACTGGATAATGACCTGCAAGGGGAAATAAGTCTCGCCGTAGAGATCCTGGTGGAGGCAGTTGTAGTCACCGGCCTTGTAGCTAAGGAGCAGGGGCGTCGGGCGGGTCTGTCTGCGCGCATGGCATTGCCGAAGAAATTCCTGCAATGATGGTGGCCAGCGGGATTCTATTCCCAGGCGTTCGTGCCAGTCGTTGGCAATAGGGGCCAGCAGGGCGTAGAAATTTTCCCGCAATTCCTGCACGAGTGCTGGCAGAGGATAGGCGAAATATTGGTATTCGCCCCGGCCGAAGTTGTAGCGGGCCATGTCTATGCGCTTGCGGAATTTCACGGAATCGTCCGTATAGAAGTCGACAAGGCTGCCGCACTGCGCTTCTGACAACACGGCGGGGACCACGCCGTAACCCGCCTCATCCAGTTCGGCGGCGACAGTGGTTCGCACTTTTTTCGAATCAGGTTCAGGAATCGCCATGGAGGCCTGGTCTGGCACTACGCCAGGTTGCAGTCTGGCCGAAGTCGGACTGCTTCATTGGAAAACGGCGGTCGTTCAGGATTTTACGGCCACCCGAAACGGGAGCACGGAGACATCCTGCCAGACATTGCCGGTGATGTAGGGATCATTATTCAGCCACTCATCCAGCGTTGCCCTGTCATCGAATTCCACGATCAATGACGAACCGATCATCTGGCCAGCCTCGTCGAGGATAGCGCCACCGATCAGTATATTGCCGTTGTCCTTGAGGGTTTGCGCGCCTTCGATATGGGCTGGTCGGGCAGCTGTCCGCCGTGCCTGTGCCTGATCGTCGGTGCCGTCATAGGCGGTAACCAGGAATTGCATAGTCGATACCTCTCTTCTCGTGTTGTTTAGCTTGCCCCAATCTGCTCAATCAGTTCAATAAATACCGGTAGCAGGGAGAGCAACAGCAGGCTCGCCATGGCGTAGTTAAAGATTCTGACCGAGCGGGGATCCTGCAGCAGGTTTTTCAGTGAAGCACCAAACCACAACCACAGCAGAATGCAGGGTGCCCCGAAGAACAGGAAAATCAGCGCGATAATCACGACCTGTAAGCCGTAGCTCTGCCCGGCAATGGTGTAGGTGGCTGTGGCGCCCACCGCGAGCACCCAGGCCTTGGGATTTACCCACTGAAATGCGGCGGCCTGCATGAAAGAAAAAGGCTTGCCCCTGGTCTCACTCAAGTCGGATACCGGTGCGGACGCGATTTTGTAGGCGAGGTAGCTGAGATAGGCTGCTCCGACAATCTTCAATAAGGTGTGGAGCAAGGGATATTGCTCAAACGCAGTTGCCAGCCCGAGTCCAACCGCCATGACCATGACCGGAAAACCGAGCACGATGCCGAGGAAGGGGGGCAGGCTACGCTTGACGCCGTAATTGAGCCCCGATGTCATTATCATCGTATTATTCGGGCCAGGTGTCACACACGTGACCACGGCAAAAAATATGATCGCCAGATATTCCATATAACGGGTGTCGATTGCCTTATCAAAGGCAAGAGCTTGCTGGGCAGAAATTAAGGGTTTATTGCGGTGCCTGGATAGCTGCAAGCCGGGGTGCACTTCGCGACTGCAATTGGAGAGCGTTCGAGGCCTCTTTACAGCGAGGGCGTAAGTATTCATGGATCAGAAACATCAGTCAAGCTATGATGGCGCCCCATGATTCTGGAAGCGCTGTTCCCAATTTTTGCGATCATCCTGCTTGGCTTTCTGATCAGCAGGACGCCCATTTCGAGCCCGTCCGTTTGGGAAGGTTTGGAGCGCTTAACCTACTACCTGTTCTTTCCTGCCTTGCTGGTCGGTCGATTGTCTGCCACCAGCTTCGATGCCGATGAGCTTCTGGCTATCGCCTTCGTGCTCGGATTTTCCCTGTTTGTTTTTACCATCCTGTTCGCCGGGCTCAGGGCTTTCATCGCAAAAGAACAGGGATCCCTGAGTTCTGTATACCAGGGCAGTATCAGGTTTAACACCTATATCGGGCTCGCCTGTATCGAGGCACTCTATGGAGATACTGGCCTTACCCTCGCGGCCTTGTGCCTGGTGGTCTACATACCCGCGGTAAACGTGTTGAGTGTGGTCTCCCTGACGGCATCCGGCGGAGGTGGTAACCGGTCAGTAGTCGCGGTAGGTAGTATCCTGACCAATCCTCTGGTGTTGGCTTGCCTGGCTGGTCTTGGATTGAGCCTGTGGGATCCGTCCATTCCGGAACTGGGCTGGGAGATCGTCGAAGTGCTCAGCCAACCCGCGTTGCCGCTGGGACTTCTCGCCGTGGGGGCGGGTATTCGCTTCGTTGCCCTCGGTGATCAGACCTGGCAACTCATCGTGGCGGTCTTCTGCAAACTGCTGGCGTTTCCAGCCCTCGTGGTGGTGGGAACCTTGTTGTTTCAGGTCAAGCCGGGTCTCTCTGCAGTGCTGCTGTTGCTTACCTGCCTGCCCGCGCCACCCTCTGCCTATATTCTCGCCAGGCAACTCGGTGGAAACGTCAGTCTGATGGCCAACATCATCACGCTGCAAACCATTGTGGCTTTCTTTACCATTCCGCTGTGGATCGATATCGGCGATCGTTTCCTGTGGCTCAATCTGATCCTGTAATGCAGCCCAGTCACAAAGATTTCTGGTTCCTGCCCCTGGGGGGTTGCGGTGAGATCGGCATGAATCTCAATCTCTTCGCGCATGCCGGAAGCTGGCTGATGGTGGACTGTGGGGTCACCTTCGAGCGTGACCCGGCTCGCGCCGATGGTCGCAACAGGGTTGAGATGCCCGATCCTGCATTCATTGCCAATCGCTCCGAGTCCCTGCTTGGCATAATCGCAACCCATGCCCATGAAGATCACATCGGGGCCATCAGTCATCTGTGGGAGCAATTCTCCTGCCCGATCTATACCACTCCGTTCACTCGAAACGTCATTCTGCGCAAATTGCGTGAGAAGCGAATCGATGCGCCAGTCATCACCGTAAGCGATAACGAGACCCTACAGCTGGGCCCCTTCCAGATCAGCTGGTTACCAATTACCCATAGCACGCCGGAGACCCACGCCCTGCTCATTGAAACACCGGTAGCCAGGGTTCTACACACGGCAGACTGGAAACTGGATTCCGCACCTATCGTTGGAGCAGCATTTGAGCCCAGGCGATATCAGCAAGTTGGCAGGCTGGGACTGGATGCCGTGATATGTGATTCCACTAACGCAACTGTGGCTGGGCATTCGGTGTCTGAATCGGAACTGTTCGAAGACTTGCTAAAGGCGGTGCAGGCGTCACCGGGTCGGGTCGTGGTCGCCTGCTTCGCGTCCAATGTTGCCCGTCTCCAGACCCTGGGTAATGTGGCCCACCTGGCTGGCAGGCATCTGGGGATGTTGGGGCGCTCCCTGCATCGCATGGTGTCCAGTGCACGTGCTGCCGGTTACCTGAGAGAGAATTTTAACGTGGTTGATAATTTCGATCTTGGTTATTTGTTGCCGGGTGAACTGCTGGCTATTGCCACCGGTAGCCAGGGAGAAATGAATGCAGCGCTGCATCGGCTTGCGGCAGATACCCATCCCGATGTGAATCTCGCCGCGGGAGATCACGTCATCTTCAGCGCCAAGACCATCCCTGGCAATGAGAAGGAGGTGGAACGCCTGGTTCACGCATTCAGGGCGCGCGGCATACAGGTTACCCATGCAGACGAATCCGAGCTGTCGCTGCATGCCTCCGGCCACCCCTGTGCCGATGAACTGAAACTCATGTATGAATGGCTAAAGCCGAGGTTAGCGGTGCCCGTTCACGGGGAAGACCGGCATATGACGGTCAATGCCAGCCTGGCGAGGGAGGCGGGAGTCCCGCATCAATTGGTCGGGCGCAATGGCGACCTGTTTGACCTGGTGGCAGGAAAGCGACAGCCTGCTGCGGCACCGGTCGGCCGGCTCTGGCTTGATGAGGAAGCGGGGAAGCTGCGTCGGGTGGAATAGTCCGGTTGATGCCTCGCCAAGTCCACCTGCGCATAGAAGAATCGCTTACTTGGAAACCAGGATCAGGAGTCGGTTTCCGATACGCTCTGCCACATTGGAAATTTCACCGACCAGGTCCACTACATTGTAGAGAAACATCACGTCGACGGGTGGCAGATCCGCTTCCAGGGGCATGATGTCAGCACGCAATTGCACTTGCATCTGATTGCATTCGTCTTCCAGTACATCCAGCTTTTCTATGAGCTGCAGAAGAATCTTGAATTCGGCCTTTCCGAAACCAGATTGCACGATGTCATCCAGTTCGTCTATTGCGCGCTTTGCCGCTGCGGCCGCCGTCTTGCAGGCATTGAAGTAAGCCTGGAAGTTAGCCTGGATAGATGCGGGAAAAGCCAGCTTCCTGCCCAGTGTGAGAACGGCGATTTCCTTCGCCCGGTTGGCCAGTTTGTCCTGCATGGTAAGCAGGGTAATCACGTCTGAACGCGCGAAAGGAATCAGGAGTGATGAAGGTAGATTGGTTCGAATCGTGTTCTTCGTTTCATCTGCCTTTTTTTCATTCTCGATGATCGCATCATGAATGGATGCGGCGAGTGCCCAGTCTCCTTTGCTGGAAGCCTGGATATAGTCGTCGAGTTGCTCCACGCAGGCGAAACAACGCGCCATATGTTCCTGTAAGGGTTGGACTGGTGATTTAGCGAGCAAGGAATCAAGCAGAGATGACATGATGGAACCTTCGAGCTGGTGTAGGCAGGATTTCAGATTTTATCAGGTTCGCGTTTTATCTGTCTTTTACTTTTTATTGACGATTCAGGAAGTCTTTCTGACTGGCGGCCAGCTCCTTATGATTGTATTAGCTTGTCGGTGAGGAATGCTAGCTGGCATGCATCGTGGTGCCACCCACCACAGTACGGACCACTTCGATGTTTTTGATCTGGTCCGGATCCACATCGTGTGGCGCATCGGCAAGAATCACAAAATCTGCCAACTTGCCTACGGTGATGCTGCCCTTGATGTTCTCCTCGAAGGACGCATAGGCACCGTTCATGGTGCAGACCTTCAGCGCCTGGTCGATGCTGATACGCTGGTTAGGACCCCATACCCTGCCTTCGAAGTCCTTGCGGGTGACCATGCTCTGGATCGCCATCAGTGGCTCGTAGGGGCCGGGTGTGTAGTCCGAGGCAGGAGCGACCGGGATGTCATAGTCAAGGAAGGACTTGTGGGCAAACATCCACTGCATCTTCTCCTCACCGTAATCCACCCACTTGTTACCGTGGTAGTGGGCATAGGTATAGAAGGGCGCTGGGATGACGCCAGCCGCCTTGATGCGGGAGAGCAGTTCCGGGTTAACCAGCGAACAGTGTTCGATGCGATGGCGGGGATCTTCCCTCGGCCAGAGTCTCTGCACGCGCTCATAGGCATTCAGCACCATGTCGATGGTGACATCACCATTGGCATGGATACCGATCTGGAAATCATTGCGATGAGCATTCTCCACCGCCTCATGAATCTCCTGCTGACTCATGGTCAGAATGCCGTAGTCATCGGGTCGCCCTTCATAGGGGGTGCTCATGCGCATGGTGCGCTCGGAGGCAGAGCCATCGGCACCGAATTTCACGGCCCCGATGCGGAAGACTTCATCGCCCATGCCCGTGCGCACACCGGCGTTCACCAGGTCGAAGAACAACTGCCCGCGAGGAAACAGATACATGCGGAACCGCAAGCCATTCTCGGCTCGCGCATCCTGGTAGGCGATCATGTCGTTCTGGCCACCGCCAGTCTGATGAACCGAAGTCAGGCCCGCTGCCGTCATGAGTTGGGATATGAGCTTGACCCCTTCTTTGCGCTCTTCCCGGGTGGAATCCGTGGGAATCAGGTCGCGGAACACATAGCGTGCCTGTTCCGCCACCAATCCCGTGAGCACACCGTTGGCATCGCGATAGAAGCGACCGTCGGCAGGGTCGGGTGTTTCCGCGGTGACGCCAGCCATGGCCAGCGCCATGCTGTTATAGACGCCGGTATGACCACCCCGATGCCCAACTACGACAGGGTTCTGCGGGGCCGCCTCGTCGAGGTCGAAACGATTGAGTGGGCGGCCCTCGGCCAGTTTGGTGTCGTCGTATTTGAACGCCCGTACCCATTGGCCATTGGGCGTATTGCGCGCACGCTCGGCGATGGCTTCCTTGATCTCGACAATAGACCGGCGATCCGCATTCACTTGCACCAATTCGTTCACTCCTGCACCCGAGGGGTGGGAGTGGGCATCGATAAATCCGGGCGTGACGAACATGCCTTCAGCATCGATTATCTCCGAACCCGGCGCGGCGAGGTTGCGAATATCCGCGCTGTTGCCCACGGCCAGGAACTTGTCGCCCTTGACAGCAAAGGCCTCGGCCTGGGGCAGGGCGGGGTCGCTGGTGAACACGCGGGCGTTGATGACGACATAGTCGGGTGCAGAATGACGCTGAACCGAAGCCGGGCTTTGTGCGAGTGCGGACTGGCTGGGCAGGCCGATTCCGGCCAGGGCCAGGGCTGAGCTGGAACCAATGAACTTGCGGCGAGAGAGCTTGCGCATGGCAGCCTCCTGATTCTTGTTGGATTTTTGGGGCTGTAACTCTGTCTCTGACTATAGCGCTCTGCCGGTGCCAGCGCAAAGCAGCGAAAGATTGGCTTGCAGGATGCCCGGCGGCAGCCTAAACTACACTACGTAACTGATTACGTATCTGGTGACCATATGCTGGAACTCTACCGTCAGACCGGCCCTATGGCCCTCGGTAGTCGCCTGCGCCAGTTAGGTGAGGTGCTGGCAGAGCAGTCATCCAGGGTGCATCAGCTCTATCAACTGGGCATCGATACCAAGTGGTTTCCGGTATTCTTCATGCTGCGCAACGGCGACACACTTTCCATTTCCGCCCTGGCCGAGGCTATCGGTCACTCCCATGCCTCGGTCAGCAAGATTGTCAAAGAAATGACCCAGGCGGGCCTGGTGAAGAGCGAGAAAGTGCCGGGCGATGGCCGGATCAACCGCGTGTGCTTGACCGAAGAGGGGGCTTCGCGGCTGGCCGCCTTCGAGCAGCAGAATGAGGATGTGGAACTGGTGGTAGAGGCAATTCTGCAATCCTGCAGCAACAATCTCTGGCAGGCGCTGGAGGAATTCGAGCAGCGACTACAGGAAGCGGATTTCTACGGGCGGGTTAAGCAACGTTATACCAGCAGGGAGGCGCTGAAGATTGACATTGGCGATGCCAGGCCGGACGAACTCGCCGCGTTTAGCAGGCTCAACTACGACTGGATCGAGAAATACTTCGAGGTTGAAGACAGCGACCGGGCGGCACTGGATGCCCCCAGGGAGTATGTGCTGGATAAGAGAGGTGTCATCCTGATGGTGCGCTACGAAGGCAAGGTGGCGGGCACCTGCGCCCTGTTGCGTAGCAATGAAGATACCTGCGAATTAGCCAAGATGGCTGTGGATGACCGCTACAAAGGCAAGGGCTTGGGTTACCAGCTTGGGGTGGCGGCTCTGGATCGAGCCAGGCAAATGGGTGCCAGGCGCGTGTTCCTGGACAGCAACACCTCGTTGACCGCTGCCATTAACCTGTACAGGAAGCTCGGTTTCCAGCGTATGCCGGCCGAACCAACCCCCTATGCTCGCTGCAATATCCAGATGGAAGTGCTGCTCTAGATTTTCCTCCGCCCGCACAGTGGAATTGCAAAAAATCACGGCTACCCAGTGCACTCACTACTTCCCTTGGATACCGTCGGTCGGTTATGTTGTAGCCATGCCTGACACGATGGATGACATTAAGCCCGCACAAAACCAGCTGCTCTCGGCCGAAGAGCTGAAGTCGCACTGGATGCCCTTCACCGGCAATCGCCAGTTCAAGCGCGATCCGCGCCTCATGGTCGCTGCCAAGGGCGCCTATTACACCACTGCCGATGGTCGGCAAGTCTTCGATGGCCTGTCAGGCTTGTGGACCTGTGGCCTGGGTCATGGGCGTGCAGAAATCACTGCCGCCGTCAGCAAGCAAATGGCTGAACTGGATTACTCGCCCGGCTTCCAATATGGCCACCCCCTCAGCTTCAAGCTTGCCCATAAAGTAATTCAACTGACCCCTCCTGAGCTTGAGCACGTGTTTTTCACCGACAGCGGTTCCGAATCCATAGACACAGCCTTGAAGATGGCGCGCGGCTACTGGCGAAGCAAGGGCAAACCGGGAAAAGCGAAGTTCATCGGTCGGGTAAAGGGTTATCACGGTGTGAACTATGGCGGGGTCGGGGTAGGCGGCATCGGTTTCAATCGCAAGCTGTTTGGCCAGTCTGTGGATGCCGATCATATTCCCCATACGGTTCTGCCGGAGAACAGTTTTAGTCGCGGCATGCCGGACAACGGCGCGCATCTGGCCGATGAGTTGGAAGAGCTGGTATTGCTGCACGACGCGTCAAATATTGCGGCCGTAGTGGTCGAACCCCTGTCCGGTACCGCTGGTGTGCTACCGCCGCCCAGGGCTTATCTGAATCGCTTGCGGGAGATCTGTGACAAACATGATCTGCTGCTGATTTTTGATGAGGTGATTACCGGTTTCGGACGCATGGGCTCATTGACCGGTGCGGAGGAATTCGGCGTGACTCCTGACATCATGACCATGGCGAAGCAAATCACCAATGGTACCCAGCCACTGGGTGCCGTGGTCACCCGCCCCATGATCTATGAGGCGTTCATTGACCAGGGTGGGCCCGATTACATGGTGGAATTTCCCCATGGCTATACTTATTCAGCCCATCCCGTTGCCTGTGCCGCCGGCCTCGCTGCGCTCGACTTGCTGGTAAAGGAGGGGCTCCCGCAGCGGGTAAAGGCACTTTCCGGCAAGTTCGAAGAAGCGGTGCACAGTCTCAAGGGAAGCCCCTATGTGACTGATATCCGCAACTATGGATTCGCGGCAGGCCTGAGCCTGGAGCACTATCCCGGCGAACCGCTGCGCAGGCCATTCGAGTTGGGAGTCAAATGTTTCGAGAAGGGTTTCTATGTGCGCTGGGGTGCAGACACCATCCAGTTGGCGCCCCCCTTTATCACCACCGAGGCCGAGATAGACAGCCTGGTGAACGGCGTTGGAGAGGCACTGCATGAGCTCGCTTGAAGAATCAGCTGAGGAGAGTTTGTCGACCCTCGGGCACTTCATCGGAGGTAAAGTGGTACCGGGTGGCACCAGGAGGGCAGATGTCTTTAATCCAGCCACAGGTGAAGTGTCGCGCCAGGTAGCCCTTGCAGACGCTGCAACTCTCAACAGCGCAGTGCAAGCCGCGCAGGATGCCTACCCGGCCTGGCGTCAGGCGCCACCGCAGAAACGCGCGCAGATCCTGTTTCGATTCAAGCAACTGCTGGAGCAACATGCCGAGGAAATCTGCACCCTGATTACCGTGGAGCATGGCAAGGTTATCGATGATGCGCATGGCGAACTCTCCCGTGGAATCGAAGTCCTTGAATATGCCTGTGGAATCTCTGAACTGCTGAAGGGCGAATTTTCCAAGAATGCCGGGCCCGATATCGACAGCTGGTCTGAATTCCAGCCGCTCGGCATAGTGGCGGGTATCACACCTTTTAATTTTCCGGCGATGGTACCGATGTGGATGTTCCCGCTGGCGATCGCTTGCGGAAATGCTTTCATCCTCAAGCCTTCGGAACGCGATCCCAGTGCGGCAATTCGTATCGCGCACTTGTTGACTGAAGCAGGGCTGCCTGACGGCGTGTTCAATGTGGTCAATGGCGATGCGGACACGGTGCAACTGATCCTGGATGACAAGCGCATACAGGCGGTGAGTTTTGTAGGCTCAACTCCCATTGCCGAATCAATCTATCGACGCGGCACGGCCGCGGGCAAGCGCGTACAGGCCCTGGGTGGGGCCAAGAATCATGCGGTAATCATGCCCGATGCTGACCTCGACAATGCGGTGAGCGCTCTCATGGGGGCGGCCTACGGTTCCTGTGGTGAACGCTGCATGGCAATTTCCGTTGCCGTATGTGTGGGTGACGAAGTGGCAGATGCCGTGGTTGCCAGGCTGGAGGAGCGCATCGCGCGCATGAAGGTTGGGCCAGGCATCAATGCCAACAATGACATGGGGCCGCTGGTTACCGAGGCTGCCTTGCAGCGAGTGCGGCATTACCTGGAAGAGGGCCAGGAGCAGGGAGCGGAACTGGTAGTCGACGGGCGCGACCTGCGTGTCGAAGGATTCGAGCAGGGATTCTTCCTCGGCCCCTGCCTGTTCGATCAGGTGAACTCAGACATGAGTATCTACAAGGACGAAATCTTCGGCCCGGTGCTCTGTGTGATGCGTGTCGATTCCTTGCAGCAGGCCATGGCATTGATCAACGAACACGAGTATGGCAATGGTACTTGCCTGTTTACCCGAGACGGCGAATCGGCGCGATTCTTCACCGACAACGTCGAGGTGGGAATGGTAGGCATCAATGTCGCGTTACCCGTGCCCATAGCCAGCCAGAGTTTTGGTGGCTGGAAGCGTTCCCTGTTCGGGGATCTCTATGTCTACGGTCCAGATGCGATTCGCTTCTATACCCGGCGCAAGACCATGACCCAGCGCTGGCCAGCCAGCAAGGTCAGTGAAAAGACACGATACGCCTTTCCCAGTAGCTGATTTCCCGTGCCGGTGTCCGAAACCTACCTGGTCATGTTTGCTGCCATCGAGGCGGCCGATTTCCCTCTGCTGATCTGGTTGTCGGTGACTGTGCTGCTCAACTATTTTCTGGTCTTTCATCCTGAGCGCGTTACCCGGACCATGAACAGCTACCTGTTGGCGCTGTACCTGCTGTTTGTTGTTTTCATCATCGGTCGCTGGGGCCTAATCGCCAGCAAGGTCATGGACATGCTGGCTGGTCTGCGAGCAGCGGGAGAGATCTTGCCTCCGCGGTCGCTCTCCATGAGCTTCGGTCTGGCAGGTGTGGGCTTCGTTCTGGGGTTCACACTGCTGACTCTTCAGCATCTCAGATCGAGGCGCAGTCGGCTGCGCGTTATCTGAAGCGTGTCCAGCGCCCTGGCTCGCTCAAGGCCGGTTGTCGTCATCTCACAGCAATCCCCCCGTCACAATGCCGCTGCATTATGGGCGTGGGCTCCTCGATGGAGTTTCGAGGAGCCTGGAAGGGTATTAAGGCTATTTTTTGATGGTCCACTACCGGTGGCAGGACTGTGAGCCGCTATAATTAGGGCTGGTGAACTGATCAGATTGAAACGGTCCGTAGAGATGTTGTTACAAGCGAAAGCCCGGCGTGGTGTTTTCCTGCTGATTTGCCTGGCATTGGCCGGTTGTGGCTCATTGCCGGAAGGTGGGCGGCCCAGCAATGCGCTGTACTGTGATACCTACCTGATCTACGACATGTGCGCCCAGGACCAGAACCGGGACGGTGTCGTGGATTTCGTGTATTTCACTGACACCGAAGAGATTTTCATGTTCCGGGAAGGCGTACAGGAGCGCTATCGCGGACGTCTTGGGGTGCATCGCTGTGCCACGGTCATGGACGAGAGCCTGGTTGCCACCACTTCCCGGGTATTCTATGTGAATGACGAGACCAGCTTCCTGGAGAGTCAGGACATCAAAGGTGCCATGATGATCAAATACATCGCCTACATGCCCGAGGTCACGGCCTGCAATATGCGCCACGAACAGGCCGCCAGAGAGTCCGACTGAAAATCTGTAAGCTACTGATGCCAATTGACTTTTACGGTCCGGATACGGCTCCTTGCGGGGCTCAGTCCTGTAAAGAAAAATCCCATTTCACTGACAATTTGTGACAATCCCGAGGGTCGCGCGCCCCTATAATTTGCCGATTCAGTAGTAAATCTCGAAGAAGGTTCGCTAGTCAGCGAGAACATCCACAGGGGGAGCCGCGGTGAGGCAGTCAAATCGGCCTGTCAGGTCACTATCCATTCTTTCATTAGCCCTTGCCATGGCACTTGCCGGTGGCAATGCGGCCGCGCAGGACAATATCGGCGACGATTCCACGGTGTTGTATTCGGCGGAGTATTTCGAAGAGTTTGCCCCGGTGACGGCGCTAGACATGGTGAATCGAATCCCCGGCGTCAATGTCGGAGGTGGTGGAGGCGGTGGTGGCCGTGGCGGTCCGCAGAATGCCAGTCGCGGAGGCCGAGGCCTCGGTGGCGGCGGTGGCGGCATTGAGATCCTCATCAACGGTAAGCGCACAGCGGGCAAGAACAATAACACCCAGGACCAACTCGCCCGTATAACGGCAGGCCAGGTCGCCCACATCGAAATTATTCGTGGTACCGGCGGGGACCTCGATGTGCGAGGCAGTACCCAGATAGCCAATATCGTCCTCTACGAGGAACTCAGTTCCTCTTCGTTCTCCTATGAGCTGAACGCCGATTACTACGCCGACGATAATTCCCAGCCCGGTGGTCGCCTGACCTACGGTGGCCAGGCAGGCAGCCTGGATTATTTATTCAATCTGCAGGCTCAGCCCCGCTATGACCACCAGGAGAGCTATGAAGACAGTATCCTGGGGAATTTCGCACCTAACGACATCGTGGTCGAAGACAGGATTGTCGATCAGACCAGTTACACTCTTTCTACCAACTTGGACTACCAGTTCAGTGCCAATACCAGTGCCCGCTTTAATGCACTGTATTCGCAGAATGACAATCCCACCACCGTGGATCGGGCTACGATCAATATCCGTAATGGCGCCTATGACCCGACGTTCCAGCGCGAAGTGATCCCGGGTGAACAATTCAACTGGGAAATTGGCACTGACCTCGAGCACCGCTTCGGTAATGGTGATCGCTTCAAAGCCCTGGTGATTGCCAATGAAAACGATACAGCCAACACCCGTGAACGATTCGACGTGTTCGGCAACGGCAGTGAGAGCAAGACGCTGTTCCTGGATAACTCCAATGTCATTACTGAACGCATTCTGCGCTCATCCTATACAACAGATCTGTTCGAGACCCAGAATATCGAGTTCGGCGTCGAGGCCGCGCAAACGATCCTCAATTCCGATTTGTTGCTGGGGGTCGCCTCTTCGACCGGTACACCTTCGGCAGCCCACGGTGGGCTGGTGCCGGTGGATGTACCCAACGCCAACACCACTGTGGAAGAGATGCGCTTCGAGCCTTTTGCCATACATAACTGGCGCATCAATCCCAGGATGTCCCTGGAAACCTCCCTGGTCTATGAGTTTTCCGAGATTCAGCAGAGTGGTGACTTCAGCCAGACCCGAGATTTCTCTTTCTTCAAACCGAAGTTTGACTATCGTTTCGATATCACGCCGCAACTGCAACTGCGTCTGCTGGTGGAAAAGGTTGTACGCCAGATTAATTTTGTGGACTTCGTCGCCGTGACGGATACCTCGGATGAGGATTCCAACACCCTGTCCGGAAACCGCAACCTGCGTCCTGACTACTGGTGGAATTACAATGTCCTGGCCGAGTACCGGCTGCCCAACGACGTGGGCGTGATCAGTGCCAACGCTTATCACCATCGTCACAAGGATTTTATTCAGCGTATCGATGTATCTACGCCGGACCAGATTCTTTCGGCCGTGGGAAATATCGGTAACGGCGATATGTATGTGCTGGATGTGAAGAGCGATATCCGCATGAAGATGATCAACATGCCCAACCTGCTGATCACTTCCGGATTCTCGGTGAGAGAGTCAGAGGTAAAAGATCCGTTCCAGAATATCGACAGGAGCTTCGATAATTTCCACCGGGGCAGTGTCAATATAGGCTTCCGCCATGACGTTCCGAGCTGGCGCTTCAACTACGGAATGGCTCTGATGGACCGTTTCGATGGTGACCAGATGCGTTATGACATCGAGGATGTGGAGTCAGATTTCCGCGAGCCTTTCGTCACGGCATTTGCCCAGTGGATCGGCTTTGGTAATACCACATTCCGGCTTGATGTGCGCAACCTGGCTGACTCGACCTGGTGTCGTGAGCGATTCCGCTACGTGGGTCACGTGCGGGATGGTATCCTGGAGGAGTTGGAAAATCGGTGCTCCAACACCGGTGCTGTGTATACGTTCCGCATCAGCGGTAACTTCTAGGAAATCAGCGATTACTCTCAGGGCGATTTCTTCGCCTTGAATCCATGCATGCCGTGGTGGATAACCGTCACGGCATCGCTGATGTAGATGTGGTAGCCAAGCTCGCCCAGTTCCTTGCACAGCCAGAAATCCTCGGACAGGTATTCACCGTCTACCACCCCCACCTGAAATACATCGTACATGGTCAGTCCCGCCAGGCTCTCCGTGCTGTCCAGGCCCTGCGGGAACTGGTAGGTACGTCCCTCGGCTTTAGCCTTCTCGACCACATCGACCACGGCTTTCCTGGACAGCAGTAAGGCTGCAGTGCTCGCGTAGCGAGTCTTGTAGAGGTTTTTCGCGACTTCGTCATGCAGCGCAGAGCTGTTCAGCCTTACGTTGCCATCCTTGTCATAGGCCTTGACCGGAACCGCGGCCGCGATCACGTCCACCCCATAGTCCATCAATTTCCTGAGGTCGGCGGCAGGCAGGCGAATGTCTGCATCCAGGAAAAGCAGGTGGGTGAATTCCAGCTGCTGATAGATATAGGAGATGATTGAATTGCGGGCCCGTGTGATCAGGCTCTCATTGCCGAATGAGGCGAGGCTGAACGGCAGGCCATGCCGCTGGTATTCCAGCAGGCTCTTGAGATAGTCCAGATGTACCATGCCGCCGTAGGCGGGAGTACCGATTAAAACGTTCATCCAGTCATAGTGTCCGGTTTAGGCTGTGATGATAGTCGAATTATGCTCTCGTGCTCTCATCGGGTCTGCTATGTTGCTTGCTGTGCGTCATGCTTGCAAGTAACTGCACTGCTGATAAGATCGAAAACGGAAATTCCACTATCTTATGCGTAAGCCAATAGTCTAATTCGAATTTATCCAGGCTGTGGAGAAAATAACAATGAAAAAATCACTATCTGCACAGGGACTTGTCCTTTTGTTACTGGCAATGCTCTCAATTTCTGTTCATGCCCAACGTGAAGACTGGACACGATCCCATCCCGGATTCCGGGTCATTGGCAACCTCTATGGCGTAGGGACCTACGACCTGAGTGTGTTTCTCATCACAACCGACGAGGGCCATATTCTTATCAATACCGGTCTCGAAGATTCCACCACCCAGATTCGTGAAAATATGGCGGCATTCGGATTCGACCTGGAAGATGTGCGAATCCTCCTGACCCAGCAGGCGCACTGGGATCATACCGCTGCACTGGCAGAGATAAAGGATATTTCCGGTGCCGAGATGTGGGCTACACCGAAGGATGCCAGGGTGCTGGAAGACGGCGGCTTCAGCGACCCGCACTTCGGTGGGCGACAGACTTTTGTGCCGGTCGAAGTGGACAGGATCATCAACGAGGGGGATGTCATCGAGTTAGGGGGCGTGTCTCTCACCGTGCATGAGCATCCCGGTCACACCGAAGGCAGTTCCAGCTATTCGATGACTGTGTCTGAAGCGGGCAGGGAATACCGCGTACTGATTGCGAACATGGGCACTATCAATCCTGGCAAGAAGATGTATGCCGAGCCTACCTATCCGGGGGTGGGTGATGACTTCGCCAGGACCTATGCCTCGCAGAAAGCCATGGATGTCGATGTGTGGGTTGCCGCTCATAACAGCCAGTACAACATGCACGACAAGTGGCAGCCAGGCCAGGCTTATGATCCGGATACCTTTGTCGACCCGGAGGGATTCGTGGCGGCGGTCGAGCGTCTGGAGACGATCTATCTTGAACAGGTAGCCGATGAGCGGGGGCACTAGTGAAAAATAGGGACAGATTTATTTTTTTAGAAAATAAATCTGTCCCTATTTTCGGACCTCGATTTATCGAGTTTTCGCATTGGAAATCCACACAGTCTGGTAAGGCTGCAGCTGTAATTGCTGATTCAGATCTGTGTATTCATGGCCTGTTATCAGGTCACACCAATCGTCGGTACTGATGAGGTTTATATCGGCAAGATTGATAGTCTGGGCTGTGCTCGTGATATTGCTCAGGCAGAAGATGCTCTGGTCACGATTGATGCTCTGGCGCCAGAATGCGAACACCTCGGTGCCGAGGTGCAGGGTGAACTGTGTGGCATTCGGGTGAAAGGCGGCATGACCGCGGCGAATCGCAATCAGGCGGCGCAGCTCGTTGAATATCTTCCCCTGCACTGAATCCGCATCCGCCAGTGTTTCCTCGATCTCCCGTTGTTGCCAGATATGCCGGTTGATGGAGCGGTTGCGTCCGGTGTGTTCCAGTCGCCTGTAGTCGTTACGTGAGCCGAACAGGCTCTGGATATAGATTGCCGGTATGCCTTCGAGGGCGAGCATGATGGTGTGGGCGCAGATGAAGCGCTCGAAGCCGAGGCTGTCCTCGCCATGATGCAGGGTGCCTTTCAACAGGTCGAACAGGGCGATGTTCAGCTCGTAGGGCTTGTCATAGCCTTCCCGTGCCCGACGCAGGGTCACCCTGCCGCCGAAGTCCACGGCGGCCTGCACCAGTCGATTGCGCTCCTCGTCGCTCAGTAAACCGTCCAGCGGGCGCAACCCAATGCCGTCATGGGAGGCGATGAAATTCAGGTACGCCGTACCCGATTGCGCCGGTGGCATGCTCATCATCCAGGTCTTCAGGTGGCGACAATCACCGGAGAGCAGGGTATAGACCAACAGTGGTGGCAGGGAAAAATTGTAGATGACATGGGCTTCGTTGGCGTTGCCGAAATAGGTGAGATTCTCCCGGTTGGGCACGTTGTTTTCACAGATAATGACGGCATCCGGTGCATGGTACTCAATCAGGGTACGCAGCAGCTTGATGATCTCGTGAGTCTGTTGCAGGTGCACGCAGGAAGTTCCCTGCTGTTTCCACAGGAACGGCACGGCATCCATGCGAAACAGGGACACTCCATGGTTGAGGTAGTCACGGATGATACGAACGAATTCGACCAGGACTCTCGGATTGCGGAAATTCAGATCTACCTGGTCTTCGCTGAATGTACACCACACATGTCGCGTGCCGTCCGCTGTCTCCACCGCAGACAGCAGGGGTGAGTTCCGCGGACGCACCACGGCACTGTAGTCCTGCGCCGGATTACCCTCCACGAAATAGTCTTTTCCCGGATCCCGCCGCTTCAGGAAATTATCAAACCACAGGCTCCTGCTGGACATGTGATTGATCACCAGATCTGCCATCAGCTTGTAATCCTTGCTGATCGCTTCGATATCCTCCCATTCACCCAGGGCTGGATTAACGGACAGGTAGTCCATAACGGCGAAGCCGTCATCGGAGCTGAAGGGGAAGAAGGGAAGAATGTGTACTGCGCTGATGTGATCCTTCAGATGCTTGTTCAGGAAGCGCCGCAGACTGTGCAGGGGCAATTCACCTTCATTCTGAATGGTATTGCCATAGGTAATCAGGATGGTATCGCCCTGATCCCAATTGTTATGAAAGGGTATGGGCTGCTGCACGTTTCGACCCATGCTCATCTCTGCCATCAATTCCCGGGCCAGCGCGTCACTGGCCAGGTCGGGATAGATTATGGCGAGGTGTTCGATGATGCGGCGCTGCAGTTCCTTGCCAGGGTCTTCTTGTTGTTCAGACATGGGGCGACTACTTCTACTTCAGGCCGTATTCCTGGTGATCTTGTTCCACGGCGTCCTTTATCTGCTTTAGGATGTCGGGAATCGCACTGATAACCCTGTTCCAGCTCGGGATGAAAGGTGTGTCCATGGGTTTTTCGAGGAAATGATCACCGGCGACCATGATGTTGCTGGCAAATAGCTCCACCGACTTCTCCTCGGTATGGCGATCGAAGCTGAGGCCATTGATCATAGCATCGTTGTGATAGGAGTCGATGAAATCCAGGGCGATGCGGTAGTAAGTGGCCTTGATGCTGCGGAAGATTTCCGGGGAGAATACTTCACCGTTGGTTGCCAGCTTGCGGAACAGTGCCTTGGCGATATCCACGCTCATCTTGGACAGGCCTTTCTCGCGGTCTTCCAGGGACAGGTCCTGGTGCTTGTGATCATAGATGTCGGCGATATCCACCTGGCAGATGCGATTGGTGGCGTAGTTGCGTTTCATCTCCGAGAGCACGCCAACCTCGAGCCCCCAGTCACTGGGAATGCGCAGGTCATTGATAACCGACGCCCGCATTGAGCACTCCCCGGCCAGCGGGTAGCGGAAACCATCCATGTAGTCGAGAAACTCGCTGTGTCCACAGACGCGTTTCAGTGTACGAATCATGGGAGTTACAAACAGTCGCATCACGCGACCGCCGATGCGGTTTCCTGCAACGCGGGAGTAGTAGCCCTTGCAGAACGCATAGCTAAAATTCGGGTTGGCGACGGGGTAGATCAATCGCGCCAGCAGGCTGCGATCATAGGTGAGGATGTCACAATCGTGTAGCGCAACGGCATCGGCCCGGCCGGACGCCAGGATATAGCCATAGCAATACCAGACGTTGCGCCCCTTACCCAGATGGGTAGGTGCCAGCCCCAGTTCCTTGAGCTGGGCGTCGATGGCCATCAAGCGCGGTCCGTCGTTCCAGAGAATTCGGTGGTGCTGGGGCAGGCGACCGAAGTACCCAATGGCATATTTGTACTGCTCGAGATCGGCACGGTCCAGGCCAATCACGATTTCGTCGAGATAGGGAACATTGACCAGTTCGTCGATGATGCCAGACAGTGCTGGCCCTTCCAGCTCGGAAAACAGCGAGGGCAATACCAGTCCCATGGGGCGATTCTTGCTGTAGCGGCCGAGTTCCTGTTTCATCTCTTCGATTGGTCGCTGGCCAAGGTTGTGAAGTGTCGTAATGACCCCATTCTGGTGAAAATCACCCATTGTCGCTTCCTCTCTTTGTCACTGCGCTTGTTCGTCGTGGCTGCCCAGGATTTCCAGGATGGCATCTTGCCAGCCAGCCGGTCCCGGTCGATTGGTTCGAATGATCTGTCCTGGTGTCTGTAACCGGATCTGGTCCGATTTGGCTGACTTGATGATGACGGCAATATCGGCGGCCTCCAGCATGGCGCTGTCGTTCGGGCTATCACCCAGCGCAACGATGAGTATGCCGGGGTCATTGATGCTGCTTTTCAGCCACTGCATCGCTGTGGCCTTGTCGTGATTACCCTGAATGCTGTAGAAGCGGCCGCCCTCGATGAGTTGCAGGCCCATCTCCGCCAGCGCGGCGCTGAATTGCGCGAAAGCCTTGCTGGTATCACGCCACAGGATGGGCTCGCTGTATTGTCGCTGCTGCGCCAGTTCGGCCTCGGCGTGAGCCAGGCCGGTAACCTCTGCGAGTTTTCCCGGTTCCCAGTCTGAGAATCCCTCGAATTGCAATGACAGGTCTGCGCGGAGGCGATGCACATCGTCCAGCCATGACAGGCGATCAATACCAAAAATGCGATCGATCGGTTCACCCGTGGCATCGTGGTAGTGGTAGAGGGCGGCACCGTTTTCACAGATATACGGCGCGTCAAGATTCAGCCGTTGCTGGATCGCGATGATTTCAGAACGGGTTTTGCTGGAATTGATAAGCGGTGATATGCCCCGGTTGGCCAGCGCCGCAAGTGCGCCACGGGCTGGCTCCACCGAATAGGACTCGTGTTCCATCAGGGTGCCATCGAGATCTGTAAACACCAACAAACTCATTGCCTCTGCGACCTCTTGGGTCGTTGCTTGCGTCGTTGGTTGTTTCTGTTTTCAAGAACCGAGCCAGCTTTGGCCGCTGTCCCCCGATTTTTTATCTGCCTGCCTGCCTATTGTCCAAGCAACTGAAAAATAGAGAGAAATAGTGTAGGTCGACCACGCGATGGCGAACTCGCAAGCCGGGCTCGGGTCTGGAATCCGGGTTGGAGGGCCCAGCGCTTGATGGGATATGCACCTATTTGGTGCAATACCGATAATCAGGCTGCTGCATGATGAAGCAACTGCCATAGTCGCGCCGGCGTGACCGGCATGTCGACATGGCGTACTTCGTGCTCACTCAGCGCATCGATGATGGCGTTGACGATTGCAGGTGGGGCACCGATAGCGCCAGCCTCGCCGGCACCTTTTATCCCCAGGGGATTCGTCAGGCAGGGAACCTCATTGCGTTTGAAGCGAATCATGGGCAGATCATCGGCTCGGGGCATGGTGTAGTCCATAAAGCTCGCTGACAAGAGTTGTCCCGAGCCGGCCTCATAGGCGCAGTGCTCCAGCAGGGCCTGGCCGAGGCCCTGGCCGATTCCACCGTGCACCTGGCCCTCAAGCAGAAGCGGGTTGATCACGTGGCCGAAATCATCGACGACTGTGTAGTCAACTACTTCCACGGTGCCAGTTGCCGGATCTATTTCCAGCTCACAGATGTGGGTACCATTTGGATAGGTCGCCTCGCCTGGTGCGAAGCTGTCTTTCTCATCGAAGCTGATGCCCTGGTCATCTACGCAGGACGCGGCCACGCTCCGGAAGGATTGGCTGCGATCTGTTCCCACGACTCTGAACTCGCCGTTGCTGAATTCGATATCAGCCTCCGCGGTTTCCAACAATTCCGCTGCCTGTCTGGTGGCTTGTTCGATGATTCGATCTGCCGCCGCGCCAATGGCAGAGCCTCCCACGGGTACCGAACGGGATCCCATGGTACCGCCTCCGGTTTCGATAAGGTCTGAATCTCCCTGGATGATGCTTACATCTTCAAATCGGACCGACAGGCGCTCAGCCAGGATCTGGCGGAATGCAGTCTCATGCCCCTGGCCGTTGGATTGGGTGCCGATGTACAGGGTGACCTGGCCCTCGCCATTCACCGTGAGTCGGGCCTCCTCGGGTGCGCCGCCGGCACAGCGTTCAATGTAACAGGCCAGGCCGATGCCCCGCAGTTTGCCCCGGAAGGCAGCCTCCGCACGGCGTGCTGGAAAACCATGCCAGTCTGCCATCCGCAGCGCGTCCTCCATGTTGCGACCGAATTCTCCGGAATCATAGGTGATGCCAAACGCGGTCTTGTACGGCATCGCAGAAGCGGGAATGAAGTTTCTTCTGCGCAGCACGTCCGGCCCCATGCCCAGATCCCGCGCCGCCGCGTCCAGCAGGCGTTCGATGGCATAGATGGCCTCGGGTCGGCCGGCGCCACGATAGGCGTCCACAGGTGCCGTATTGGTGAAAACTCCCTGCACCTCGACATGGGCAGTCGGGATGTCATAGCAGCCTACCAGCATGGCCACGCCGGCCGCGGTTGCCACGAAGGGCGCCGCATTGGAAAGGTAGGCCCCGAGGTTGGCCACGGTATCTACTTTCAGGCCAAGAATCCTGGCATCGCTATCGAGGGCCAGGCGCAGGCGCGTCACATGATCTCTGCCGTGGGTGTCAGAGAGGAAGGCTTCGCTGCGTTCCGAGACCCATTTCACCGGGCGATTGAGTTTGCGAGCCGCGTACAGGATCGCTACATATTCGGGGAAGAGAAAGATCTTCATGCCGAAGCCGCCGCCCACGTCATAGCAGCGCACCCTGAAGTCTTCGGTCTGGCAATTGAATATCTGTGCCAGGCGATTACGAATAATATGCACGCCCTGACAGGACACATGCAGTGCCAGTCTGCCACTATCCTTTTCGACTTCGGCAATAGCTCCCCGGGTCTCCATGGAGTTGGGGATCACCCGGTTATTGACCAGCTCCAGTTCGATGATTCTGTCAGCCTGTTCCAGGGCTGACCGGGTCGCCTCCGGATTCCCATCCTGCCAGTGGAAGCATCGGTTGTCGGGTGCCGATTCCCAGACCTGGGCTGCCCCCTGGTCCAGTGCATGAGCGGTTTCTACGACGGCGTCCAGCACCTCATACTCAATCCAGACCTGCTCGGCGGCATCCACCGCGGCACCGCGGGTCTGGGCAACGACCAACACAACGGCATCACCGACGAAGCGTACCTGACCCTGGGCGAGGGCCGGTCGGGGTGGTTTGACACAGGGAGAGCCATCGATGTTCGGGGCGTCTGCGCCGCAGGGCACATGACCGATGCCATCGGCTTCCAGATCTTCTGCCGTATAGACAGCCAGTACACCGGGCATCTCGCGGGCGGATTCGCAATCAATCTCCAGGATGCGGGCATTGGCATGGGGGGAACGAACGAAGGCGGCCCAGGTCTGGCCTTCCAGGTTGATGTCCTCGATGTAGCAACCTTCGCCGCGGGTAAGGCGCTGGTCTTCCACTCGCGTAACAGCCTGTCCGATACCAAATTTTTCCATGTCCCGTCCCTGTGAAATGTCGCCTGAATCCCTAATACAAGAAAGTGATTACCTGAATAGTCGTCTGAATGACTCCTTGGAGAGAGCAGGTATTCCGATGCATAAGCTAACACACTCTTTAGAGGTGGGCGACTGGTCAGCCGTGTCAGGTTGCGGCAAGCAGATGGATAAGCTTTGACATGCGTGCATTCATAGACGATTTTGGGGTGCATGAATGGAGGATGCCTGGCTACACAGCTTTCGCGTGCAGTGAGAGGTGCGGTGGGTTGTCCTGTAAAAATTGCTGAATGCGGAGGCTAAGAACCATGCGACTTGAGGACTATAAACCGTCTGCACCGGCCGAAGTCGAGTGCATTACTGAATCCGGGCAGGCTACCCTGGTGTTCGTGCGCCAGCTGCGCCATCCTCCAGCAAAAGTGTGGTCGGCGATGACCGAAAGGACAAAGATTCCGAGATGGGCACCCTATGAACCAGATCGGAACCTCGATGCCCTGGGACCGGTTAGCCTGCAGATGATAGACGGCAGCACACCGGAGTACTATGCGAGTGAAGTGCTGGAAATCGCAGAGGGCAGGCTGCTCGTGTACAGCTGGGGCTCGGACAATACCTTGCGCTGGGAGCTGGAGGGTAATGCGGATGGAACTCGCCTGACTCTTCGCCACACGGTTCAGGATGAACGCTGGATCACGCCGTCGGCGGCGGGCTGGCATATGTGCCTGGATTTCGCCGAGATACTCATGGATGGCTATGCCATAGGACCAGTGTTAGCAAAAACTGCCATGAAATACGGATGGGAAGAACTGGCGAGGCATTATGGAGAGGTTCTGGGACGGCCCTGGCATGGTAATTTTGACTAGGTATGCGCTAAATGGATTGATCGCGTGCAGGCTTTCCAGTGCCTGCTACGCCTGCACGAATTATTGTAATGGATTCCCGGGAACGCAGACCCGGAAACAGCAGCACAATCAAGGTTTCTCCTGGTGCCAGTCCTGGGGCTCCACGTTGTAGAAGGTACTCAGCTCCCTGTACAGTTCCTCATGATGAGCTGCCATCTCCCTGGGCCTCTCGAAGAAAGTCTCAGTGGCTACTGCTAAGAACTCGGCGGGATTGCTTGCACCATACTGATCCATCAGGCTGGCGTGGTGGTGAGACTTGCGTCGATTCAGCTGTTCGAATTCCTTGTGAAAGACATGGGCCCAACTCTTGTAGGCACCCCGGGTCTGTAGCACCGGTGCACCATTGACCGAGCCAGATTCACTGTCCAGTTGATGGGCAAACTCGTGCAGCACAACGTTCCTGCCGTCTTCCAGATTGCATACGCCTTGCTCCACATTGTCCCAGGCCAACACGACCTTGCCTTGGTCCCAGGATTCGCCCAACAGGGCCATATGGCTGGTGGAGACCAGGCCGAGGTCGTCACGCACTTCCCGAATCGCTACAAAGGTGGATGGATAGACCAGTATGGATTGCAGGCTGCGGTAAGCGTATCCGGGCTTGTTGAGAATCAACAGGCATGCCTGTGCGGCGATGGTGAGTCGAATCTCATCGGTAATGTCGAGACCGGCGCAGCCGACGAAACTATGGTCGGCCAGGAAGCGCTTGATGAGGTTCTGCAGCCGCAGCTGCTGTTCGGCGGTGAACTTCCTGTAGAACGGTAGCCGGCGCTCGATGATAGCTTGCCATGCTGTTGGGAAGGCCTGGCGCTCGATGCGACGGATTCGAATACCGGGCCAGTAGACCACGTAGAAGGTGACGACTATGACGAGTAGCAGGAGTGCGCTCAGTGCGACTATCGAGGTGGTGTCCATGACCGGCTAGCGTAACAGAAACAGGTAAGGGTTTAGGATTGGTAAAAAGAAAAAGCCCGCATTGCATGCAATACGGGCTTTTCAAGATGGTAGCAATGGGTGGACTTGAACCACCGACCCCAGCATTATGAATGCTGTGCTCTAACCAGCTGAGCTACATTGCCAAAATTTCTACTGCGGCTTCCGATGGCACTTCATCTGAAAATTTTATTTCGGATTTTTGTCCTCGACGTACTTTGCGTACGCCTGCGGAAAAATCCGAAATAAAATTTCCGGCTAAAGCACCCTCGAAACCCTCGCTACGAAATTTCAATTCTTTGGGTATCGAGAGAATCCGGGCGCTTAGCCTCGAAAGGTCGCGAATTTTGGCGATTTCGTAGCGAAAAGTCAAGATTGGGGCCTGCCCCTGCAGGACCAGGATTTAGTCGATTACCACGTTCCTGACCACGGCGTAAAAGTCACCCACGGCCTGGCGGAAGGCGGCTTCGCCGACCTGCTCGTCGTTGCCGTGGACGCCGGTGTGTTCGCCGGAGTCCGTGATCAGGGGGTTGAAGCCATAGCTGACGATGCCCAGGTCACGGGTGAAGTGGCTGTCGGTGAAGCCGGTGCTGACACTGGGGAGTACCCGGGAACCGGGATGTAGTTCCTGGGTGACGCTCTCGATAGCCCGGAACAGGCGGGTATTGGTTTCGGATATAGCGGGGGTGAAGGCCATGATGGTCTGGATCTCGACCCCGGTATGGCCGATCAACTGGTCCAGTTCGGCGATGAATTGCTCGGCGGGCTTGTCCGGCAGGATGCGGCAGTCCAGTTCAGCCCAGGCTTCTGGCGGAATCACATTGATCTTGCTGGAACCGCTCATGCGGGTCATGGAGCAGGTGTCCCGCAGCAGGGAATTATGACCCGGTCTGGCTTCGTGCAGGCGCTGCACGAAGGCCGGGTCCTGGATCGCATTGCTGATGTCGGCATAGGAACCTGCCCATTCCTCATTCATGTCCACCGACAGGGCGGCAAAATAGTCGTTCACCGGACCGATGATGCGTGGCGGGAAGGGGTTTTCCAGCAGCGTATTCAGCGCCTGAACGATGCGGGTGACTGCACTGGTAGTGCGGGGGGATGAGCCGTGTCCCGGCGTGTCGATAGCGTTCAGGCGGAGCCATACGGGTACCTTCTGGGTGACTTCCACACCGAACACCACATCGCCTTCCTCGCTGCGGCTGCCACCGCCGCCTTCATTCAGCAGGATGCCGATGTCCTCAAAGATTTCCGGACGGTTCTCGATCAACCAGCCCACCCCGTAGAAGCCGCCAGCTTCTTCGTCGGCGGTGGCGAGGAACACCACATCCCTATTCAGCTCAACCCCGGAGCGGTGCAGGGCCAGGAAGGTGGCCAGCTGCAGGGTGCCGAGGCCCTTCATGTCACGGGCACCACGGCCGAGGATAAAGCCATCGCGGATGGCACCGGAGAGTACAGGAATGGTCCAGAACTCTTCGTTGGCGGGTACCACATCGGAGTGTTGCAGAAGGATTAGGCCCGGTTCGTCTCCACCCTCCAGCCGTGCCCAGATATTGCCCCGTCCTGGTGCGCTCTCGGCAGTCTCGTATTCGATGCCCTCGGCTTCGAAGATGGCCGCGAGGAAATCCACGGCGCGTGATTCATTGCCCGGAGGATTGATCGTGTCGATCTGGATATATTGCTGTAACCAGGCGACCGCTTCATCTTCCAGGGTCTGAGCCTGCAGGTTGGAAAAGCACATGACGCTCGCCAGGATTGCGGGCAGTAGGTTTGCTCTCACTATGGACTCCTCGAATAGGAAATGCTCGCTGCAAAGAAGAAAGATAGCAGGAAAACTTGCCGATTCGCCAGACCGCGAGCGCTTATCGTTTCTCCGACAACCCGGCTTGCCGGGATCTGTCGTCTTCTGCCAAACGGTTGTGCCAATACAACCTGGCCAGATCGCGCCACTCGCCATGGCGGTTCTCTTCATCTATCGATTCCAGTCCCAGCACCGTCTACACGATATCTTCCACGGTAACTATACCGATTACAGCATCCTTGCTGTCATGAACCAGCGCCATGTGTTCTCTTTTGTGTAGGAAGAGATCGAGCAGGTCCGCGATGGACATGCGCGAACTGACTGCGGGCAATTCCCTGCGAATATCGCCGAGCAGAATATCGCCGTCTTTATCCAGCATGTGCCTGAGTAATTCATCCTTTTGTACATAGCCGATTATGCAGTTGTCATATTCCCGATAGACAGGTATCCGGGAGAAGGGCAGGTCTTCGTGCGCCTTGACATAGTCTTGCAGGCGCGTCCGGGCGTCGGCTGTCACGACGATCTCGCGCGGGGTCATGACGTCTTCGACCTGTATCCTGTCAAAGCGCAGCAGGTTCTGGATGATGCGGCCTTCACTCGTATCCAGGGCACCGGTTTCCAGTCCCAGGTTTGTCATCTTCAGGAAATCATTGCGGGTGAGGATGGGTTTGCTCTTGTCCTTCTTCAGGCGCTGGGTGACGAACCGGGCGAACCCGACAAAGGGAGCCAGCACGTACAGCATGATCTTCAGGGTGTATACCGTAAAGGGCGTGAGTCGCTCCCAGTAGTTGGCGCCGATGGTCTTGGGGATGATCTCTGAGAAGGTGAGAATGCACAGTGTCATGCCGCCGGCGATCATCGCCTCCCAGCTCAGGAAGCTGATTCCGAACAGTTGAATACGGGTCGATCCGAAAACCACGGCGGCCTGCGATCCCACTCCGACAGCGCCCAGGGTGTTGGCGATCGTGTTCAGCGAAAGGATGGCAGCCAGAGGTCTGTCGATATCCCCCTTGAAGCGGGCCAGATCCTCGCCGATTTCAGTGCCTTCCTGTTGCTGAATGCCCACATAGTAGGGAGTGATGCTCAACAGCACCGCCTCCAGTATGGAGCACAGGAAGGAGAATCCGATGGCGAACAGGAAGAAAATGATCAACAGAGCCATAATCGGCACTCTAGGTCATTGTGATCACAATGAGAAGTATGAAGTGTAGATAGCCGAATATCGGGCGAACGATATGCGGATTATCCTTTTTCGGCTTGTGGCGTAACCGTTGCGAAGGAGTAAAGATAACGAGCCCTAGACGTTGAAGCGAAAATGGATCACATCGCCGTCCTGCACGATGTATTCCTTGCCCTCCAGGCGCCACTTGCCTGCATCCTTGGCGCCGCTCTCGCCGTTGTTGTTCACGTAGTCCTCGTAGGCCACGATCTCGGCGCGAATGAAGCCTTTCTCGAAGTCTGTGTGAATAACGCCAGCGGCGGCCGGTGCGGTAGCACCCTTGCGCACAGTCCAGGCGCGAACCTCTTTCTCGCCCGCCGTGAAATAGGTCTGTAATCCGAGCAACTGGTATCCGGCCCTGATCACCCTGTCGAGTCCGGGCTCTTCCATGCCGAGTTCCTGCAGGAACTCCAGTTTCTCGTCGTCTTCCAGCTCGGCGATCTCGGCTTCCAGCTTGTTACAGATCGCCACGACCTCGGAGTGTTCCGCCGCTGCGATCTCCTTCACCTTGTCGAGGAAGGGATTGTTCTCGAATCCGTCCTCATCCACATTGGCGATGTACATCACCGGTTTCGCGGTGAGCAGGTGGAGCGAGTAGAGGTCAGCCTGTTCTTCCTTGTGCAGTTGCAACGTGCGTACCGGCTGTGCGTTATCCAGGTGCGCCTTCACCTTTTCCAGCAACTGCACCTGGCGTTGAGCATCCTTGTCGCCACTCTTGGCTACCCGACTCACTCGATCGAGACTCTTGTCGACTGTTTCCAGATCGGCGAGAGCGAGTTCGGTATTGATGGTTTCGATATCGGCCGCCGGATTTATGCTGTTGGCCACATGGGTGACGTTCTCATCTTCAAAACAGCGTACGACGTGAGCGATGGCGTCACATTCGCGAATATTGGCCAGGAACTGGTTGCCCAGGCCTTCACCCTTGGAGGCGCCCGCTACCAGGCCGGCGATGTCTGTGAATTCGACGGTGGTGGGAATGATTTTCTGTGGTTTGACGATTTCGGCCAGCTTGTCCAGCCGCTGGTCGGGAATGGATACGATGCCTGAGTTGGGTTCGATGGTGCAGAACGGAAAGTTCTCTGCAGCGATGCCAGCCTTGGTGAGGGCGTTGAACAGAGTCGATTTACCAACATTGGGCAAGCCCACGATACCGCATTTCACTGACATCTTCGTTGTGTTCCTGTTGAGTGGTAACTATTGGGTGTGTAGTTTTTGCATGGCCTCGCCCCATTCGCCACGTACGGCAATGGGAAGCACCCTTATTGCGTCTTCGATATTCGACATGATGACATCAGCTTCGGATCGTGACGGATCGCTGAGCACGTAGTTGGCTACCATGGATTTGTGTCCAGGATGACCTACGCCGATGCGCAGTCTGTAAAAATCTGTTGCGCCACCGAGCGCGTTGATAATGTCGCGAATACCATTGTGGCCGCCATGGCCGCCACCTTCCTTGAATCGGGTAACGCCTACATCGAAGTCGATCTCGTCATAGGCCACCAGCATGTTCTGTGGTTCGATCTTGAAAAACCTGCACACCGCGGCAACCGATTTCCCACTGTGATTCATGAAGGTCGTGGGGAACAGCAGTTTGACATCGTTCCCGTCGATCGAGATAGAAGTGAATTCCCCGAAGAATTTGCTTTCGCCACGCAAAATCCCACCATAGCTCTTGCAGAGATGGTGCAGGAAGATCACGCCCGCATTATGGCGATTGGAATCGTGTTGTGGGCCCGGGTTTCCCAGGCCCACAATGAGTTTCAGAGAGTCGCCTGGCATAGTCCAGGGAGCCTGCTATCAATCATGTCTCTTCTCCACGGAGCCTGTCGCGTCTGGCTGCACGCCGGAGATAAAACATGACTGATCAGAGGTTCCCTAATCCTGATGTAGTTGATGACTAACTGTTAGTGCCTTACGGCGGTTAACGGTTGCAGTAGAGGTCTAGTCTTCGCCGTCAGAAGACTTGTCTTCACCTTCCGCAGCGGCCTTGCTCTCGGCTGCGCCGGCACCGTCGTCTCCACCTTCATCGTCGCTTCCGCGAGGCTGCTGGATGATGGCTACGGAGAGGTCGCTATCTTCGCCGCCGTGGGCCAATGCGACACTCGTGACACCTTCAGGCAGAGTGATGTCAGACAGGTGAACGGTATCGCCCACGTCCACATTCAGCATATCTACCTCTATGTATTCGGGCAGGTCCTTGGGCAGACAGGATACCTCAATTTCGGTCAATGTCTTGAGGATGTTGCCGCCGTGCAGTTTAACGCCAATACACTTCTCTTCATTAATGAAGTGTATAGGGACATTCACGACGATAGCCTCGTTTTCATTTACCCTGAGGAAATCCGCATGGACGATAAATGGCTTGGCAGGATGACGCTGCAAGTCCTTGATTACGGCCTTTTCCTTGGTTTTATCGATATTGAGGGTGATGATGTGGGCAAAGAATGCCTCGTTCTCAGTCGCGTGAAAAATATCGTCGTGACTGATAGTCAGGGAGACAGGATCTTTGCCTCCACCATAGAGGATTGCCGGTATTTGGTTGTTCAAACGACGCAGGCGGCGGCTCGCACCTTTTCCCTGCTCGGTTCGAACGCTACAGTTCAGTTCGAATACATCTGACATAGTAAACTCCAGTACAGATAAGACTTCATGGAATCTGCGACCGATTCCTGAAGGGTTAAAAAAAGGACAGGCTCGTATGAGCGTGTCCTGGTCTATCCGCTAGATATCCGAATCACCCGTATCAGGTGTTGTCGAACATCGCGCTAATGGATTCTTCGTTGCTCACGCGGCGAATCGATTCGGCCAGCAGTCGCGCCATGGATAGCTGGCGGATGCGCGAACATTTTTTCGCCTGTTCACTCAAGGGGATCGTGTCGGTTACCACCAGGGAATCCAGCGCCGATCCTTCAATATTCTCGATTGCCGGTCCGGAAAGCACCGGATGTGTGGCATAGGCGACCACCTTGCTGGCGCCATGTTCTTTTAATGCCTGTGCGGCCTTGCACAGGGTGCCGGCCGTATCCACCATGTCGTCGACGATGAGACAGCAGCGGTCTGCAACATCACCGATAATGTGCATGACCTGCGCCTCATTGGCGGTGGGGCGTCGCTTGTCGATAATCGCGAGGTCCACGTTTAGTTGCTTGGCAACCGCCCGGGCCCTTACCACGCCGCCTACGTCTGGCGATACCACCAGCAGGTTCTGGTAGTTCTGGCGCTCGATGTCGTCGGTCAGTACCGGCGAGCCGTAGACGTTGTCCACAGGAATGCTGAAGAATCCCTGTATCTGCTCCGCGTGCAAATCCACCGTGAGCACACGATTGACTCCGACCGTACTGATCATGTCAGCCACGACCTTGGCGCTGATCGCCACCCGTGCAGAGCGTACCCGGCGATCCTGGCGTGCGTAGCCATAATAGGGAATCACGGCAGTGATTCGGTTAGCTGACGCGCGGTGCAGGGCATCCGCCATCAGCAACAATTCCATGATGCTGTCGTTGGTGGGCGCGCAGGTAGGCTGGATCACGAATACGTCCTTGCCACGGACGTTCTCATTCAGTTCAACGGTGACTTCGCCATCGCTGAACTTGCTAATGCTGGCATAACCCAGGGGAACACCGATATAGCGGGCAATAGCGTCCGCTAACGCGGGATTCGCATTACCGGAAAAAACCATCAAATTGGTTGCCACGATACCGTCCTATGGGTGCTGCTTACTACCAGGGTCACTGCTACCGGGGGCATGCTGACCCAGGGAATGACCCACAAATTTGGCTGGGGTGGCTGGATTCGAACCAACGCATGCAAGGATCAAAACCTTGTGCCTTACCACTTGGCGACACCCCAAGAAAATCGTTTTCTCTCAAGCGCTTATTTTAGGTCGCGCTACTCAGCTCTGCCAGCGAATTCACGCCTGCGGCCACAAATCCTGTCCAGCCTGTCGGTAATTTGGCCAGTGCTGCCTCGGCGCCTGCGGCGTCGGGGAAGCTGGCAAAGACACTGGATCCTGTGCCGGTCATGCGGCTTTCAGCAAACTGGCCGAGCCAGTTCAGCGCTTCCGCGACCTCGGGATAGAGTTCGCAAGTGACTGATTCGCAGTCATTTCGAGACCCCCCCGCGAGAAAGTCGGCAATTTTGATGGTTGCGGAGTTTCGTGTCAAATTTTCATGCATGAAAATGCGGGCTGTAGATACCTCGCAATCCGGCGTGACCACCAGATACCAGCATGGTGGCAGTATCAATGGTTCGAGATCCTCCCCGACGCCCTCTGCCCAGGCTGACTGGCCCTGCAAAAACACCGGCACGTCTGCGCCCAGGCCCAGGCCGATCTCCATGAGCAGCGGCAGTTCGGCATGCAACTCCCACAGCGTATTCAGGGCCAGCAGGGTAGTTGCGGCATCACTGCTGCCGCCGCCGAGCCCGGCACCCATGGGTATGCGCTTGTTGAGCATGATATCGGCGCCAAGCCCGGGTCGACCCAAGCGCCGCCTGAGTGCTTCGGCGGCATCCAGAATCAGGTTGCTCTCCAGCGGGACATCGGGAACCCGCGAGGCGGGATCGAGCTGCAGGTGAAGTTCCCCGTCTTCCCTGGGCCGGAAACCCAGTTCGTCACCGAAGTCGAGTAGTTGGAAGACGGTCTGCAGTTGGTGATAGCCGTCGGCTCGCCGCCCGGTGATATGCAGGAACAGGTTGAGCTTGGCCGGGGCCATACGCCTAAGGGGATAGCCCTGCATTAGTTGGCGGCCTGGTCCAGAGTCCAGCTTAGCCCGACGAAGCGCAGACGCACATCGTCAAGCGGGCGGGTCACATCGACCCGGCGTGGCAGGGTTAGCTCCCCGTACTGGCGTGGGTCAGGATAATTCACGGTCCAGCCGTCCTGGACCATGCCCTGCAATTGATTGAGGTCGTTGAAGATCAGTTCCGCATTCGAGGTCGGGGCTGGTAACCCTCGGATCCAGTACTCCAGGTAGGATACTGGCAGTTCGTACCCCAATTGCTGCAGTATCAGTTCCTCCGGGCTGCTGGCGGTGAGCGTGTCCCCATCCTGTTCCATGGTGACAAATCCCGGGCGTCCGTTGATGTGGGTATTGCCCGCATTGAAGGTGCCCCAGAGCCTGATGTAGTAGTCGTCCTGCTGCTGCTCCCAGATGATACGGGGCGTGTAGGATTCATTGTCGTAGAGGACGTTGACCCTGCCCCTGAGCTGCCAGTTGTCGAGGGATTCCAGCAACTGCCGCTGGGCACCCCATACCACATTCTCCGTTGCCGGCGGTGCCACAGTACTACACTGCTGCAGGAGGATGAGTACGCTCAGTGCGCTGATGAGTTTGCCGCCTTGCACGAAAAGGGTCCTGGTTCTGTCAGCTAATGCGTGTCTGCATGAATAAATGAAGTAAGAGAGCGGGGATCGTTGCTGGCTAGATGTCTGCCTGCAGGCGATCTACTGCTTCGAGGATCAGCTCGCTATCGGGCCGGGTCTCCAGGGCTTCTCTCCAGATCTCGATGGCTTCATCCTGCCGGCCCATCATCCACAGTACTTCGCCCACATGGGAAGCGACCTCGTGATCGGGGAATGCGGCATAGGCCCGACGCAGATTCGCCAGCGCCTCGTCATAGCGTCCGAGCTTGTACTGGGCCCAACCCAGGCTGTCGATGATGGCGGGGTCATCCGGAGAGATCTCGATGGCTCGCTCCAGTAGCTGCAGTGCTTCCTCATAGCGGTCGGTCTGGTTCGCCAGCATATAGCCCAGGTGATTGAGGGAGCGGGCATCATCGGGTTTCATCAGGATTATCTGCCGCAGGTCCCGCTCCGAGCTTTCCTGATCCCCCAAACTGTCAGACAGCAGCACACGGGCAAACAGCAGATCGGTCTCATTGGGGTATTTGTTGAGGGCGCGATCCAGGAGTTCCTGTGCCTTGTCCGGCATCCCTGCCTGGATGAGTGCAGAAGATTCGACGGTATTGAACAGAATTTCCAGCCGTGGTTGGCCTCGGGACAGGCGGTTCAGGTGCGCGTGCGCCTCTTCCAGTTTACCCATTTCGATCGACAGGAAGGTAGCCTGCTGCTGAGCAGCCAGGAAGTTCTGGGTGCCGATGCGGACCCGCCGATAGTGCTCTATAGCCTGCTCGGGATCATCCAGTTGTACGTAGATGAAACCCAGGTAGTAGTTGCTTTCATCGCCCCGTTCTTCGATGTTGACGAGTCGCAGAAAACGCTGGGCTGCCGAGCGGAATGATTCCATTTCCATGTCCAGAAGCGCCATGGAGTAGAGTGTCTCCCAGTCCTGCGGGTCCTGTTCCATCAGGTAGGCAAATTGTTGCTGCGCTGCCCGGTAGTCTCCGAGCTGAATCAGCATGCGGGCGTAACTGAGGCGCAGGGTCTTGTCCTCAGTGAATAACGCGACGCCTTCCCGCATGACCCGGAGCGAACCTTCTTCATTGCCCGCGCGCTGCAGGATCTGGGAGTGCAGCATCACCATGCGTGGATTTGCCTGGGACTGGTCTTCCAGCGCCTGGAACTCGGCCAGGGCCGCGTCGAATTCACCATTCTGGGCCAGCAGTTGGACGAGGGCGATACGCACCGAGACCTGGTTGGCAAATTCATTGACCAGTGGTCGGAGGTCTTCTATCAGCCTGCTGCGGGTCCGATTGTCGAGTTGACCCGTGCGGGCCGCCAGGGCTGAGAAGTCAATCTCGCCACCCAGTTCGATGACCCGCGCCATGTGCGACAGGGCTTGCTGAAAATTGCCGGTTTCGAGGAACTGAAAACTCAGCAGCAGGTGAGGGCGGGCAGCGGTGGGGTCCACATCGGCCCACAGCAGGCCCAATTGCATCAGGGCGTTCACGTCATTGTTGACGGAGGCGAACTGCACGGCGCGCTGGATGATGCCGAGGTCGCGCGTCTGGATAGCCAGGTCCAGGTAGTTGTTACCGGCTTCACCCAGATCGCCGCGTTGTGCTCCCAGCTCGCTGATTATCGCCTGGTAGAGCTGCTCCTCGGTAAAATTGCCATACTCGATGACCTCTTCCTGCGCCACAGGATTCTGCCCGGGTGTGGTGTTGCTGGTTCCTGCATCGGAGGCAGGGCCGGATTCAGCAACCGCGTTGCGGGGGGCGTCGGCAGTGGCATCGACCGGCTGCTGAGTACTCGTTGCTGAACAGGCAGCCAGTAAGCCGCCCAGTAGAAGCTGGGGAAATAGACGGGAAATCATCTTCATCGTATGTTTCTGCTGGCTCGCTCTTGCCTGATCGTGTGAGGCTACCGTGGGCTGGATTGCCGTCTTGCGCCGTGGGCTTGCCTGAAATTGCTTGGCCCGGGGTCATGGCGCTGCATTGTAGCAGGTCACGAATCGGGGGTAACGCCGGGGTCACAGGAACACAGGATAACAGAAAGAAATACGACCCTGACCCCGCACTGGTTTGGCTGGTCCTGTTGTACTGACCGGATTACCTGCCATTTCTTTTCCCTGTGGCGTCTTCAGGCCAGCGCCTGCGGGCCTCCCGGGAAACCCACTGCGGCCCTGCACCATCAGCAAGCAGATGGGAACAGGGACGGTAATCGAGTAATATATCGGCCCTTTTTGTTCGGCCTCCTGATCGGCCATCTTAGTTCTGTCACGGTAATTTCATGGCGCTTCATCTCGTGGGTATCAACCACAACACTGCCGGCATCGAGCTGCGGGAAAAAGTCGCGTTTCCGCCCGAAATCGTCGCTGACGCCTTGCAGAAGCTGCAGGGGCTGGATTCCGTGTCCGAGGCGGTGATCCTGTCCACCTGTAATCGCACCGAGATATATACCAGCTTCTCCAGTGGAGACGGTGAAGATTCGGCAGTGGACAGTGAGCCCGCCAACGCCGATCAGGCCCTGATGCAGTGGTTGTCCCAGTATCACCAGCTCGATGCCGAAGACCTGGCTCGTTGCCTCTATTCATTCGAGGGGGATGATGTGATCCGGCATCTGATGAAGGTGTCCTGTGGTCTGGATTCCATGATTCTGGGTGAGCCACAAATACTTGGGCAGATAAAATCAGCCTATGCAGTTTCGAAAGACCTGGGTGTTGTCAGTTCAGAGCTAGGCAATGCCTTTGAAGAATCGTTCAGCATTGCAAAAGAAGTGAGAACTGACACGGCGATCGGCGAGAATCCGGTATCGGTCGCCTATGCCGCGGTGAGTCTGGCTGAACGGATTTTCAGCAAGCTACCAAGCCTGAGTGTTCTGCTCATCGGTGCGGGGCGTACCATTGAACTGGTTGCCCGTCACCTGGTGGAGAAGGGCGTGACCAGAATCGTCGTGGCCAACCGAACCCTGGACAATGCCCTGGAGATTGCCAGACGCTTTTCTGCGCATGGTGCCTTGTTGTCGGAGATTCCTGACTTGCTCGTTGACGCTGACATCGTTGTTTCATCCACCAACAGCCAATTACCCTTGTTAGGTAAAGGGGCAGTGGAGCGGGCGCTTCGACAAAGACGGCATAAGCCGATGTTGCTGGTAGATCTGGCAGTACCGAGGGATATCGAGCAGGAAGTCGCGCAGGTTGCCGATGCCTACCTGTACAGCATCGATGACATCAGCAGTGTAATCGAAGACAGCCAGAAGAGCAGGGAAGAGGCAGCGGCCCAGGCCCACTCCATCATCGAACGGGGCGTCGAGGAATATCGCAAGAAGCTGCGTTCGCTGAATGCGGTCGCTACCCTGCGCGCATTTCGTGGCAAGGCCGATGAGATCAGGGAATCGGAATTACAGAAGGCTGCCAGGGCGCTGGAAAAAGGCGACGACCCGGGCGCGGTGCTGGAAAGCCTGGCCCGGGGCCTCACGAACAAACTGATTCATTCGCCGAGTGTGCAGATGAAGGAGGCCAGTGCAGAAGGGCGCGATGATATCCTGCATCTGATTCAGGAACTGTATGAACTGGACGTGGATTCCGAATGAGGGAATGCATGTGTGTCTATTTAATTGGGAACAGCAGTAGAACTTCATAGATGAAGCAGTCGATTCGTATAAAGCTTGAAAACCTGAAAGACCGGTTCGATGAACTGGAGGCGCTGCTCAGCGATGCCGAGATTATTTCAGACCAGGCAAAATTCCGTGACCTGTCCAAGGAATACTCCGAGCTGGAAAACGTGGTGAAGAGTTTTCTGCGTTTTCAGGCGGTGAGCGAAAACCTGCAGCAAGCCAGGGAGATGCAGAAAGACGATGACCCGGACATTCGGGCCATGGCAGAAGAGGAGATCGCCAGCAGCGAGAGCGAGCTTGAAGAACTGGAGCTGGATCTGCAGAAACTCCTGCTGCCGAAGGACTCCAAGGATAGCTGTAACGTGTTCCTGGAGATTCGCGCAGGCACCGGTGGCGACGAGGCTGCAATTTTTTCCGGCGACCTGTTTCGCATGTATTCCAGGTTTGCCGAGAGTCAGGGCTGGAAGCTTGAAACCATCACCGAGCGTCCGGGTGAACACGGTGGCTACAAGGAATTGATCAGTCGCATCGAAGGCAAAGATGTCTACGAGAAGCTGAAGTTTGAATCCGGCGCCCACCGCGTGCAGCGTGTACCGGAAACTGAGACCCAGGGTCGTATCCATACCTCTGCCTGTACCGTGGCGGTCATGCCAGAACTGGAAGGTGTCGATGAGATCGATATCAACAAGAACGACCTGCGTATAGACACGTTTCGCGCCAGTGGGGCGGGTGGTCAGCACGTCAACAAGACGGATTCTGCTATTCGCATCACCCACTTGCCAACAGGCATAGTGGTGGAGTGCCAGGATGAACGCTCCCAGCACAAGAACAAGGCGCGCGCCATGTCCCTGTTGCAGGCCAAGTTACTCGACCAGGCGCAGCAGGAACAACAACAGGAAGAGTCTGATACCCGGCGCAAGCTGGTGGGCAGCGGTGACCGTTCGGAAAAGATCCGCACCTACAACTATCCGCAGGGCAGGGTCACCGATCACCGCATCAAGCTTACCCTCTACAACCTGTCGGAAATAATGGCGGGCGACCTGGATTCCGTGATCCAGCCACTTATCAATGAATACCAGGCCGACCTGTTGGCAGGGCTGGCAGCCGAGGACTGACCAGTCTTGGCTAACACCATCAAGCAGGTCCTGTTCGCGGCGGCTGAGAGTCTCGCTGGCGGTGACAGTCCGCAAATCGATGCAGAGCTGTTGCTGGCCCACTGCCTGCAAAAAGGCCGCGAGTTCCTGCGCACTTATCCCGACCTACAGGTCGCTGCTGGCGTCCTCGATCAGTTTCAATTACTGCTCCGCAGGCGTCTCGATGGTGAGCCTGTGGCCTATTTGCTCGGCTACCGGGATTTCTGGGATATCAGGCTGGAGGTCAACAGCGATGTGCTCATCCCGCGTCCGGAAACGGAATTGCTGGTAGAGACGGCGTTGGAGTTAGCGGGGAATGCCGAGGCCTGCTCGGTGCTGGATCTTGGTACTGGCAGTGGCGCCATCGCCCTGGCGCTGGCTAACAGCCGGCCCGCCTGGCAGGTGCTTGGCGTGGATGTCAGCGAGGGGGCCCTGGGTCTGGCCCAGCGCAATGCCGCGGCACTCGCGCTGCAGAATGTCAGCTTTGTGAAAGGCAACTGGTGCCAGGGCCTGGAGGACGGTCATTTCGATGTGGTGCTGGCGAACCCACCCTATGTGGCCGCCAGCGATGCGCACCTGCAACAGGGTGATCTTCGGTTCGAGCCCCGGCTCGCGCTGGTGGCTGATGACGATGGCTACGCCGATCTGTTCACCATAATCGAGTCTGCCACCGACGTGCTTAAGAAGGGCGCCTGGCTCTTGTTGGAACACGGCTATGAGCAACATGCCAGCCTGGCTGGGAAACTCTCCGCTGTCGGTTACCAGGATGTGGCGGCAAAGCATGACCTTGCCGGGCACGAGCGGGTGACCCAGGCACGCTGGGACGGCTAGGTGATACTATGCAGGCCTCGTCAGGATCAAATCCAGGTTTCACTGAATTGCGATGGCAAATAAATCATGAAAGATGAAGCCCTGTTGCGCTATAGCCGCCAGATAATGTTGCCGGACATGGATGTGGCCGGGCAGCAGAAACTGGTAGACGCCAGTGTTCTGATCGTCGGAGTGGGAGGACTGGGCTGTCCCGCGGCAATGTACCTTGCGGCAGCGGGGGTAGGCAGGCTCACACTTGCCGACGATGACAAGGTTGAGCTCACTAACCTGCAACGCCAGATTGCACACCGTCACAGTAAACTGGGCGAATCCAAGGTGAGCTCGGCGGCGGAAACATTGCGGGGATTGAATCCGGATGTTTCCCTGGCCTTGCTCGATCAGCGCCTGGCTGGGGAATCTCTCGAGCAGGCTGTTGCGGAAGCCGACCTGGTCGTTGATGCCTGCGATAATTTCACGACTCGCTTCGCCATCAACCGGGCCTGTATCAAGTTCGCCAAACCTCTGGTATCCGGTGCGGCTATTCGAATGGAGGGTCAGGTGGCTGTTTTTGACAGTCGGCGGGAAGATTCTCCCTGCTATCAATGCCTGTACCAGGAGGGCGATGATGCGGATACCTCCTGCAGCACCAATGGGGTGATGGCGCCCCTGGTGGGAATCATCGGTTCGGTGCAGGCCATGGAGGCCATCAAACTGCTCGCGGGAATAGGCACCACCCTCGCCGGCAGGCTGCTGCTACTGGATGCCAGATCCATGCAGTGGCGGGATATGAAGCTTCCCCGGGATCCCAATTGTCCGGCCTGTGCCAATCGCCCAGTCCCATCCTGATTGTGATGCTGCGTTGCTTCCCAACCGGCTAGTGGCTATCATGCCAGCCCACTTCAGCCGTAGAGCGTTTACAGGCATAAACAGTTTGGTCACTAATCGTTCAGGCATTAACAAGCAGTAGTTCATGGACAGCAGCAGCACAGAAGCTCCAACCTCCTTTGACAGTTTTGCACTCGAGGCCCCACTGCGTGAGGCTATCCGCAAGCTGGGTTTCGAGCATTGCACTCCTATTCAGGCGCAGAGCCTGCGTTATACCCTGGAAGGGCATGACGTAACCGGGCGTGCTCAAACCGGGACAGGCAAGACTGCAGCCTTCCTGATTACAATCATCAATGACCTGCTTTGCAATCCTGTCGAAGACGAGCGATATCTGGCGGAACCCCGGGCGCTTGTAGTGGCGCCAACCCGGGAGTTGGCAATCCAGATCGCCAGCGATGCGGTAAAGCTGACTGATGGCTGCGACCTGCACACCGTTACCCTGGTGGGCGGTGAAGATTACCAGAAGCAGAATCGGGCACTGGAAGCCAGGCCAGTCGATATTCTGGTGGCGACCCCAGGCCGACTGCTGGATTTCGTGAGCAACGACAACCTCTATCTCGGCCTGGTGGAAATCCTGGTCTTGGATGAGGCGGATCGGATGCTGGATATGGGCTTCATTCCCCAGGTACGACAAATCGTCGCGCGCACCCCGAAGAAGGAATGTCGTCAGACCTTGCTGTTCAGTGCGACATTCACGCCGGAGATAAACGAACTTGCCGCGCGCTGGGCCATGGATCCCATCATGGTGGAAGTTGAGCCAGAAAAAGTGGCAGCTGACGCTGTAAACCAGATCGTCTACCTGGTTACTACCGACGACAAATACAATCTTCTGTTCAATATCATCACCCAGGAAGAAGTTGAGAAAGTCATGGTATTCAGCAATCGCCGTGACCAGGTGCGCAAGCTGGCCGATAATCTTTACCGCAATGGCGTTGATTGTGGCCTGTTATCCGGCGAGATCGCACAGAACAAGCGAATCCGTACCCTGGATGATTTCAAATCCGGCAAACTGAAAGTCCTGGTGGCTACCGATGTGGCGGGTCGAGGCTTGCATATCGATGACGTGTCACACGTTATCAACTACACACTGCCGGAAGAGGCTGAAGACTACGTGCACCGGATAGGGCGTACCGGAAGAGCGGGTGCGATCGGCACCTCCATCAGCTTCGCTTGCGAGGAAGATTCCTTCCTGCTGCCCGCGATTGAAGAAAAGCTGGGACAGAAACTGCCCTGCACCCATCCCGACGAGGCTTTACTCGCGAAGGCACCACCTTTCGAGCGCGGCTCGCGGTTCAAGGCCAAGGAAAGGGATGGCAGTAGCCGGGGTGGCCAGCGTCGCCCACGCCGCCGAAACTGAGCGGCTGCTTATCCGCCCTGGATCGCGCCGTGCGACTTCAGGGCCTCGGCATAGTCAGTCGATCTACGATGCTGCGCAACCAGGTCGAGGAAGGTACTGCCATCTTCCAGGCGGGTATTGATGTCGCGACCACTCTCCACATAAAGGGGCAAAAAACGGCTAAACAGGTCCGGGGTCATACCACGATAGGCCTTGAGCAGGATATTGTAGTCGGCAGGGAGGCTGGCCGGCGGTTCCAGATCGAGGAACGCCTTCAAGCGGTCGTCAGACCATTCTTCATTGCGCGTGGCGATCTGCGTCCTTTCAGCGCCACGCTTCTTGCCTTCTCTTTCAGAACTCATCGATCGATTCCTTTGTGAATCCTTCTTTGTTTATTCTGCACGCGTTCGAGTCCTGGCTTTATATGGCCAGTCGAACCCGTTAGCTCATCTTCTTGCGCAGCAATTCATTGACGATGGCCGGGTTGGCCTTGCCCTGGGATAGCTGCATGGCCTGGCCCACGAGGAAGCCCAGTACCTGTTCCTTACCATCCCGGAACTGCTGTACCTGATCCGGATTGTTGGCAATCACCTGGTCTACCAGTTGTTCGATTTCGCCGCTGTCGGTGACCTGCTTCAGGCCCTTGCTCTCGATGATCTCATCGACGCCGCTGGCATCCTCGATCATGGCCTCGAAGACCGTCTTCGCAATCTTGCCGGATATGGTGTCGTCCTTGATGCGGGCAATGAGAGTGCCGAGGCGAAGGGCATCGATAGGTGAATCCACAATCTCCAGGTTGTTCTTGTTCAGCAGGGCCAGCAGGTCACCGGTAACCCAGTTCGCCGCCAGCTTGGCGTCACCACTGTGTTTTGCGACTGCCTCGAAGTAGTCCGCCATCTCACGCTCACTGGTGAGGACGCCGGCATCGTATTCACTCAGCTCGTAATCGCCGATGAAGCGTTCCTTTCGTGCATCCGGCAGCTCCGGCAGTTCCACGCGCACAGCTTCGATGAACGCATCGTCGAGTTCGATAGGCAGCAGATCCGGTTCCGGAAAGTAGCGATAGTCATTGGCTACTTCCTTGCTGCGCATGGAACGAGTCTCATCCTTGTCCGCATCGTAAAGGCGGGTTTCCTGCACGATTTCGCCGCCATCTTCGATGACATCCTGCTGGCGCTGGACCTCGTAGTTGATGGCTTTTTCCACGAAGCGGAAGGAGTTGATGTTCTTGATCTCGGTGCGCGTGCCGAACTCAGCCTGTCCCTTCGGCCGAATTGAGACATTGGCATCACAACGCATGGATCCCTGGGCCATGATGGCGTCGGAGATGTCCAGGTAGCGAATGATCGAATGCAGCTTCTTGAGGTAGGCGACGGCTTCCTTGGCGCTGCGCAGATCGGGCTCGGAGACGATCTCCAGCAGGGGAGTTCCGGCGCGGTTCAGGTCGATGCCGCTCATGCCGTGGAAATCCTCATGCAGGGACTTGCCAGCATCTTCCTCCATATGGGCGCGGGTGATGCCTATAACTTTCTCCGATCCGTCTTCCAGGGTGATTGTGAGAGAGCCCTTGCCCACGGTGGGGAAGTCCAGTTGACTCACCTGATAGCCCTTGGGCAGGTCAGGATAGAAGTAATTCTTGCGATCAAATACCGAATGCTTGCCGATCTCGGCATCGATGGCGAGGCCAAACTTGACGGCGCGCTTGACCGCTTCCCCGTTCAGAACAGGCAGCACGCCGGGAAGGGCCAGATCGTAGATATTGGCCTGGGTGTTGGGCTCGGCGCCAAAGGCGGTTGCAGACCCGGAAAATAATTTCGATTCGGTGGAGAGCTGGACGTGTACTTCCAGTCCGATAACAGTTTCCCATTCCATGCTATCAGGCCTCCCCACCAGCAATCGTTGGTTTCAGCTTGTGCCAGTCAGTGTGTTTCTGGAACTGGTGGGCAACGTTGAGCAACTTCGACTCCGCGAACACATCGCCCACTATGTGCATGCCCACTGGCAGACCACCCGCCGGTGCGACAGGTATTGAGATGCCTGGCAGGCCGGCCAGGTTGACGGCGATGGTGTAGATGTCTTCCAGGTACATGGCGACGGGGTCAGACTTTGCCCCCAGCTCGAACGCGGTATGTGGTGAGGTTGGGCCAATCACCACGTCCACATCCTTGAATGCCGCATCGAAATCATTCTTGATCAGCCGGCGAACCTTCTGCGCTTTTCTGTAGTAGGCATCGTAGAAGCCGGCGGAGAGGGCATAGGTGCCGACCATGATGCGGCGTTTCACCTCATCGCCGAAGCCTTCGCTGCGAGTGCGCTTGTACATGTCTTCCAGGTCAACCGGGCTTTCACAGCGGTAGCCATAGCGCACGCCATCGTAGCGGGACAGGTTGGCAGAGGCTTCGGCCGGTGCAACGACGTAGTAGGCACTGACCGACAGGTGGTTGTTGGGCAGATCGATCTCCTTGATCGTGGCACCCAGCTTCTCGAATTCAGCCAGAGCATCCCGTATAGACTGCTCCACGTTGGCTGACAGGCCTTCGGCGAAATGCTGTCTGGGGATGCCAATCCGAAGTCCTTGCAGGGAATTCTCCAGATCTGCCGTGTAGTCATCTGCGGGCCTGTTCGCGCAGGTGCTGTCCTTGGGGTCATGACCTGCCATGACATTCATCATCAGCGCGGCATCCTCGGCGCTCTTGCAGATGGGCCCGGCCTGGTCGAGGCTCGAGGCGAAGGCGATCATGCCCCAGCGTGACACACGTCCGTAGCTGGGCTTGAAACCTGTTATTCCGGAGAAAGCGGCTGGCTGTCGAATTGAGCCGCCGGTGTCTGTGCCGGTGGCCATGGCGCAGAGGTCTGCAGCGACCGCGGCCGCGGAGCCACCGGAAGAGCCACCTGGCACTCTTTTGATATCCCAGGGATTGCGTACTGGTCCGAAGAAGCTGGTCTCATTGGAGGAGCCCATGGCAAATTCGTCCATATTGGTCTTGCCCAGCAGGACTGCGCCGGCCTTGTTAAAGTTTTCCACGACAGTTGCATCGTAAGGCGCAACGAAATTGTGAAGCATGCGGGATCCGCAGGTGGTGGTAATTCCGTTGGTGCAAAAGATGTCCTTGTGGGCAATGGGAACTCCCAACAGGGGTGAGTTGTCCCCGGCCGCTCGTTTCTCATCGGCAGATCTGGCCTGCTCGAGTGCGTTCTCGGCACAAACGGTGATGTAGGCATTCAGTTGTTCGTTGAGGGAACTGATTCGGTCCAGGTAGGCGCGGGTGAGTTCTTCACTGGAGACTTCCCTCGCGGCCAGCGAGGCGGAAAGTTCAGCAGCCGTTTTTTCGATCATGGTTGTCAGGTTTCCTGCCGGAGAGGTGGTTCGTTGATTCGGTGTGTTTCAGTCTGTTGGTGTTGCAGTGGGTCAAGTCGAGTACGGAAGTCGAGTCGCTTACTCGATCACCCTGGGCACCAGGTACAGGCCGTCTTCCGTTGCCGGGGCCAGGGTTTGCAGTTCGTCGCGGCGGTTCTCCTCGGTCACCTTGTCCTCACGCAGGGGTTGGGTCACGTCCAGGGGGTGAGCCAGCGGCTCCACGCCGTCGGTATCGATGGATTGCATCTGGTCGATCAGGGCGAGGATGTCGGTGATGCGGGAAGCCACTTCAATGGCTTCGGCTTCACTCACATGCAGCCTCGCCAACTGTGCAACTTTTTCGACTTCCGACTTGTCAAAAGCCATGGTTTTACTCCAGAAATATGGGGTCCAGAGGCCAGGGATTGGTTTCAGCTACCCAGCCTGTAGAGTGGATCAACTATTTGAATTCTGCCACTTGCTCTAGCCCTTCGCGGTTGCTAGAGTGCGTGCTGATTCGCGAGAAGGCGAGATTATACTTGAAAATCGGTGACTTAGGTCAATGTGGCGGGCAAATGGATGATAAATTTGCCGCTCAATTCAGAGTATAATTAGCCCGGTCGTCAGCTCCAGGAGATTCCGTTAGTCATTTCCAATCCCATATCAGGCGATTGACCCGCAACTTTGCCAGGGTTCCTCATTATTCTGGGGATTCCCTAAATCATTAGGCTGATTTGCCGTCAAAATATGGAATAAGAAGAACCTCAGGGATTGGTCCTATCTTTTCGAGGAATACGAGTATTCATGTTTAAAAAAATCCGGGGTATGTTCTCCAATGACCTGTCTATCGACCTGGGCACGGCGAACACCTTAATTTATGTCCGCGATGAGGGTATCGTGCTCAACGAGCCTTCCGTGGTGGCCATTCGTACCCACAATGGCCAGAAAACTGTCACAGCCGTTGGCTCTGACGCCAAGCGCATGCTGGGTCGAACGCCCGGCAATATAACCGCTATTCGCCCCCTGAAAGATGGCGTGATCGCCGACTTCCAGGTCACCGAGAAGATGCTCCAGCACTTCATCAACAAGGTGCATGAGAACAGCTTCTTCCCTCCCAGCCCCCGTGTTCTGGTCTGTGTACCCTGCAAGTCGACCCAGGTCGAGCGCCGCGCCATCCGCGAGTCGGTAGCCAGCGCCGGCGCCCGGGATGTGCGACTCATCGAAGAGCCCATGGCGGCAGCCATAGGAGCCGGTCTGCCCGTCGAGCAGGCCAGCGGTTCCATGGTGGTGGATATCGGTGGCGGTACCACGGAAATTGCCATCATCTCTCTCAATGGTGTGGTGTATTCCGAATCGGTTCGGGTCGGTGGGGATCGCTTCGACGAAGCCATCACCACCCACGTGCGCCGCAACTACGGCAGCCTGATCGGTGATGCCACGGCAGAACGGATCAAGAAGGAGATCGGTTGCGCCTACGTGGGCTCGTCTGCAGAAGTGCGTGAAATCGATGTACGAGGCCGCAACCTGGCCGAGGGTGTGCCCCGCAGCTTTACCCTCAACAGCGATGAGATTCTGGAAGCACTGCAGGAGCCGTTGACGGCTATCGTGCAGGCGGTGAAGAGTGCCCTGGAACAGTCTCCCCCCGAATTGGCGTCAGATATTGCTGAGAGTGGGCTGGTGCTTACTGGTGGTGGCGCCCTGCTCAGGGACCTAGACAAGTTGCTCTCCGAGGAAACCGGCCTGCCGGTCATCGTGGCGGAAGACCCTCTGTCCTGCGTGGCCCGTGGCGGCGGCAAGGCCATGGAACTGATGGACGCCCACGATATCGATCTGGTTACCCTGGACTAGGTTTTAGTTTTCAATCGGATACTCGTTTCTCGCTCAAGACCCCAGAGTGGGTGAGCGTGAGCCTGGGGTTGTTGGGATTCACCGCGAATCCATCCATGGAGGCGCTTTCGCGGCATCCCTGTCGCGAACGGTGCCACCATCCCCAGGCTCGCGCGCGCAATCGGGTCCTGTGCCAGAATGCCTCTACCTGAAATTGGTTGCAGTTTCGTCTTCCGGGTCAGATGGCTATAATTTGCCGCTAGCCTGCGAGGTTACGTAACCATCGATAAGACCCTGTTTATTAAAGGAGTCGCCCTGGAATACAGGGCACTTGCCTTTCTCCTGTTGTCAGTGTGCATCATGTTCGCCGACACCCGCTTTAGTTACCTCGAAAAAGTGCGCTTCGGCCTCGGCTATGTCACCACGCCGGTGTACTGGGTGGCCGATATTCCCACCCGGGTGTCCCTGTGGATCGATGATGTATTCGTCTCCCGAACCGACCTGCTGGAAGAGAACGAGGCCCTGCGTGAGGAACTGCTCGTGGCACAGCGGGAGTTGCAGCTCCTGGAATCCCTTGCCAGTGAGAACAGTCGGCTGCTGGACTTGAGAGATGCCACCCAGGTGGTGCGGGGCGAGGTCATGCCCGCGGAAATCATCAATGTCTCACCCGATCCATTCTCGAAGCGGGTCCTGATTAACAAGGGTTCCAATGACGGTGTGTTTCTCGGTCAGGCCCTGCTGGATGCCAATGGCCTGATGGGGCAGGTGGATGAGTTGTTGCCATTCACCAGTTGGGTGCTGCTGATCACTGACTGGCATCATGTTACGCCCGTGGAAGTGAATAGAAATGGAGAGCGTGCGCTGGCCAGAGGGAGCAGGAGTAACTCTTCTGAACTCGAACTGGAATTCGTGACTCAAACCCAGGATATGCTGGCAGGCGATTTGCTGGTGAGTTCCGGTATGGGCCAGGTCTACCCCAAGAACTACCCGGTTGCCCGAATTACCAGTGTATTCGCCGATCCGGGCCAGGAGTTTGCCACTGTCAAGGCGCAACCACTGGCAGAGATGGCCAGCACCCGTCACGTGATGTTGGTATTTAGCAACGAAGAAACGCTCATACCCGAACTGGACTATCTCGACACGCCCGAAACGTCTGTTGTTGATGGGGCCATGAGCGACGCACCGCCCGAGGACACGACTGCGGAACCGCCATTGGACGCGGCTCAGGCAGAAGAAGCGGATACAGTCGCAGAGACTGTTGAAGAACCAGGCAACTAGGGGGTCGGAGAGCCATGCAACAAAGAGCACATGCGACCTGGCTTATCTTTCTGAGCTTCTTTATAGCCTACCTGCTGGCCATCGTGCCGTTCCCGGACTGGGCCATGAATTACCGGCCTGAGTGGGTGCCAATGGTCCTCATCTATTGGGTGATGGCTTTGCCCTATCGGGTAGGAATCGGCTCTGCCTGGGTGACAGGTATAACCCTGGACGTACTCGAGGGTTCGGTGCTGGGCCTGAATGCACTCGGTTTGGTCATCATCGCCTATGTCACCCTGAGTCTGCACCAGCGCATGCGCATGTTCTCTTCCCTGCAGCAAGCTGGTCTGCTGCTTGCCTTGCTTGGTATAAACCTTGTGCTGAGTCACTGGCTGCAAATCGTGACCGGGCAAACAGTTGCCTCTGGACTGATGTTCCTCATGGCCGCGTTAACCAGTGCCATCATCTGGCCATCACTGTTCCAGCTTATGCGTCATATCCGGCGCAGTTTCGATGTCCATTAGATCGTAGACAGTCTGTAGTATTTCCGTGGAAAAAGACGCTCCCATACTCTTGCTCGCTTCCGCTTCGCCGCGCAGGCAACAACTTCTGCAACAGATAGGCGTATGCTGTGAGGTGGCGCCCCAGGATATCGATGAGACGCCCCGGCAGGATGAAAATCCGGAGCAGTACGTGCTCAGGCTGGCCCGGGAGAAGGCCCAGTCGGCGTTTTCCGCTGCGCCCAGTGAACGCGTGGTGCTGGGTTCTGATACCGTGGTCGTATGCGAGGGTGAAATCCTGGGCCAGCCGCGGGACCAGGCGGATGCCCTCTCTATGTTGCTGCGCCTGTCGGGCAGAACCCATGAGGTGCTGACTGCGGTCCAAATGATGGATTCACAGCGAGAGATGGCCCGGCTTTGCCGAACTGAGGTGACGTTCCGGGAGATTCAGCCGGCGGAGGCTGAAGCCTATTGGAAGACAGGAGAACCACAGGGCAAGGCGGGCGCCTACGGTATACAGGGTTACGCCGCCGTGTTTGTGCAAGCGATCGTGGGCAGCTACAGTGGTGTGATGGGGCTGCCCCTGTTTGAGACTGCCGCATTATTGCAGGAGTTCGGAATACCCTGTTGGCAGACGCCGGATAGAGAATCATGAGCGAAGAAATCCTGATCAACGTTACCCTGATGGAGACTCGTGTTGCGCTTATCGAAAATGGGCTGCTGCAGGAGATTTTTATCGAGCGTCATAACAAGCGCGGTCATGTCGGGGATATATTTCGCGGCAAGGTCGCCCGGGTGATGCCCGGCATGGAGGCCGCATTCGTGGATATTGGTCTCGACCGGGCGGCGTTTATTCACAATTCCGACATCGTGATGATCGACAGCGATGGGTATGAATTGCGTGATGAGATACCGAAGCCAATCCAGGAATCCCTGCGTGAAGGCCAGGATATAGTCGTACAGGTTGCCAAGGATGCGATTAGCAGCAAGGGGGCACGTCTCACTACTCATCTGACCTTGCCTTCAAGGAACCTGGTGTATATGCCGAGGAGCAAGCACCTGGGTATTTCCCAGCGACTCGAGGATGAAGAGGAACGTGATCGACTCATGGCGCTTCTCCAGTCCGTGCTCGAAGCCGAGAACTGGGAAGGCATAGGTGGCTTCATCATTCGCACCGCCGCAGAAGGCGCCAGTGCTGAAGAGTTGGCGGAAGATGTGCGATTCCTGCGCAGACTGTGGCGTAAGGTAGAAGAACGGATCGGGCGCAAGGATGGAATCAAGGCCGTGTATCAGGAAGTGCCCCTCTACATGCGAACGGTGCGTGACCTGATTCGTTCCAATGTCGAAAAGATACGTGTCGACAACGCCGATACGTTTCAACAGATCAGTCAGTTTCTGGGTGATTTTGTTCCGGAACTGGATGCCCAGGTGGAGCTCTATGAAGGAAATCGGCCGATCTTCGATCTCTACGGTCTTGAAGATGAAATTGACAAGGCGCTGGGTCGAAGTGTGAAGTTGAAATCCGGGGGAGACCTGATCATCGATCAGACGGAGGCCATGACCACGATCGATGTGAATACTGGAGCATACCTTGGTAGCAGGAACCACGCCGAGACCATTCTCAAGACAAACCTGGAAGCCGCGACAGCGATCGCCAGGCAGTTGCGCGTGCGCAATCTGGGCGGAATCATCATCATCGATTTCATCGACATGATCGACCCCGAGCATCAGCGCCAGGTGCAGCGAACATTCACCAAGGCTCTGGAAAAAGACCACGCCAGAACAACCATCACGGGCATCTCCCAGCTAGGCTTGATCGAGATGACCCGGAAGCGTACCCGGGAAAGCCTGGGGCAAACCCTTAATAGCCACTGCCCAACCTGTGCAGGCCGGGGCACCCTGAAATCGGCGGAGACGGTTTGCTACGAGATTTTCCGGGAATTGCTCAATGTCGCACGTACCTATGAGAACGATGTGCTGTTGGTCACTGCGTCCCAGGTGGTCGTCGATCGCTTGCTGGATGAGGAATCGGATACTCTCGCCGGATTGGAGGAATTAATCGCCAAGACTGTGAAATTCGAGGTTGAACCTATGTATACTCGAGAGCAGTTTGACGTAGTTCTTTATTAGGTTTGATTCCCGTCTTTTCAGTTCCTATTCAGCCAGGTCAGGCTAAAAAGAGGGGTAGAATCGGGGAATTCACTCCTATACGAAGACGCCGCTGGTTTAGCCAGCTTTCAACGCCAGTATGGCCAGTATGATAGGCAACATTCTTCAGAAAATTGTCCAGCAGCTGATATTGCTGTTCGTGGTAGGCCTGGTGCTTCTGGCTGCCTATGTGAGTATTGGTCGGCAATTCATGCCGGCTATCTCTCGTTATTCTGGCTTCCTCGAAACCCAGATATTTGACGCCACAGGCATCGCCGTCGAAGTAGATTCGCTCACCGGTAGTTTCACCGGATTCAATCCTGTTATTCAGATAAACGGTCTCACGATTGCTGTCACGGATGATCGTGGTGACGATGAAGAGCCGGATAATGCCCTGGATTTTGAGCGGGCAACCATCGTCGTCGATATCCCGCGCAGTATCTGGCAACGGCGCTGGGTATTGGAAGACTTTGTTATTGACAGTCTCGAGCTGGATATCGAGCAATCGGCAACCGGTGCCTGGCAGTTGAGTGGCTTAACACCCGCTGGTGAGTCACCGCTGGACCCGAATGACTTGTACCAGACCTTCCAGCGCTTCACCCGACTCGACTTGCGTAATGTAGTGATCAATGTGCGCACGCGTACCGGAGAACAGTTCAGTTTCACCAACGGCCTGGCGACGATACAGAATCGCAACGACGATCACTACCTGCACATCAATACCAACCTGGAGGGCAACCCGCAGCAGCTGGCCGCCTCCCTGGAAGTGCGGGGAAGCCAGCTGGATGAGATTTCGGGCGACCTGCATCTGCAAATACCCTCAGCCGACTACTCTGGTTTGTTCAACGGCCAGGATATGGGCATGGTCGGAATATCCGAGATCATGGGCGGTGGGGAATTCTGGTTCAGTCTAAGCGGTGGAGAGTTTGCATCGGCCAGCGGAGAATGGGAAATCAACAGTGTCTCGGTAGCGCTCGATGAGGGTTCACCGCTGAATCTGCAGAGGCTAGCCGGCAGGGCGACTGTCTCCCGCGGTCTCGCGCTGGATCGCTGGGAAGTTGCTTTCGCCGGCATGGAAATCAATTATGGCGACGGGTTCTGGCGTGACTTCAATGGCTTTGTCCATGTTGAGCCCGGGCAGGCGGTCCGTGTCAGGGCTGACAAGCTCGATCTCGGATTGCTGGCGAGTCTCGCGCTGGACAGTGGCTTGCTGGATGAGTCGGGCCGCGAACAACTTGCCGCGTATAACCCCGGTGGTGAGTTGCTTAACCTGAGCTTTGCCATGCCGTTGCAGGAGGTGAGTGCAGAGCCCATATCCCTGACCACCAATCTGCGAGGGGTGAAAGTTGGGTCAGTACGCGGTTCTCCCAATATGTGGGGAATCGACGGCTATCTGGAAATCAGCTTTGACACCCAGAACAATCACGTTACTGGTCAGGCAGAGGTTGAGTCCGAGAATTTCAGTATTAATATTCCCAACACGTTCACCAGTGTCTGGGATTATGACTACGTCAATGGTCGCCTCCGTATCGACGTCGACCTGAATGATGGTGAGCGTGTCGAACTGAGCAGCAGTGTGATCATCGCCGAATCAGAGGCGGTAGATGGCAAGGCGAAGTTTAGCTCCGTCGTGCACAGTATGCCTGACGGCGAGCGTACTGCCGACCTGGAATTGATGGTAGGCGCCAGCCGCGTGGAGGCGGAAAGGAAGTCGCTCTATCTGCCGGATGGCCCCAATGTTAGTCCAGGCCTGAGAAACAGCATGGCGTTCCTGGAGCGCGGCATCCTGGGAGGCGATATCGTAAGCAGCGGCATCATATTCCGCGGTTCAACCGCTGGTGAGTCCTTGCCCGTCGAGAAAACCTTTCAAAGCTTCTGGGTTTTGGAAAATGGGGAATTCAATTTCAGCGACGAGTGGCCGCAACTGGAAAGCCTGTCCGGTCTGGTACTGACGAATGACAATATTATCGATATCGAGGTGCAGCGGGGTGAGAGCCTCGGGCTCGCCATGGGGAGCGCCACCGGCAGGGTACGCCAGGATGAAGACGGCCTGTCTTTCCTGCGGGTGAGTGGGCAGGCCGCGGGGCGCACCAGTGAAGGCCTCGCCTACATGCAGGCCGCACCCCTCGAAGAAGGTCTCAAGGCCACCTTTGCCAATTGGGGCGCGGAGGGTGATTTTTCCGCCGACATCGAGGTAGTCGTCCCTCTCAACCAGGGCGGAGCGGCACCCGATATTCGTCTCGACATCGCGGTAGCAGACAATCACCTGCTGGTGCCTGATTTCGACCTGGATGTATCCGGGCTGACAGGACCGATTATTTTCGATACCCGTTTAGGCCTGGAACCCAGTCGCCTGGAGGGTCGTGCCTTCGGTGATCAGGTCGAAATCAATCTGTCCTCGGTGGCAGATGCTGGTGATATTCAAACCATCACCATCGATGCGGCAGGGCGCACCACTCCGGAGGAGATGATCGCCTGGCCCCGTCAGAGCACGTTCATACGCGACTTGTTAGGCCATATGTCGGGCGACTTCGCCTACCAGGCGTCCATGCTGATCGATCAGACGGGTAGTGAGGAGCAGGCCAACCGCCTGCTTATCGATACCAGTCTCGTGGGTGCTGAGCTGGATCTACCCGAGCCCTTTCAAAAGCCTGCGGAGGTGGCGATGCCTCTTCATGTAGAGCTGGATTTCGCGGAGGGATCGCAGCAGGTATCAGGCACCCTGGGCGCAGAGCTGCAATACGAATTGAACCTGGAAAATGATGTGATCAGTTCAGGCCTGGTACTGCTCGGGCGTGAAATGCCCCAGGCGGATTTGTTGAGCGGCTCAAACATCGAAGGACTCATTGTGCTCGGTGAGATGGAGCGATTCGATCTGCAGCCATGGACCGATTTTATTGCCACCATGGGTACCGTCGGTGAATCCAGCTCCGACCTTGGCGATAACATTGCCTTCGTGGATATCAATACCGCGAGCTTTTCTCTCTATGACCAGGCGCTTCCCGACGTCAACTTTCGCATCGAGCCCAATGCCGAGGCTGCGGGTTGGCTGACATCCCTCAGCAGTGATGCGGTGCAGGGCGATGTCATTATTCCCTACGATGCCGAGGAGTACCTGCGGGTGGATCTGGACTATCTGCGCCTGCCGGGGGAAGCAGACGCAGACGATGCCGCGTCGCTACCAGAAACGGTTGATGCCGAGAGCAGCGCGGTGGTCGATGAGGCGAATGTGGCCGTAGCATCGACGGCAGAGGTGATAGATGAGGAGGAGGCAGAACGGGTCGATCCACTGGCAAATCTTGATCCCCGGGACCTGCCGCTCATGCAATTTTCCACCAGGGAGTTCGCCATTGGTGACGCGCAGTACGGCAGTTGGGAGTTCACCCTGATACCGACAGCTCTGGGTGCCGAGTTCAATGACATCAACTTTGATTTCCGTGGACTGCGGCTTGGCCGCGATGAACTCGAGGATTCGATCGAAACCCTGGAGCCGCACTTCAGCTGGTATTACGACAATGGACAACACCGCAGTGAGCTTACCGGGGTTCTGGTCGCGGATGATATCGGGGAGGTGCTGGCCGCCAACGGCTATGCGCCCAGTATGGCGAGTAATCGCGCGATATTCGTCACCGAAGCGCGCTGGCCAGGTTCGCCCGCATTTTTCGCCGGTGCCAAACTCAGTGGGCATATCGATCTGCTGGTAGAAGAGGGCCGATTCAACCGAAATTCCAGCGGTCAGGGCGCGCTGCGACTGGTGAGTTTCATCAACCTGACTGCTGTATTCCAGCGACTGCGCTTCAGTGATGACCTGCTGCGGCGCGGTCTTGCCTATGACGCGATTACCGGCAGCTTCAGCCTGGATAATGGATTGATGACCATTGAGGATCGCCTGGTCATCTCCGGACCCAGTAGCCTGTACCAGATCACGGGGGAGGTAGACCTGGATGCCGAGACCATCGAGGGTGAAATGTATGTGACCCTGCCGGTGAGTAACAATCTGCCCTGGATAGGTTTGCTCACGGCCAATATTCCACTGGCCGTGGGTGCCTACTTGTTCGATCAGATATTTGGCGACCAGGTGGATAGCCTGTCCAGCGCGGTCTACACATTGAGTGGACCGTTCGAGGGTCTGCAACCGGAGTTCAAGCAGGCTTTCGGGTCCCCGGGAGAGGCGCGCGAAGCACAGCCAGTTACCCAATAGGCAGAATCTGCTGGAGGCAGGGGCAGAAGGAGCTAGGCCGCTGATTCGAGTGTGCTCAGCAGCCGATCCAGGTTCGAAGCGGCCGCCGTGCTGGCATCGCGAATGCGCAACTTGATAGCCTCTATTTCATCAGTCTGTTCGATATCCGGGGAGCGCAAGGTAGCGCCGGAGAGCCTGTGTGATCCCACCCAGTTGCGCAATGCCCTGTCCTGGTTCCAGCGCTGCAGGATCTCAGCCTCGGCGCGATTAAGCAGCAACCAGTCTGTGTCGGCATTGGGCATCGCAAGTGGCATGCAGAGATGGTTCTTTTCGGCATCGGATTCGTAGTTGGCTTCAACATGGGCGATGACGCTGGCGCTGAGACAGAACAATCCTGCCCGAATCATCTGAATGGTGATGGTATTGCCATCGAATACCTGTCTGCCGGTCCGGCGTGCTATGGCGCTGGCGCTGCAGTCTATGTACAGGGAATTTTCTACAGCGGGAATAGCGCCCTTCTCTAATTCGAGTCGCTTGCCGCGTATCCGTCCTACACGGCCGAGGCGTATCACGTCTTTAATGCGGGAGAGAAGTTCAACCTCGGCAGGCGCGATGGTGGCATTATGGTACATCGACGGGCGCACCTGTTTATCGATGCGCAGCAGCTGTTCGTGTTGCTCCAGCAGTGCAAACAGCTGTTCGACTGTTTCCGCTTGCGCACAGCACTCCAGTTGTGTGGCCTTCGCGCCCAGTAAGCGGGCATAGAACCGGTCACCCGGTTGTGTGGTCTCGCGATTGATCAGCCAGGAATCCCTGGGCACTATCCAGCGAATGGCAGCCGGATCGACACCATTGCCCAAGAGCCAGACCCCCACGTCCATACCCGTCTTGCCGCCACCGACAATGGTGAAGTGCTGGTGCCGTTCGATCTCTTGTGGCAGATCATTGGGCGGAATAAGCTTAACATCCGGGTCGAACGCGTAGGTCGGTGGGCACACGGCGGGCACGGCGGTATTGAAAAACGTCCCGTCGACAATTTTCTTCCTGACATGAACCTTGAATACCTTGCCGGACGCCAGCGAGCGAATGCTGCCGTCTTCGCGGTATTCGCAAAGTGGCAGGTAGTTCACTCTGCCTGAGGGCAGAAATCTGTCTTTGACCAGGCGTTCGAAATAGGTCTGTACTTCTGCACCTGAAGCGAGTTCGTAGTAACCCGCATTTATTCCAGACTCATCGATTCGATTTGAGCCCAGGTCACGGGACCCTACACCGTAGAACGCGGAAGGCTGGTGCAGGCGCACGAAGGGGTAGGCATCATTCCAGTGGCCACCGGGAGCATGGTGCTTGTCGACGATCAGCAGCGAATCGCCGGTCTCGGTGAGAAGCTGGTCGGCGAATCCCAGTCCCAGGGCGCCGGCTCCGATAATCAGATAGTCTGTCTGGTAGTCTGCTTCCGACAAGACGCGTTCCTTGTGCTGGGGCGAATGTTATTGGGTGTATGGACGTATTTCGGGTTAAGCTGCGCAGCTATCATAGAGTGAAGTCACGGGATAATAAATTCTCATGGGTAAAAAGGTAGCCGCCGTACAGATGGAGAGCACGGCCAATCTGGATGAAAATTTACAATCTGCGGCCCGACTCATCGCACAAGCCAGTGCAGCGGGTGCCGGTCTCGTGCTTCTTCCGGAAGTTTTCGCCGTGCTGGAAGGCGGGCCCATGCGCCCGTTCGGCGAGGAGGAAGGCTCGGGTCCGATACAGGCGTTTTTATCCGGGCAGGCGCGCGAGCACGGGCTGATTCTGGTGGGAGGCACGATTCCCCTCATTACCAGGCCCGGCAAAACAGCCAATGATCCTGACTATTTTGTCGACGATGAGCGAGTGCGTCCGGCCAGCCTGGTGTATGACGCCAGCGGTGCGCAGATTGCGCGCTATGACAAGATTCATTTATTCGATGTCGTGGTGGCAGACAAGCAGGCCAGTTATTCAGAGTCCCGCAGCTATGAGGCGGGTAATGACATCGTTTCGGTCGATACTGAAATGGGCAGACTTGGGCTCAGCGTGTGTTACGACATGCGATTCCCGGAGCTGTATCGGGAGCTATTTTCGCGCCAGGTGGACATGGTCACGGTGCCAGCGGCATTCACCCGGGTAACCGGCGAGGCGCACTGGGAAACACTGCTGCGGGCACGGGCCATCGAGAATCAGTGCTATGTCATCGCCGCAGGGCAGGGCGGAAAGCACAATGAGAAGCGGGAAACCTGGGGGCACTCGATGATAATCGATCCCTGGGGAACGGTCCTAGATGAGATCGAGCAAGGGGAGGGTATTGCTATCGCCGAGATCGATCTCGAGTTTGTCGACAGCGTGCGCAAACGCATGCCCATCTCCCAGCAGCGAAAACTCTGAAGCCAGCGGACATGTTAGGCGCTTGCCCATGTTGCGACGCTTCCTTTATGATGCGCCTCCTCAGCAATAACCCGGAGACGAGACAATTAACAAGAGCCTGATCAGTAATCTGCTGGCGGCAATGGTTGTAGTAGCTGGCCTGCTCATGACCGGCCCTTACCAGCTGTATGTGCTCAATACTGGCCTGTTCGCCCTGTCGGGTGGTATCACCAACTGGATGGCCGTGCATATGCTGTTCGAGCGCGTGCCCGGTCTGTATGGCTCCGGTGTGATTCAGCTGCGCTTCGAGGATTTCAAGCTGGGAATCCGTAACCTGGTCATGGGTCAGTTCTTCAACCACAGCGATCTGGAGAGCTTCTTCCATGGTAGCGGTGATACGGGGGCCAAACTCAGCGAAAAGCTCAAACAGGGGACGGCGGCGCTCGACCTCGAACAGGCCTTCGAGTCGCTTCTCGATGTCATCATGGCTTCTTCCTTCTCCGGCATGTTGGGAATGATCGGTGGCAGGGATGCATTGTCTGCCCTCAAGGATCCCTTTGTTGCCAGAATGGAGGATTTTCTGAACCAGCAATTCGCCGATCCGGCATTTCAGGCAAAGATTCAGGAAGCCCTGCAGGGAGCGCTCAATGAAGAAGCGATTCGCGCCAAGCTGACCGTCCTCATCGATAAGCGCCTGAATGAGATGACGCCGGCAATGGTCAAGGAAATTGTCCAGGTCATGATTCGCAAACATCTGGGTTGGCTGGTGGTGTGGGGATGCGCTTTCGGGGGTGTGATAGGTCTGTCTGCCACCTTCCTGACCCAGCTTTGAGTCATTGCAGTCTCCACACCGAGCTGTTCAATTTTTAGCCAATTGGCTTTGATGCTCTCCACCCCGGCGCTTATTTGACTTGCCATTCTATTTTCTCGCCGATTGGCCTGTGTCTGCAAAAAAAAGCCCATTCAAAAACAAGTAAAACTGCTGGCTCGACCCCATTTTTTCCCGCCTGCCTGATGTAAATAACATTGTGCTGTAATACAATACCGCGCTTTCGATTTTACAGCGCTGCAATTTTTGTAATGACTTGCAGTAGAAGATATACACGCGTTAAGAAGGAAATTATCTACAATGGCACGACCGGTCGAATTCGATGAATCAAAAGTTTTGGCAAATGCCATGGAGCAGTTTTGGAAAGAGGGATATGAAGCGAGTTCGGTTCAGAAACTCCTGGATTGCACGGGAATTAATCGGGGGACTCTCTACAACTCCTTCGGTGACAAGGACACCTTCTTCAAGTCCTGTATCGATCAATACAATGCCAACATGGCGAATCACATCAATGCGTCCCTGAAGAACGAGAAGCTGGGTGCCTGGGATGCAATCAACGAATATTTTGAACAAGCAGTCCTCTCCCTGAGCAACAAGCATCGTGGTATGGGCTGCCTGTTGGTGAATTCGCTGTGCGAGAGCATCAATTATGACAAAGAGATGAAAAAGGTAGTGCGGGCCTCCCTGGCTGCCATTCGCAAACCCCTGGTGCTGCGATTGAAAGAAGCCCAGAAGAAAGGCAAGTTGAAGAAGGGCGTCAGCGTGGAATCCGCGGCCGACATCCTGATGAATATGTTGCACGGACTGCGTGTGAATGCCCGGGATGGCAAGAACGCGCGCCAACTCCAGGAACTCATCAAGTTCACAGTAAATTCCCTTAAAAAATAAGGGCTTAGCTCCGATTTCGGCGATAGCCAGAGGGAAGGCCAGGAGTCCCGCTAATTTCCGCAGAGGCTGCCTGCTCCGCATAGATCGCATAGATCGCATAGAAAGAGGAGGCGCAAGCCTCCTTTTTTGTGCCAGCGCACCGCTCCGGGGCAGCTCCCAGCGGCTCTTCAGCCGGGCCGGAACAGGGCATTTGTTTCCTGCCGTGGCGCTGATATACTCTGGCCCTCAGTAGTATTCTGTTACCAGGACTAGAACATGAAAAAAATCTCCGGTAAGCATAAGGCGGATGACGCGAAGATCGATCTGACTCCCATGCTGGATGTGGTATTCATCCTCCTTATCTTCTTCGTAGTGACCGCAACCTTCCTGTCAGAGACGGCGATCAATGCGGCCAGTAGCGATAACAACAGTAACGAATCGCCGCCGGAAGACTCGGACAAGAAAAACATCCTGTTCGAGATTGGACCAAACAATGAAATTATCCTGAACGGTAATCCGCGACCGATTATCGAGACCCAAATTCGATCTAACATCGACCAGTTGAAAGCAGAGAATCCTGCAGCATCGGTAATCATTCAGCCAGATGATGACTCCGATGTGGCTACCCTGGTCATGATCATGGATGCGGCACGCCAGGCGGGGATGGCCAACATCTCCATCGTAGAGCCAAACTAGCATCCACTGAGGGAAGCTTTTAAAGAACGCATCATCGCAAGGTGATGCGTTTTTTTATTTCTGCAATAAAGTCATTCAAGCGCCGGGAAAATTTACAGACCTATGAAAAATCGTTGGGATACTGAGCTGGCGGAAAAGTTTGCCGCAGAATCTGAGCTCGGCCTGCGCGTCTACAGCTCCAACCTGCTGGGTTCCGATCCTGATCTTGTCTTGCACGGTGGTGGTAACACTTCCGTCAAGGGAGAAGTCGAGGACATATTCGGGGAGCTGCAAAGGGTATTGTTCGTGAAGGGCTCAGGCTGGGATCTGCGAACTATTCAGGAGCAGGGTTTTCCTCCGGTGCGTCTCGACTACCTGCGGCGACTGGGTGCACTGGATTCTCTCGGCGACAATGAGATGATGCGGCAGCTGCGACTGGCTCTGCTGGATCCAGCTGGACCGACTCCCTCTGTGGAGGCCATCCTGCATGCGCTTATTCCACACAAGTATGTGGACCATACCCATGCCGATGCCGTGGTCACGATCTCAAATTCCCCCGACGGGGAACTAAAACTCAGGGAGTTGTACGGCGAGGAAGTGCTTATCCTGCCCTACATCATGCCTGGCTTCATCCTCGCCAAACAGGTAGCGGCCGCGACAGCGGGGCTGGATTGGTCCCGAATCAGGGCTATCGTTCTGCTGCACCATGGCATATTCACTTTCGATGACGATGCCAGGACGAGCTACGACACCATGATCGAACTGGTCGACCGTGCGGAACAATTTCTTCAACAGCAGGCTTCCACGGCGATCAGGCACGCCGCCTCTACGACGACTGAGCAAGAGCTGCTCACTCTGGCCGCTATGCGCAGGATGGCTGGCGACCAATTTGGCGGAGCGGTGCTGGCCAGGTTCGATAGCAGTGCAGAGTCGGCCGGATTTGCCCAGCGGGACAATGCCGGCGAACTTGCCAGCCGCGGCCCGCTTACGCCTGACCACACGATTCATTGCAAGGCCTTCGCCGCGCACCTGGGTGCTGATCCACTGTCAGACCTGGAGCGATTTTCCTCAATCTACAGGGAATATTTCGACGAATTCGGCACGGCGAGTCATCAATGCCTGGACACCATGCCCCGTTACGCGGTCTGGCAAGGCAAGGGCATGCTGTATTTCGCCGCCAATCACAAGCGCCTGCAGATCGTGGAAGACATCAGCGCGCACACCATTCGGGCGATTCAGCAGGCGGAAGCCCTGGGAGGCTGGCGGGCGCTGCCACGATCCGATCTGTTCGCGGTCGAGTACTGGGAGCTGGAGCAGGCGAAGCTCAAAGCGGGAAACAAGCGTGGCAGGTTCGAGGGCCAGGTAGCCCTGGTGACCGGCGCGGCCTCGGGAATCGGTAAGGCCAGCGTGGAAGCCCTGTTGAAGCAGGGTGCTGTCGTCGCGGCACTGGATATCGCCCCCGAAATGCTGACAAGCATGGCTAACCCTGCGCTTCTGCCCCTGCGCTGTGATGTCACCAGCACGGAAGCCATTCGCGACGCTGTGGCCCGGGTGGTCTGCCACTTCGGGGGCATCGACCTGCTGGTTTCGAATGCAGGCAACTTTCCCGCCAGTGCAGCACTGGGCCAGCTGGATGATGAAACCTGGCAGCAATCACTGGCGCTGAATCTCAGCTCCCATATGAAGTTATTGAGGGCATGCATTCCCTTTCTTGAGCGGGGCTTCAAGCCAGCCATCGTCATGGTGGGATCGAAGAATGTGCCGGCCCCCGGCCCCGGGGCGGCCGCGTATTCCACGGCGAAGGCCGGGCTCACCCAGCTGGCCCGGGTGGCTGCGCTGGAGTTGGGTGCCCTGGGTATCAGGGTGAATACGGTGCATCCCAACGCGGTCTATGACACTGCCCTGTGGAACGATGAAGTGCTGGCGCAGCGAGCGGCACACTATGGCAAGAGCGTTGAGGACTACCGCAAGTCCAATGTGCTGGGTACGGAACTGAATTCAGCAGATGTGGCCAGCACCCTGGTCGCCTTGCTCGGGGACGAATTTGCCAAGACCACCGGTGAACAAATCGCCATCGATGGCGGTAATGACCGGGTAATCTAGGAGGGCCGGCCCAATTATGCGCATCGAGGGGGAGCACACACAGAGCATCTGGTATGACCCGGAGCGGGATACGGTGAAGATCGTGGACCAGACCCGACTGCCCCACGACCTGATGCTGCTCGAACTCGCATCGCTGCAGGATGCCTGCAGGGCGATTTCCAGCATGCAGGTGCGCGGTGCCCCCCTCGTCGGGGTCACCGCGGCCTATGGCGTTTATCTTGGGCTGAGAGAGGAGGCGGCTGAGCTTGAAGTCATCGTCGATCAGCTGGCCGCCACGCGCCCGACTGCCGTCAATCTTTCCTGGGCCCTCAATCGCTGCCAGCAGACCTTGCAGGAATACAGCGGTGATGAGCGCGTGCTGAAGGCACTGGAGCTGGCCCAGATTCTCGAGAAAGAGGATGTCGCGGTGTGCGAAGGCATCGGCGAACAGGGGGCGAGTCTGCTGCAAGCGCTTTGGGAGCGAAAGAAGGAAGGTCAGGACAGGCTTAATGTGCTCACCCACTGCAATGCGGGATCTTTGGCCACCGTGGATTGGGGTACGGCGCTGGCGGTCATCTACAAGGCTGCGGAGCGCGGCATACCCGTCCATGTCTGGGTGGATGAGACCCGTCCGAGGAACCAGGGTGCCGCGATCACCTGTTGGGAATTGGCGCAACAGGGCATTCCCCATACCCTCATCGTGGACAATGCCGGTGGTCACCTGATGCAACACGGTGAAGTAGACGCCGTACTGGTGGGCGCAGATCGTACGACTGCACGTGGCGATGTCTGCAACAAGATTGGCACCTATCTCAAGGCACTCGCTGCGCGGGACAACGACATTCCATTCTATGTCGCCTTTCCGCTGTCAAGCTTCGATCTCTCACTGCAGGATGGCCTGAAGGAGATTCCGATCGAGGAGCGCGATGCCGGTGAGGTATTACAGGTAACCGGGCTGACGGATGCGGGCGCCAGGGCAACGGTGAGCGTAGCACCGGCGAATACCCGTGCGAGTAACTACGGCTTCGATGTCACGCCGGCACGACTGGTGTCTGCCTTGATAACGGAAGTGGGCGTATGTGAGGCCAGGCCCGAAGCCATCGCAGCCCTGGTGGGCAAGCGCTGAGGCTTTGTCCGGGCTGAGGTTCTTTGTGGGCTGAGGCTCTTAGTGGACTGAGGCTCAACCCATGGAGAGTTCCAGTTGCCTGCCTCCGAGAATGTGCAGGTGAATATGGAATATGGTGCGCCGGCTGTCTTCTCCGGTATTGAGTACATAGCGAAAGCCCGTTTCATCGATACCGAGCTGGCGCGCGATGTCGTTTGCCCTGAGCAGCAAGCGTCCCAGCAATGCTTCATCTTCCGCCGAAGCAGCCAGCATATCGCTGATGTGTTTCTTGGGTACCACCAGCACGTGTACCGGTGCATTCGGCTTTATGTCCTCGAACGCGTAGACGTCATCATCCTCGTATACCTTGTTCGATGGCAGTTCCCCTGCGATAATTTTACAGAACAGGCAATCATCTGACATTGGCTTCTCCTTGCGCTTTTCGGGTCATACTTTGCGATAGATGGCGATTGACCAGAAATCCATTCTAACCCAGACTCAAATCCTGTGAATATCCGACACCCATTTTTACGCCATTGGCACCTCGTCCTCCTCCTGTTGATGCTGCCCTTATCCGGCCATGCCCAGGAAGATCCAGTGCGATTTGGGTTTCGGGTGGTAAATACCTATCCCCACGATATCACCGCCTTTACCCAGGGGCTGTTCTTCCACGACGGATATCTCTACGAAGGCACAGGCAAGCGTGGTCAGTCACGCCTGAGCAAGCTTAACCTGGACGATGGCAGTGCCCTCATGAACAAGGCGCTCGGCCAGCGCTATTTCGGTGAAGGCATAGAATTGGTAGGTGACAGGATCTATCAGCTGACCTGGCAGTCCCACATGGTATTCGTTTACGACAAGGACAGCTTCGAGCAGCTTGGCACCCATTACAATGCAACGGAAGGTTGGGGACTGGCCTACGATGGTCGGCAACTGATACTCAGCGATGGCAGCCACGAGCTGCAGTTTCTCGACCCGGAAACCTTTGTTCCCACTCACAAGGTTCCGGTGACTCTCAATGGCAATCCAATTGTTAATCTGAACGAGCTGGAATACATCGATGGCGAAGTATGGGCCAACGTATGGCAGACCGACTATATCCTGCGCATCGATCCGGCTACCGGTAGCGTCAACAGCATCGTCGATCTGACTGGCCTCTCCGATATGACCCGGCTCGGCAGTGCAGAAGCAGTATTGAACGGTATCGCCTGGGACAGTGAAACACAACGCCTGTTCGTCACCGGCAAGCACTGGGCTAATCTGTTCGAAATCGAGCTTGTCCAACGCTGATCGCTCATGTGGCTGCAGAAGCGACTCACCCTGACACCCAAACCGCGCGGGTTCCACCTGATTACCGATGAGGTGCTGGCGCAATTGCCGGAGCTCGAGCAGATCGATGTCGGTCTTGCCCACTTTCTTCTGCAGCACACTTCCGCCTCATTGAGTATCAACGAAAACGCCGACAGTTCGGTGCGTCGCGATATGGAGGCGCACTTCAATGTGCTGGCCCCGGAGAATGCGGCCTACTATGAACACAACTATGAAGGCCCGGATGATATGCCTGCGCACATCAAGTCGGGACTGCTGGGCTGTGAAGTAAGTTTGCCCATCAGCAAGGGCGGTCTGGCCCTGGGCACCTGGCAGGGACTGTATCTCGGTGAGCACCGCAACAATGCTGGTGGCAGAACCTTGCTGGTTACCCTGCAGGGCAGTGCGAAGGCGCAGGGGCTACCGGTGTGAAAATGCGCAATCGGCTGCTGACCCGCCCCGGGTTTCGATTGCTCCTGCTCGCAATGCTCTCGGTGGCTCTGCTGTCCTGTGAGTCTGTGCGCTATTACAGCCAGGCGGCCCGTGGGCAGTTGGAAATTCTGCTGGGCCGAAAAGGCATCGAGGCGCTACTGCGGGATGACGAACTGCCAGCCGAACTCAGGAGCAAGCTGGAGACGGTGCTTGCGATTCGGCAGTTCGCGGAAACCCGGTTGGCACTGGAGGTCGATGACAACTATGCCACCTATGTCGACCTGGATCGTGAGCACGTGGTCTGGAATGTGTTTGCGGCCCAGGAATTTTCCACCCGGGCCATGGAGTGGTGCTACCCGATTGCCGGCTGTGTGAGCTACCGTGGCTATTTTTCCGAGCCCGCTGCCTTGCGCTATGCGCAGGGTCTGCAGGCAGCAGGCTTCGACGTCTATACCGGTGGTGTGGATGCCTATTCGACTCTGGGTTGGTTCGATGACTCACTGTTGAGCACTGTGGTGAATCGAGCGGATTATCAGCTGGCAGGTCTTATATTTCACGAGTTGGCTCACCAGGTTGTCTATCTGCCCGGAGACACGACATTCAATGAGAGCTTTGCCACGGCGGTGGAGCGGGAAGGGGTGCGCCGTTGGCTGGCAAATACCCGGCAATCGGGGCTGGCGGCCGCTGCGGAACAGGGCCTGCAGCGCCAGCAGGAATTTGCACAGCTGGTGGTTGCCTGGCGCGACCGGTTCGCGGAATTGTACCAACAGGCGTTGCCGGCTGAGGTCATGCGAGAGCGCAAACGTGTGTTGCAGGATGAGTTGCGAGCGGCTTATCGGGAACTGCAGGAGAGCTGGGGTGGTTATGCGGGCTATGACAACTGGTTTGCCCAGCCCCTCAATAATGCCCAACTCTCCACCGTGGGTTCCTATAATGACCTGGTGCCGGAGTTTGCGGCCCTGCTCGACTCCCACGGTGGCGACATGCAGGCCTTCTTTGCCTCGGTGCGGGAGCTCGCAGACATGCCAGTCGCCGAGAGAGAGGCGCGTCTGCTCAGTCTGTCGATGCGCGACTAGTTACTCAGTCTTCTCTCCATGCTGGCCACAAGATCGGCGTAAAAGTCCGAATCCGGATCCTTGGCCGCCGCATCGCGGTAGGCGGCCAGGGCCTCTTCATATCTGCCCTGCTGTTCAAGGATTCTTCCCAGGCTGCGATTGAAGAACGCGTTCTGCGGCATGACGGTAGCGGCTGTCTGGTACACCCTTATCGCTTTGTCTGCCTCACCGTTGTTATTGTACGTATTGGCCATGATATGCACCTGGGAATCGTCATTGGGCACGAGTTCTATGGCACGAATATCGTACTCGATCGACGTATTGAAATTTCCGTCCTGACGTTCCAATTGGCCGAGTGTCTGTACAGCAGCGATGAGTGAAGCGGAAGGTGTAGTCTCGAGTTCGATATAGCGGGCCAGCAATGGCTTGGCCTCATCGTAGCGTTCGAGGAAGTAATAGGTGTTGGCCAGACTGCGTATCGCATCGCTGAAATTCGGGTCGGCACTGATGGCCTTGCGGTATTCTTCAATGGCTTCCTCGTGACGCTCGAGTGTGCTGTAGGTATTGCCGCGGCGGAACATCTTTCTTGCCAGGTCGGCGTCTATAGTGGGGCCTTCCCGGGTCAGTTCCAGGTTGCCGTAACGTTCCAGCACGGAATTCGCAGAATTATCCTGGGCGAAACCTATGCTGCTGCTAGCGGCCAGTATGCCGCACAGCAAGCAGGCGCAGGCCGTCGATCCCTTGCCGAATAGGGAAACTGCTTCGAATGTGATGAGTCTTTTCATGCGTCTGTTTATACGTGTGTTCATGCGATTATGGATGCGCAGTCTACTGCGCTCTCGAGATGCAGGTTGAGGAAGTTGACTATAGCGCAGCCGCTCTCGGTCTGCCAATGCGGGCGGAGCGCGGTGCCCGCTATATCAGGGTAATGCTGCTACTTTCCTGGCGCCGGTCAATTACCTTGCCGACGATACTGGCATCTGCATAACCCGCGTTGAGCAGCGCCTGCAGGCAGGGTTCAGCCTGTTCGGTCGGTAAGGAGAATAGTAGTCCGCCCGCCGTTTGGGGGTCGAACAGGAGAGGATAGCTGGGCTGGCGAATGAGCTGTTCGACATTGCGCATCGAAGTCTCCACAAGACTATTGTCTTCATGCAAGGAGCTGATAATGCCTTGTGCCAGTGTTTCTGTGGCGCCGGGTAGGGCCCTGAGCCTGTCGAGGGTTATTTCTGCATCGCAAGCCGATGCTTCCAGTAATTCCAGTAGATGGCCCGCGAAACCAAATCCGGTGATATCAGTACATGCTTTGGCGCCATGTGACACAATAATAGAGATAGCATTCCTGTTGGAAATCAGCATCTGGTTCAGGGCACTCTCCATCCATTCGTGATGGGCAAGTCCTCGCATATCGGCTGCCAGGAGGGTGCCAGTGCCCAGGGCCTTGGTCATGATGAGCGATTCGCCGGCGCTGGCGCCGGATTTCCTGAGCAGGCGATCTTCTTCGGCAAATCCATTAACACAGAGTCCAAATTCCAGGCTTGCTGTTTCTGCGGTGTGCCCACCCAGCAGGCTGCACTCTTCCAGCAGCAGGGATTCGCTGCAGGCCGACATGACTTCCTTGAGCTGCTGTCGCGCATAACGTTTCTCGGCATGAGGCAGGCCAACCATGGCCAGCGCGGAATGGGGTGTACAACCCATGGCATAGATGTCACTCAGGCAATGGTTCACCGCGATTCGGGTAAACAGCCAGGGATCGTTGATAAATGCCTTCAGGTAGTCGACGCTCTGGATCAGGATGCGGCCATCGGGCAAGCGAATCTGCGAAGCATCCTCCACCGCGTTTTCATTTTCCTTGCCGAGCACCTCGGGGCGATCGTAGATGTTCAGTTCAGCCAGGACTTCGCTGAGTATGTTGCCGGCTACCTTCGCGCCACAGCCTGCGCAGCGCATCGCATGCTTGCGTAATCGTTGTTCGGTGTCCTTGTCTGCCAGGCCAGGTTCGAGAGGCAGTTTGGCGGGCATTTCCGGCAGCTTGCTGAATTTTTCCACGAAGCGGGAATCGATCCAGTGCTTAAGGCGCCACATGCTCCGCCCTGCGAAGAAGAGTTCTCCCCTTGAGGCGATAGCCCTACCATCGCAGAGATTCATCAGGGCCAGGGCCTTGCGCTGCGGAAAATAATTTTTCAGGCGACGGCCGGTCGCATAGCGGCGCAGGTTCTCCGCCAATACCTTGCCCTGGCGCACAGCGTACACTCCCGACTTGGGGCGCGCCTCACCGCGCACGGTGGCCGCATCGCCACTTGCAAATACGAATTCAACATTACTGCTTTGCAGCGTGGGAGTTACTTCGATGAAGCCATCTTCGCTGGCTTGCAGGCCGCAATCGAATGGCCAATCAGGGATCGATGCACCAGTCGCAAAAATGACCGCATCAAACTCCCTGGTCTCGCCGTCATCGCTGATGACTTGCCCTGGCTTGATTTCTGTAATCCTGCAATCGCTGGTGGTTTCGATGTTGCGACTGGCTAGTTCGCTGGCGGTATAGTCCTGTACTTTCGGACTATGCGATCTGAGGAGTTTCGCATCGGCTGTGAACAGTGTGATTTTGAGGCTATTTAATGCCGGCTTGTCGCCCCCCACGTCCCTGCTTATGCGCGCATGAGTGGCAAAGGCGAGTTCCACACTGGCTGGGCCGCCGCCGATGATGGCCAGCCTGAATTCTCTGCCCTGTTGTAAGCCTGCAACGGCTTGCTGGCGCATGCTGTCCCAGCCAGAGAGGAATTGATCAATGGGTTTTACCGCCAACGCGTGCTGGGCTGCCCCCTTGATGAGACTGGCATCCGGTCGCGAGCCTGTATTCAGGGAAATGATGTCGAACGGGATGTCTGGCCGACCCGCAATGAACAACAGCTTGCGCGCCAGGTCGAGCCTGGTCACCTCGGCCTGGATGAGCCGGGCAGACGCCCGTTGTGCCAGGGGGCGCAGGTCGATATGCATGGCCCGGTGTTCAATCTGCTGGGCCAGGAAGGCGGGCATGGCACCGGAATAGGGAGTGACAATGTCCCGGCTGATAAGCGTGATCGCCAGGCCGGGCATGGGTTTCATGCCGAAGCTGCGGAGCACGGACAGATGACTGTGTCCGCCACCAACCAGGACGAGATGCTTAACAACGGGTGTGGTGAGATTCATCTTGGCGCTATTCAGAAAGAGCTCGGCTATTCGGTGGCTGGAACGCTGGCTGCTATGGCTAGCCGGGTTTCCTGCCCCTGCCCGGGGTGATCAGGAATCAACTGGGTCAGGAGTAAAGAACAGGCCGCAATCCCGGCACCGATGAGAAATACCGCACTGTGATTGATGACCCAGACCAGCCCCAGCAGGGCAGGCAGAACCACGGCGGCGATATGGTTTATGGTAAAGCTGATCGACGATGTCGCGGCGATGTCGGCCGGGTCGGCGATCTTCTGGAAATAAGTCTTGATAGCGATAGCCATGGCGAAGAACAGATGATCCAGCAGGTAGAGGGCGATCGCCACCGCGACGGAATCGACGAAAGCATAGCTGACAAAAACAATTATCAGGCCGATGTATTCCAGGGTCAGCGCCCGGCGCTCACCGACATAACTGATCAGTGCGCCGATCCTGGGGGCCAGCCAGAAAGTCAGGACTGCATTCACCAGTGTTAGCAGGACCACGTTCTCAACCGGGAAGCCGAATTTTTCTACCAGCAGGAAGCCTGCGAATACCACGAATATCTGGCGCCTGGCGCCGGCGAGAAATGTGAGCAGGTAGTACAGCCAGTATTGTTTTCGCAGGAACAGGGATTTCTTCTGCGCAACCTGGTCTTCGAAGTGCGGGATCGCGAGCCAGCAGAACAACCCAATGGCGACAGTGATGCCGCCTGCCATGAGATAGATGAGAAGGTAATTGGCGGTGAAGACCATCAGGTAAATATAGATCGCGCCCAGCACCAGAAAGTTACTGATGGCTCGCGTGCTGAGTAATTTGCCCAGAACTCTTGGAGCTTCTTCTTTCTTGAGCCATTGCAGGCTCAGGGAATTATGCAGGGTTTCCAGGTAATGGAAGCCGATGGACATGACCACGGTGGTAAAGTAGAGCCACAGGGCGCTGGGATAGAATGCCGTTATCGCCGTGCCCACTCCCAAGGTTACCAGTGACAGGATGGCGAAGTTCTGTTGTCGGATGAACAGCATCAGCAGGATCGCCGTGAATGCGAGGAAGCCCGGGACTTCTCTGAGGCTTTGCAGAACGCCGATTTCCTCACCGGTAAAGCCTGCCTGTTCCACGGCAAAATTATTCAGCATCACCTGCCAGGTTGCGAAGGCGATGGTATTGCCGATGGCTAGCAGATAGAGCAGTGTCTTGCGGTTTTGTAAATCTACTGAGGGCATGCGCTGCTTGTTGTCGCTATTCGGTTAAATATGGCGTGCCGGCGACGCTCTAACGGGCGAGATACCGCACTGGCAGGGTACGTTGTGCGATTATATCATCTCATCCCATGTCTGCCCTTACACTTTACGCCGGGCCCGTGGCCCGCGACCGCATTCTGCAGGAAGGTATCAGGCCGGAGCTGTTCAAGGTGCTGGTTGGTGCATCGGGAGGTCCCAAGTGGTTCGTGCTCTACGGTCTGGATCGCTTCCTGTTTGGCGAATTCTTTCGGGGGCGCACTTCACCCCTGCTCACCATTGGCTCTTCAGCGGGCGCATGGCGTCTCTGTTGCCTCGCGACCGCCGACCCGGTGGCGGCTATTGACCAGCTGGCGATCCGGTATAGTGGTGAATCCTATTCAGATGCGCCTACAACCTCGGAAATAACCGGCAAGATGCGCACCATGCTGAATGATGTGCTGGGACCGGCCGGCATCGCCGAGGTGGCCAACAATCCCATTATTCAAACTCATATTGTCGCCGATCGCTGCAAAGGCTTCGGCAATGCCTCGTCCGCGGCTCTGCGCAAGGTGTTCCTTGGTGGCAGCGCCCTGGCGAATGTTTTTTCACGCACAGCCCTGTCGTGGTTTTTCCAGCGCACAATATTTTCCAGTCTCGGCGCGGAGTGTCCCTGGCAGCGGCCAGACAAACTGGACACACGGGTGGTCGCTCTCACCGAGGACAACGCCCTTGATGCCTTGCTATCCAGCGGCTCGATTCCCTTCGTGCTGGATGGCGTTCGCGATATCTCGGGTGGGCCTGCCGGCCTGTACCTGGATGGGGGGATTGTCGACTATCACTTCGATTTCAGGTTCGCGGCCGATGATGAGTTGGTTCTGTACCCGCATTTTAGCCCCGCTGTGATTCCAGGCTGGTTTGATAAATTCCTGCCCTGGCGCAAGATAAACCCCGATAATTTCAGCAATGCGTTGTTCCTGGTGCCTTCTGTAGATTTTGTAAACTCGCTGCCCCACAGGAAGATTCCGGATCGCAATGATTTTGCCAATTTTCCGGTGGATGAACGGCTCGCCAATTGGGAAACTGTGCTGCAGAAGAGTAAGCTGCTGGCGGCTGAATTTGCCGACCTTGCGGCGGGGACAGTGTCCGCAGAGCGACTCAGGCCCTTGCAGGAACTGCGGCGCTAGGGACGCGGTCAGATGGTCTCCCTGTTGGTGGCAACAGATAATTAACATTCGACAGAGTAAAGAACCGCTATGCCTCATATTCGACTCGCGACATTGGATGACAGCACGGCGATCGCCGGCGTCTACAACTGGTATATAGAAAACACCACAATAAGCTTCGAGGAACAGCTTGTGAGCCCGGGTGACATGGCCCAGCGCATCGCGGTCACCGATCAGACCCGACCCTGGTTCGTGCTGGTGGCCGAAGATGACGAGGAGTTGGCTGTAGAGTTGAATGCGTCGGCTGGAGGAGATAGGCAGCGACTCCTGGGCTATGCCTGTGCCGTGCGCTGGAAGGACCGATCCGCCTATCGCTTCGTGCGGGAAACCAGTATCTACCTTCAGCCAGCGATTCATGGCAAGGGATTTGGTTTTGGTCTATACCAGCATCTGATCGATGCGCTGCGCAAGACCGATGTGCATACGCTGATCGCGGGTATTGCCTTGCCAAACGAGGCCAGCATCGCGTTACATGAAAAGCTGGGATATAAAAAAGTGGGCGAGTTTGAAGAAGTTGGTAAAAAGTTCGATAACTATCTTAATGTTGGTTATTGGCAACTCATGTTGTAGAGCGGGTTAGTGACTTGAAACTCCTGATTTTATCAAGAAGCGTTGGGCTAGTGCTGTTGCTTGGCCTTGGGCTGGGTTCCTGCGTCGGTGCGGTGGTCGGTGCGGCGGTGGATACCACGATTGAAGTTGCCAAGGTGCCATTCAAGGTGGCCGGTGCGGCAGTGGATGTCGTTGTACCCGATGACGACGATGAAGGCGATGGGGGCGGGGATGACTGAAGCGGCCGGTGGCACCTTGTCCCGCATTTCTCCCAGGCATCAATTAACCGGGACCTGGAGAAGGGCATGAGCATTAAAGCCGAAGATTTCGGGGTTCCAGCGAACTACCGACACTGGGAGGGAGATCGCGCCGAGGATTACATCGGTCCATTCTTCTATTACATGGAGGGCGAGCATCCGCGCACCGCGTTCCGTATCCAGGAGCACAACTGCAACGCCCATAACTCAGTTCACGGCGGCATATTGATGAGCTTCGCCGATTACACGCTCTGCCTGGCGGCAAATGGCGGCAGTAGCGAGAGTGTCGCCACGGTGACCTGTAACAATGAATTCGTGGCTCCCGCCTACCAGGGAGAACTGGTGCTTGGCGAGGCCGAAACCATCAGGCGTGGGCGCTCGATCGTGTTTGTGCGCTGCATACTCCGTGTTGAGGAGCGGGTGATTCTGACCAGCAGCGCCGTTATCAAGCGCATCCAGAACAAGTAAGGCGCTCAGCCGAGTCTTTCTGCCAGCTCTTGCGGGCTGCCAAACAGAAGCACGGGGGATTCTTCCTGCAATTCCTGTACGCTACCGTAGCCCCACAGAACGCCTGCAGCGCTCAGCCCGTTCGCATTGGCGGCGCGCAGATCGACATGGCGATCACCGATCATCAGCGCATCCTGGTCAATTATTCCCTTGCTGATCAGGCTGGCCAGTTGCTTGCTCTTGGGACCCGGTTCCAGGGCGCCGTTGACGAGTTCGAAGTAATCCAGTAACTGGAATTCCCGCAACACCCTGATAGCGTTGATCTCCAGCTTGGAGGTGCACACGATCATTCTCCTGCCCGCGCGCTGAAGCGTCTGCAGCATGTCCACGACGCCATCGTAGACGGTGTTTTCCTTGAAGCCGAATTCTCCATAACGTTCCCTGTAGGCTGCGGCCAGGGCATCGATATGGGCCCGGTCGTCACTACCGGACAGCAGGGCCAGGGTGTCTTCGAGTGGGGGACCGATATGTTTGGAAATCTGGTGGTCTGGCAGGGGCGAGTAGTCGAACGAGGTGAGTGCGTAGTTCATGCAACGTACAACGCCCAGTGCGGGATCGGTGAGGGTGCCATCCAGATCGAAAACCAGTGTAGAGAAGTCCTGCATGGGGCGAATCAGTCCTGTAACCGGTAGACGCTTTCGGCGGTTCCATAGAACAGTGCGTGTTTCTCTTCTGCAGAGAAATCTTCGACCATTTTCTTGAAAGCATTCCACAGTACTGGGTAGCTGATGGAGAGCCTGTCCACGGGGAAGTTGCTCTCGAACATGCAGCGCTCGGGGCCGAAACAGTCGATCATGTGCAGATAGTACTTCTTCTGTTTCGCTATAAACTCGTCGGAGTCCGGTGGCCGCGAGGCCTTGTCCCAGCCGAAGCCGTTGTCTGGCATTGCCAATCCACCCAGCTTGACATACACGTTGGGTAGTCTGGATAGTTCGGCCATCTCCTGTTTCCATTCGAGATAGATTTCATCGCGGCAGTGGCGATAGACCCCGACTCCAAGGGGAGTTCCGAAATGATCCAGGATCATCGTGCATTCGGGGACGGCCTGGGCCAGATCGATGAAGTCCAGATTCTGATGGTGATAGTGCCAGGTATCATAAGTTAGGCCCTGTGCTGCCAGCTTGCGTAATCCGGCACGGAAAGATTCCTTGCCATAGAGATAGGCCGGGGCGGAGCCGGGGATGAGCAGATCCTCCGGTCGTTTGTCCCGGGCGCCAGCATGTCGAATACCACGGAAGCGCCCCTCACAGATTTCCCGGTGCAGGTCCAGCAGTTCCTGCAGCTTCGCCCTGTCTTCGCCCGCCAGGGTAAGGTCGGCATGGGCGATGATGCCGGCGACGGTGGACTTGCCTTCTGCCGCCTCACTCTCCCTGGCGAGATTGGAGATGAAGCGGGTCTCACCGGTGGGTCGCAGGAACTCGGGGCCTTCACGTAGGTAGAAGGCCCGGCATTCCATGAACATGGTCTTGACGATCCGGTGCCCACTGCCGGTATCCGCCCACAGTTCCGGTAGCAGGTAGTCCCTGCCAAAACGCTTCATCCACAGGTGGTGATGGGGATCAATGATCGGCCGTTCCGGGTCGACAATGTCTTCCTTCACTTGCTGCAGCCATTCGTCGCTGCCAGGTACCGGTTCGGCCATGTAATTCCCCTTATGACTGGATAGCTTAGTGTAACCGATGCCTGCCTTGGTGTAGTATGCCAACGAAACCTGATGTTGATGTATATCAGCAATGCCATGTCATGCAGGGCGGGGTTTGAACAAAGAGCACATCAAACCAACAAACATGGAAATAAAAAGAAACAAGAGCTGGAGTCGCCCATGAATGTCACTGCCCTGGTCATCATTGCCTATCTGGGATTTTTTATTGGCTTTGGGATTTATCTCAACCGCAGCAACAGCAGCGACCATGACTGGGCAATCGGTGGCGGCAGCCTGGGAATTTTCATGCTGGCGGCAGGCGTGGCGGGCACACGAATTGGTGGCGCTGGAACCTATGGTGTGGCTGGTGACGTCATCAATGAAGGATTAGGGCACCTGTGGTATGCGGTCAATTCCTTCGCGGCACTGTTCCTGGTGGGTCTGTTCTTCGCCATTCCTTATCGCCGACTCAAGGTAGTCAGTGTCGGGCAGGTATTCGATCATCGTTTCAACTCCGCGCGCTGCCAATGGCTCACCAGCCTCTGCGTCCAGGCTGAGTACCTGGTGATCAATATCATCGAACCCTATGTGATCGGCTCTATCATTTCCGGTGTTACCGGGCTTCCCTTCGTGGTGGGGGTGGCCATCGGTGGTGTGCTGATTGTTACGTTTACAGTCACCGGTGGCTTGAAGGGCACGGCAGTTGCCAATATCGTGCACTGCAGTGTGATCATCTTCGGTTTGTTGCTGGTAGGCTATATCGCAATGAGCAACCTGGGAGGCTGGGAGCAGGTTGTGGCTACCACCGGTGATCGCCTGACAGAGTCCAGCAAGGACAGTGCGAGCTGGTGGAGCTTTACCGGTATCGGCTGGGCTACCATCATCGCCCTGTTCATATCTGCAACCATCCACACCCCCGCAGCCTCGGTCTATGCCAACTATGCCAGCTCTTCGGCCAAAGAAGAGTTCCTGATTCCGGGTTTCTTCCTGGCCGGCGTTGTGGCTGCCCTGATGCCGCTGGTAGCAGGCTTCATCGGTATCCTGACCCTGGCCGCCTATGGGGCCGAGAGTGGGCTTAGCAGCTACCTGAACATTGCCCAACTGGCCATCGATACCGGGCCGATCCTCGGCGGTATCGCCCTGGCTGCGGTGCTTGCCGCGGTAATCTCGTCGGGTGCACCGATCCTGTTGGCCAGCGCCACGATGTTCGTCAATGATTGGGTGCCCGGGGTGAAGAGTTACGACGGTGCCAGGAAACTGCGCGCTTACAAGATTGTGACAGTGATCTATGGATCCGCCGCCGCCATCATCGCCTGGCTCGGTAATATTTCTTCCGTGCTGCAGTTGTTGCTGCTGGGATTCGCCATGGTGGTGCCTCCGGCAATCGCCGTTGGCTATGTGTTCTACTGGCGAAAAACCACAGAACTGGCGGTGTTTTGGGGCATGGCCACTGGATTCGCCGGCGGCCTGGTCATGTGGCTGTTCAATACACTGTTCGACGGCGCGGAAAACGCGACGGCAGGCGGCTTCGCTCAGTGGTGGTATGAGTTGATCACCTGGCTGGGCGAGTGGCGCGATCCTTCCTTCCTGACTCTGCTGCTGCCCCTGGTAGTCATCCCCATCGTCAGCCTGTTAGTACCCGCCAGGGAAGGTGATGAGGAACTGGCTGCGACCTTCTATCAAAGGCTCGGTCGCATCCAGAAGAATTTCAGCTGGGCGTAGTGGATGCGCCTCACAGCCTAGCGCTGAATCTGGCCGCTGGCCTGGATCAGGAAAGGTCCGGGCTCGCGATAGCTGTCTTCCAGTAATTTGCACAGCTCATCAGCCGAGTCGGCCCTGGCCGCCGGTACACCAAAACCTTTCGCTATCGCGACCCAGTCGATTTCCGGGTTGCCGATATCGAACAGGCTCCTGGCTATGTCTCCCGGGTTTTCCACTCCCAGCCGGGCATATTCGACATTGAGTATGTTGTAGCTGTTGTTGGCAAAGATGACCGAGGTGACGTTCAGGCCTTCCCGGGCCAGTGTCCACAGGTATTGGATCGTATAGGCTGCACCGCCGTCTCCCAGCAAGGCCAGTACCGGGCGATCCGGGCAGGCCAGCGCCGCACCGGTAGCACAGGGACCACCCTGTCCGATGGCACCGCCCGTGAGCGTGAGCCAGCTGTTGCGTGCAGTATTCTGGCAATAGGGGAAGGCGGCATTGCCACCTCCCGAATCGGTACAGACGATAACGTCATCGGGCATGGTGGCTGCGATGGCTTGTATGATGTTCCTGTTGTCCAGTTCACCGCTGGGCTTGGCTATTTCCTTATGTTCGAAGCGGGTGACGGCCTCTTTCGCGGCGCCGAGTCTCTCTGCCAGTCGTTGCAGGGCATCGATGCAATCTTGCTCGATGAATGCAAGGCGTGAGACCTGGCACGTCTCTGGCACCAACTGGCCGGGAATCCCGCGGTAGGCAAAGAAGCTGGCAGGAATCTCTCCACCTACCAGGACCAGATGATCCGTACCCTCCAGGGCTGCCAGAAGTTGTTCCGGGAAATAGGGAAGGCGTTCCACCTTAACCCTTCCGGGGCCGCCATCCACGCGGGCAGGGAAGGTGCCATTCAGCAGCCGACAGCCAGTCTTGCTGGCGATTCTGCTGGCTGCTTCCATGGCGGCCTGTTCTGTGGCCTGGTGTTCCAGCAGCAGTGCCGTCTTGCCGCCCTTGTTGAGGATGGAGGCAATATTCTCGATGGTCCTGTCTTCCACGCAGGCGCGCTGTGGTATCGGATTAGGTCTTGCCGGGCCTCGCGAGGGTCCCCAGGCGGCATCGGCGCCCATGATCAGGCTTGCAATCTGGCCCATGGAGCCGGGGCTCTGTCGCAGGCTTGCCGTAAAGGCGTCGGCACCATCCTGGGCCAGGGTTTCTGAAGTGGAACAGGATTTGATCCAATTGGAGAAATTGCGCGCCAGGGTGTCGATGTCTGATGTCAGGGGAGCATCGAAGCCGATATGGAATTCCGGGTGATTGCCGACGATGTTGATCATTGGCGCATTGCCGCGCCTTGCGTTATGCAGGTTGGCAATGCCGTTAGCCATGCCTGGCCCGAGATGCAGCAGGGTAGCGGCGGGAATGCCAGTCATGCGCCCGATGCCGTCGGCGGCACCGGTACAGACGCCTTCGAACAGGGCCAGTACCGACTTGATTCTGGGTACGGCGTCCAGTGCCTGTACCAGGTGCATTTCAGAGGTGCCGGGATTGGCAATACAATACTCCACGCCACAATCTGCCAGGGTATTGATAAGCGCCGTCGCGCCATTCATGGTGTCAGGGCTGGAATCCTTTACATCGCTCATACGGCTGTCCTGCATGCTTGGTTAGTATGGGTTCAGGTGCTTCCCGAACTTTTCCGGATTTCTGTAAGGGCAGCTATCATAGCAGCTGCCTTGCTAAACACTAGTCAGGGGTTTCTGAATGGCTATCGATGAAGACAAGAGGCAGTTCGCATCCCATGTTGTAGATATCATGCAGGTGATTGGGCCGGTCTATTCGAAGCGCATGTTCGGGGGACATGGCATCTTTCTCGACGGATTGATGTTCGGCCTCATTGCAGACAATTCCCTGTATCTCAAAGTGGACGATGAGACGCGGCCGGCATTCGATGCGCAGGGTCTGCAGCCATTCACGTATCAAAGGAAAGGAGGCAGCGCCAGCCTGAATTATTACCAGGCTCCGGAAGAGGCCATGGAAGACCTGGAGATCATGCGTGACTGGGCGGTTCCGGCATTCGAAGTCGCCCTGCGCGCGGCGGCACGCAAGACGAGGAAATCTCCCCGCCTACCCACGTAGACCTATGCCGGGGAATCGGTAGTTGACCCACAGGCTGCATCTGGACAAGCGAGGAGACTGGTGCTCTTTGCGGCTCGTGCCCCGTGGCATGTGCTTGATTTTCATACGATTGTGCTCGGCAGGCATGCGCTCATCGCCGGCCTTTGATCGCGCCGCATCCACCGGCAGTCCGTCCAGATTTCCCTGCGACTCCAGGTGAAATCGGGTACACTAGACCAGCATGTTGAATTACCGGTTTTTTGGGGGAAAAAATGAAAAATCGTGCATTAAGCCTGGCCGCGGCCTGTCTCTTGACGTCCGGCATGGCTCTCGCCCAGGAAGACTACTCGGTGCCTCAAACGGAATGGGGGCAACCGGATCTTCAGGGTGTTTGGAATTTCAGCTCAGTAATACCCTTGCAGCGCCCCGCCTTTTTTGGCGACAAGAAAACCCTGACCGAAGAAGAGATTGCGGCATTCCAGGCCCAGACTGAATTGGGATTGCAGGCCCTGAACAATCAGGGTGTGGGTGGCTACAACACATTCTGGACCGAGATGGGTACCGGCGACGATAACCGCACCGCCCGCATCATGTATCCCGAGAATGGCCAGCTTCCCGAGACCGTGGAAGGCGTAGCTGTGCAGGTGGGCGGACTAGGCCCGGATGAGCCAGGCGAGCGTCCGGTTCGCATGGTAGTGGGCGGCATTTCAAAAGATGGTCCGGAAGATCGCGGCCTGTCAGAACGCTGCATCGTCGGTTTCAATTCCGGCCCTCCATTTGAGCCCAATCTCTACAACAACAATGTGCAGCTCATCCAGAACAAGGATACTGTGGTGATCATGACCGAGATGATCCATGACGCTCGAATCGTGCCACTGGATGATCGCCCTCCGCTGGACGATGACATTCGTCTCTGGACCGGAGACTCGAGGGGTTACTGGGACGGCGATACCCTGGTGGTTGAAACAAGAAACTTCAACAGCCTGACCCAGAGTTTCAGCGTATACGGCACGTCAGAGGACAAGTTCCTTACCGAACGCTTCACGCGCACAGGCCCGTATAGCATGGAGTATGAGTTCACTGTCGACGATCCTTCCACGTTTACCGACAAAATCGTCGTCATGACGGTCATGTCAAAGGTAGACGGCCAACTCTATGAATATGCCTGCCACGAAGGGAATTACGGCATGGTGAACATCCTGCGGGGTGAGAGAATGGCTGAGGCTCGAGGCACTGAAGATTCTCAGTAGTCCCGTGCTTGTCCAGGCAATTTGCGGATAATAAAATTCGGACACAATAAAAAAGGCCAGAGATCGCTGGCCTTTTTTTGTTTGGGGTGCTCTGTTGGGTACTGCAGAAAAAACACTCTGCGCTTTGCCTGGCGTTGCTGCTGAGTTTCCTCAAAATCGCTATCCGCCGAATCGTTCAGATTCGGTTCAGGCAGAGCTTGCTACTTTCTGACTCAGCGGATGGGCGCAGGCAGTCATTCCTCGCAGAACCCACATTAGACAGCCTGATATCGCCCGATTCCGTGTGTCCCCACTCATCTATATGGCGGATAGGGAGTGGGGATTTTTTATGGGCGCAGGAAAGTCCCCTGTTACAAGTCTCCATTCGTTCCCTTTTCCCGGCGAGCACTCCTCTCAGCCTTCTTGATCAATTCTAAATCTTTGATAGGATTCATTTTTTAGTTCGTGGCAGGCTCGCTGCCAATTCGGGAAGGGAAGCGCATGACAGAGAAGGGGACAGCCTTGCAAGCGGCAGCCTGCGTGGTTCGCTGTGTCTCATTCCTGCTCGCTTGCTATTTCCTGCTGTCAGCATCGTCTGCACTGGCCCAGATCCCGGATTTTGAGCCTCAGGCGTATCCCTTGCCTCCCGATATGAGCGGTGTGCACTTCTACCTGATTACCGTCGATGTGGGTGACAAGGTGTGGGACAACTTTGGCCACACCGCCTTGCGCATGTATGACGAGAACAGTGCCACGGACCTTATCTTTAACTGGGGGGTGTTCGATGTCAGCGGAGGGGTCGTACCCTTTGCCTGGAACTTCTTCAAAGGCATCATGAATTACCAGCTGCAGGCATCTGCCCCCGGTCTGGAATTCGACATGTACCGGGCCCAGCAACGCACGGTATGGCAGGAACGCATCAATCTGACAAATCCACAGAAGGAGATGCTGTATCGCCGCTTGATGTGGAATATGGAGCCTCAGAACAGGGAGTACGCCTACCAGTACTTCGATGATAACTGCACAACCCGGGTTAGGGATTACCTTGACGAGGCACTGGACGGCAAACTGTCAGAGCTTTTCCAGGCGGAGACTGAAGAAACTTATCGTGACCAGGTGCAGTCCCATTACGCCTCCACGGCAATCATCGCCTTCTCCCTGGATATACTCATGAACGGCAATATCGATCGCCCGGTAACCGAATGGGAGGAAATGTATCTGCCCCTGCGCTTGCGGGAAAATCTCGCGGGCATCATGTCCGATGTGGCTGAAGACGGAAAGCAGCTGCCCCTGCTTTCAGATTACCAGGTAATCATGGAATTCCTGCCACCCTCCGTCGAGGTCGATGCATTCCAGATCGCCGCGGTGGGTCTGATTGCTCCCGTGTTATTCCTGCTGCTCATGCTTAAACGCATTCCCATGTCGTATTTCGCAACCCATTCCCGCATTGGGTTCAAGCTGGAGGGATTGAATTTCCGAATCCTTGGAGTGCTGGGGCTGGTGACGGCGATATTCAGTGGCGTGTATGGGGCATTGATGCTGGGTAGCTGGTTCGTGTCTGATCACCTGGATACCCATCACAATATCAATCTATTGCTGTTCTGGCCCACCGACATCCTCGGAGTGTTGGTGGGGCTGCGTTGGTTGTTGTTCTGCAAACCCTGGCCGACAGATCACAACACGGCTCCCTTCATCAACTACTATCTTCTGGCCCATGTGCTCGCGATGCTGGTCTACGTCGGCATCGCACTATTCGATGTGGCACCTCAGCTAATCGACCGACTCGCTTTCTACGTGGTTCCAGGCTTCCTGATGTTCACCCTGTTAATCTGGACCGTTGGCTTCCAGCCGGCGAAACCTAAAAACATGTTTTTCTAGATGAGCGAATCATTCATCAGCAGCAGAGCTTCGCGTGCAGAACGGCTTGAACCCATGGCCGAGAAGGTCGCCCAGTCTGCCGCCCGCCTGCAACAGATAGAGGATGGAACCCCCGAGCAGGCTCGGGCGTTTCGGGCTGAGCGGGGTAATCCCTTCGCGCCACAGGCGGTGCAACTGGCTGAAATCAAGGATCTGCAGATTCCCCTGTCCAGGGGATCGGTGAGGGTGCGTTCCTACCTGCCACCGGGACTCGAGTCCGACAAGCTACCTTGCCTGATTTTCTATCATGGCGGTGGTTACGTGCTCTCCACGGTGGACGACTACGACACGGTAACCCAGCGTATAGCCCTGTACGGCGGATGCAGGGTGCTGTCGGTGGACTATGAGTTGGCACCGGCCAACAAGATAGGTTCGATCCACCAGGATGGCTTCGAGGTCTATCGCTGGGTAAGGGAGCATGCGGCCGAGTTAGGTATCGATCCGCAACGCATAGCGCTTGGTGGAGACAGTGCGGGCGGCAACCTGACCGTGGCGGTTACCCATGCCTGCAAGCAGTCTGCTTATCCCCAGGCCGCATTCCAGGTCCTGCTCTATCCGTCGGTGGACCTGAGTATGCGTTTTCCCTCTATTGATGAATTTGCCACCGGTTATTTCCTGACCCGGAAGGGCATGGCCTGGTTCCGCAGTCACTACCTGGAATCGCCAGCCCAGGCCGACGATCCGGAGCTGCGCTTTCTCGACAAAGACTTATCGGGCCTGCCACCGGCTTATGTCATCACCGCGGGTTTTGACCCCTTGCGGGATGAAGGGCAGGCCTATGCGGATCGGCTGGCGGAGTGTGGCGTTGCGGTAAAACACGCGTGCTATACCGACATGATTCATGCCTTTATCTCGTTTGCTGGTGGTATCGAGGCGGGCGAGCATGCCCTGCAGCGGATAGGGGATGAATTACGCAGCGCTCTCGCGTCCTAGCTTGCTTTTCCGGCTTCAGCGCTCCGCATAAATCGCGGGCGAAAAAAAGCCGAACCTTAGGGTTCGGCTAGTTCTTCCAAAAGCTGTACTACTGGAGAATCCGGGATTAGGGATCGATGATCTCTACCCGACGATTTCTCTGATAAGCGGCTTCTGTTGTTCCTCTGTCGGCAGGGCGTTCCTCACCGTAGCTCACTGTTTCGATCTGGTTGCGAGCAGCACCGTTCACGATCAGGTAATTCAGGATACCATTCGCGCGTCGCTCACCAAGTGCCAGGTTGTACTCTCTGGTGCCGCGCTCGTCAGCGTGACCTTCGAGGCGAATGCGCTTGCTTGGGTTGGCTGCGAGATCCTGGGCGTGATAGGTCAGCACGTCGCGGTCGGCAGGCCGGAATTCTGAAACGTCAAAATCAAAGTAGAAAACACGAGTCGCCAGTGCCGAGCGACGCATGCGCTCTTCGGCTGCAGCGGCGCGACGGGCAGCAGCTTCAGCCTCTTCCTGTGCACGACGGGTAGTAGCGTCTATGCCAGACTCAGACTGGACTACCTCTTCGGCAGCTTCTTCGCTGGTTGAGCTACAGGCAACAACGCCGCTCAGGGCGACGAACATTAGGGCCAATTTTGTAAGTTGGTTTATTTTCATGGCAACTCCTGAAAATGTGGTGCTATCCGTTAAAAATTGCGCGAAAAAACAATGCCTTAAAAAAGAGAGCGAAGCATAACTCATTTGCTGATACAAATCCATGCAGAGACATGATTTATAACAATAGTTTTATCACTGGTCGTTTGGCTGCAGGCCGCGAATTCACTGGTGCCATGCCCGCTTCGCAGAGTCATCCAATTTATCGAACGTTTGCTCGAAATCGGTTTATCTGGCCCCGGAATCAATGGTACTCTTCGCTCTCCTTACCGTTCCCTGCTGCATTGCTGTGCGGGTAAATCTCAGATAATCAATGAGTTAGCAGAGCTTGTGCCGGAACGGAAAATTACTAGTCCAGGAGTCACCCAGTGAACGCTGATTTTACACCCGAGGAACTGGCTTTCCAGCAGGAAGTGAGGGAGTTCCTCGCCTCCGAGTTTCCGGCGGATCTCAAAAACAAGGTCGACAACAATATTCGCCTAACTAAGGACGACATGGTCCGATGGCAGAAAATTCTCTACCAAAAAGGCTGGGCTGCACCCTCCTGGCCGGAGGAATACGGCGGCACTGGCTGGACGGCCACGCAACGGCATATCTTTGCCACTGAAATGGGCTTGTATGGTGCGCCGGAACCGATCCCGTTTGGTATGAAGATGGTGGCGCCGGTCATCATGGCCTACGGCTCTGAAGAACAGAAGCAGCGCTTCCTGCCGGACAT
>Ga0181587_10000009_pt1 | contig 158507 bp, 157 predicted proteins | sample 071ome_27_FD_132463 | JGI IMG/M metagenome (GOLD analysis project Ga0181587, IMG submission 132463) | Coastal salt marsh microbial communities from the Groves Creek Marsh, Skidaway Island, Georgia - 071409AT metaG (megahit assembly) | ecosystem: Environmental > Aquatic > Marine > Intertidal... | reverse complement strand
TTGCCATCCCAGGAGAAAAGCGCGGTGAGTTCGATTTAGAACTTCACGGATACCTGGCTCAAGCCATTGTAATGGGAATGCACGGTAACGATGGCGGAGGGAGAGGGATTCGAACCCTCGATAGAGCTTGACACCCTATACCGGTTTAGCAAACCGGCGCCTTCAGCCGCTCGGCCACCCCTCCGCATTTGGGAGACCTTTTTTATCGAAAGTGACCGCGCGAGGAAACGCTTAATTTCAGCGTTTTCTAACCGGCGCCGATAACGTCGTTCAACAGCCGGATCAGTTGATCCGCGTTTTTGGCGCCGAGGCGCCGGCGGAGGTCGCTATCCTGTTCGCCCGCTTGGTCCAACAGGGGCTCAGCCCGGCGGCGGCCTTTTGGAGTCAAGCGTAGGGCGACGGCGCGGCGGTCCGCATCTGTGGTCCGGCGGACCACCAACCCGTCCCGCACCATCCCATCCACCACGCGGCTCAGGGTCGGCTGTTTGACAATCATAATCTCCGCCAACTCCTTCAAGGAAATGCCCGCTTGGTCCTCCGTCATACCAATCAACACCATCAGCACCTTTACTTCGTTCCGGGAGAGATCTTGAGCGGCCGCCATATCGTCAACCTGCCGGGACACCATCGCAGAGGCATGGGCCAGCAGGTACGGCAGATAGGCATTGATATCATGTTCCACGCTCGTCAGCGGCTGATCCGACATGTGACCCCCTCCGGCACTGGCGCTTAAACTATACGAAATTCAATTTATATTCAAATGGAATATATCCATTTACATATAATTATCGTCCTGCTATTGTCAGGTGTTGAGGCTGGGCCGTTGATCGCCAGGCGCGAGTACGGTTTAATTTTCCTCACACCACAAAGAAAACAGACGGTCGCCGACCGGGAGGAAATCCAAAATGTTCACGGACCGCATAGAAGCCAAATGGATCGAAACCTTCGTCAAGGCGTTTGAGTTGTGCAAGGTCGAGCCCGGCGAGGAAATCGCCATCTTGTCCGAGACCCAGTCACGCCAAGTTAATGTTCATCTGGCCGAGCTTGCCCTGATCCGCATGGGCGCCAGGCCGTGTCATGTGGTGGTGCCGACCCCGCCCCAAGAAGCGGGCGTGCCCGTGCGCTCGACCGGCGCGTCCAACGCGGTGCAGGGGCATGGCCCCACCATCGCTGCGTTGAAGGCCTGCACCATGGTGGTCGATCTCACCGTCGAGGGCATGTTGCACGCACCGGAACTGCCGGAAATTGTACAATCGGGCGCCCGGCATTTCATGATTTCCAACGAACACCCGGAAGCGCTGGAGCGCTTGCTGCCAACGCCGGACCTTGAGGAAAAAGTCAAGCTGGCGGTCAAGCATGTGCGGGGCGCCAAGGAAATGACGGTGACGTCCGCCGCCGGTTCTGATCTCACGGTCAAGATGGAAGGTGCGATCAGCGCCGGCGTCTGGGGCTATTGTGACCGGCCCAAGACCGTGGCGCACTGGCCCGGCGGCATCGTTGTCGCCTTTCCCCTGGCCGGCGCCGTCAACGGCAAGCTGGTGATGGATGTGGGCGACATCAACCTGACTTTCAAACGCTATCTGGAAACTCAGGTCGTTCTGACCATCGAAGACGACTATGTCACCAAGATCGATGGCGACGGCACGGACGCAGAACTGTTCCGGCGCTACATGGAAAGCTGGGGCGACAGGGACGCTTACGGCACCTCCCACGTGGGCTGGGGGATGAACGAGGGTGCGCGCTATGAGGCGCTTACCATGTACGACCAACACGACATCAATGGCACCGAGCTTCGCGCCTATGCCGGTAATTTCCTGTATTCCACCGGGGCCAACGAGTTTGCCAAGCGGTTCACCCTGGGTCATTTCGACCTGCCGATGAACCACTGCACCGTCAAACTGGACGGCAGTGCGGTCGTCGAAGACGGCAAGCTGGCCGGCGACTACGCATGAGTTTCGCCGTCAACCATGTCGAGAAAGGCCGCGGTGACGCCCTGATCTTCCTGCACGGGATCGGCGGCGACGCCCACAGCTGGGACTTTCAAATCGATAGCTTTTCCGATGCCTACCGGACCATTGCCTGGGACATGCCGGGCTATGGCGGCTCGGAAATCATCTCCCCCATGACCTTCGAAGGGCTGGCGGACGCGATGTTCCGGCTGATGGATCATCTTGAGATCGATCAGGCGCATGTCGTCGGCCACTCCATGGGCGGCATGGTGGCCCAACAGGCGGCGGCCGACCATCCGGAACGGATAACCAGCCTTATATTATCCGCGACCAGCCCGGCCTTTGGCCGGCCCGACGGCGATTTTCAACAAAAATTCATCGCATCCCGCCTTGCGCCGCTGGAGGCCGGAAGAAGCATGGCCGACCTGGCCGCCGAGATGACCCCCGGCATGCTGACCGAAAACGCTAATCCAAAAGGTGTGGAGATGGCGATGCGCAGCATGTCCAACGTGCCGGTCGAGACCTATAAGGCCGCCATGCATTGTCTGGTGACCTTTGACCGGCGGGACAATCTGGCGAACCTCCGGATGCCAACGCTGCTCATCGCGGGGGAATTGGACCAGAATGCGCCGGCGCCGATGATGGAGAAGATGGCCTCCAAGATTCCGGGGGCGGATTACGTGTGCCTGTCAGGCGCAGGGCATCTCGCCAATATGCAGATACCGGACGTGTTTGACGACACGCTCCGGCAATTTTTAGATCAGATCAGGAAGGATTAAATCATGGCCAAAGCAAAAGCAGAACTCGATGCACCGATGTTTGATCCGAAGTCGTACGGGTTAAACCGGCAGCAGGCGAAACTGTGCACCATCGCCCGCGAACTTGGGCAATCAAAATTTGCCGCCCGAGGAGACAAGTGGGACCGGGACGCCGTCTTTCCCATGGCCAATTACAAAGACATGCACAAGGCCGGCCTGCTGGGCATCTGTATCCCCAAAAAATACAAAGGGATGGGCGCCGACCTAAAATCTTACTCCATGGCGGCGGCCGAAATCGGGCGCTACTGCGGCTCGACGGCGCTGACCTTTAATATGCATGTGAGCTCTTGTCTTTGGACCGGCGACCTGGCGGATGACCTGCCCATGTCCAAGGAGGACCGCCGCAACCATAACCGCCGCCGGGCGATGCATTACGAACGAATCCTCAAGAAAGGCGCGATTTACGCGCAGCCGTTCTCGGAGGGCGGCGCCGCAGCGGCCGGGTTCAAACCCTTCGGCACCACGGCAACGCGGGAAAAAGGCGGCTGGCGCATCAACGGCAAGAAAATCTTCGCCTCCCTTGCCGGTTCCGCCGACTATTACGGTGTTCTGTGCACGGAAGAGAAGCCCCGGCTCAGCCGGCGGGACACGATGTATATGGCCGTCCCGGCTAAGACCAAGGGCGTCCGGGTTGAAGGCGACTGGGACCCGCTGGGTATGAGAGGCACGGTGTCGCGAAACCTGATTTTCGAAGACGTGTTCGTAAAGGACGACGAGGCATTGATGCCCCAGGGTGTGTACTTCCAGGCCGCCAGCCGCTGGCCCCACATGTTCACGTCGCTCACCCCCTCTTACATGGGGATTGCGCAGGCGGCGTACGATTTCACGGTGAAATATCTGCGCGGCGAGATGCCGGGCACGCCGCCAGTGAAACGCCGCATGTACCCGACCAAGCAAATCGCGGTTGCGGAGATGTTCGTCAAACTGGAGCAGACCAAGGCGATCTGGGTCCAGATGCTGAATGACGCCAGGCCTAACCCGTCCAAATCGCAAATCATGCGGGCTTGGGCCGCTCAGTATACCGTCATGGAGAACGCCAATGATCTGTGCCGGCTGGCGATCCGCACCTGCGGCGGTCAATCCATGCTGAAATCCCTGCATCTGGAGCGGCTGTATCGGGACAGCCGTTGCGGGTCGTTAATGCTGCCTTGGACGGCGGAACTGTGCATCGACAAGATCGGCCGCGATGCCCTCTATGAACGGGGAGAGACGGACGAGTGATCAACCTTTCCGACTGGCTGGATAAGCATGAGGCCTTTTCGCCGAGTAAAATCGCGCTACGGTTCGAAGGCAAAGAGATCACCTACGGAGAGTTTGCCACCACCGTGCGCGATCACGCCCGCGCGCTGAAACATGTGTTGGGACTGGGCCGGGGCGACCGGCTCGCCTATCTGGGCATGAATACGCCAGAATTCTTGTTCGTGATGTTCGCCTGTGCGCGGATCGGCGTGATTTTCTCGCCTTTAAATTGGCGGCTGGTGGCGGCGGAGCATCTCTACATCCTGAAGGATTCTGCCCCTAAAATTCTGATGTGCGATTCCGAATATCAGGCGCGGGGCGAGGAGTTGAAGCAGCAGCTACCGGATATTGAATTGGTGGCCTCGGACTTCGAGGCCGACGGATGGCAGCGCCTGGCTGAAGCCGTGGCGACGGCGGAGGGTGACGACCGAAACCCCCATGTCGCGCCGGAAACACCGTATCTCCTGGTCTACACTTCAGGCACCACGGGCCGGCCGAAAGGGGCGGTACTGACCCAGGAAGCCATGCTGGTGAACGCGCTGAACGGGGTGCACCTGGGCGACATCAGCAGCCACGACCATATTTTGACCCCCCTACCCTTGTTTCACGTCGGCGGCATGAATAATCAGACGACGCCGGCGTTTTATGCAGGCGCGACGGTGACGCTACACCGGCGCTTCGATCCGCAGGCCGTTCTGGATGCGCTGTTGCATGAGCGGATTACGCTCACCTGCCTCGTGCCGGCGACTTTATTGGCGGTCTCGGCCCTGCCCGGCTGGAAGGACGCGTGGTTCCCGCAATTAAAAACCGTGCTTAGCGGCTCGTCCATCGTGCCCCTCACCCTGATCAACGAGTACCATGACAAGGGGGTGCCGATCTCACAGATGTACGGGGCGACGGAAACCTGCCCCATCGCGATTTATCTCCGCGCCGAGGACGCCATCCGCAAGGTCGGCTCCACTGGCAAGGCGGCCATGCATTGCGAGATGCGGATCGTTGATGACAACAGCAACGATGTGGAAACCGGCACGCCCGGCGAAATTCTCATCAAAGGCAAAAATGTGCTCTATGAATACTGGGGCAATGAAGAGGCCACCAGGGAGTCCCTGCGCGACGGCTGGTATTACACCGGCGATGTCGGCTACCAGGATGACGAAGGCTATGTCTGGATCAACGACCGTAAAAAGGATGTTATCATCTCCGGCGGCGAGAATATTTATCCGGCGGAGCTGGAACAGGTCATCTACCGGATGGACGATATAGAGGACGGCACTGTCGTCGGCCGCCCGGATGACAGGTGGGGCGAGGTACCGGTGGCAGTCGTCATTCCCAAGACTGACCCGCCCGAAGCGCCCGAGTTCCTGGCCAGGTTCGAAGACCAATTGGCGCGGTATAAACACCCGAAGGATGTGATTTTTGTTGATGATCTGCCGCGCAACGCCATGGGTAAAATCCTCAAACACGAAGTTCGCGACATGGTGAAAAACACCTAGGCCCCGGGCATTTTGGTGTAGTTGTTTCCCGTAATTTACAGCCGGACTCTCATTTGGTGAGTTGGATAAAATACGAACTATCCTGAGACTATCATGGCCGATAAGAAAGGACTTCTGGGCAAGCTTAAAGGCGACGGCAAAAAGGCCGGCCGCAAACCGGGTGATATGCCGAGCATGTCCGATTTCGAAGATGACTCCATTGATCTGGAGACCGGCACCATCAAGGTGGACGACGCCCCGCCGGAGCATCAAATCTCCACCAGTGAAATTCTCCAGGAAGTCGAAGTCACCGCCGATAAGGCCCTGATCAAGGGTCAGGCCGGTCAGATCTATATTCTGGATCTGAACCCGATTTTCAATGCCATGGGCACCAAACCGGGTGAGAAAAGCGCCCAAAGCCTGGTGCGTTTTTGCGAGACTCTGCTGGCCCGCGCCATCGGCTCCAAGGGCACCTACAATAATGATCACGATGAAAAATTCCTGTTCCAGCTGGTAAAGATCGAGATGGACGGGCTGTTGATGGCGTCCCGGATCGTCAATCAACTTGGGGTTAATTTTCTACGCGGCGGTTTCAACGCACAGGAGCTGGTCTCCGACGTTTTAAGTGTCGTGGATGCGGAAAACGCCTTGGATGAGAACGGCCGGATCATCGTGAGCAAGGCCTTGGCCGCCCCCCGGCTGGAGCGCCAAGAATCCGACAACCCCGACGACGACGGCCCCATGTGGGTGCCGATCGGCGAGGTCAAGGAAGAAGAAGACCCTGAATGGTCTGTGGCGGAAACCACGGACCGGCCCGCCGGCCAGCGGGTGAAACGCGGCCCGGACCGCCGCCGTCAAAAACGGCCCATCGCCGGGCCCGACCGCCGCGAAAGGCCATACGGCCGCCGGGGAACCGACGATCCCAACGTTTCCGTCTGGTAATCTGCCTTAAACCTCCGGTTAACCAGTATGGTGTAAGATTCATCACTTATGTGACTAAAATCACTGTAAGAGACACCCCATCTTCTAATAATCACACTGAACCGGTCACCCCAAAGATGACCGCAACCGGTGGAGGGTAAGAGAATGAGGCCACGTACCAAAATGTTTGTGCGTAGCGTATCCCAAGCATATCCGTCGAATTTCTGGCGGATGTTGTTCGTTTCCGCAGTTGCCGCCGCATTTTTCCTGGCGACGCCGCCGAGCCATGGCGCCGACGGCAAAACCTCTGCCGAGGGCGCCACCAAATACATGCAGGCGCTGGGCCAGGAAGCCATTAATTTCCTCAGCGACGAAAGTCTCACCCGGTCCGAACGGGAAGGTCATGTTCGCAATCTTCTGGCCGAAAATTTTGATATCGCCATGATCGGGCGCTATGTGCTGGGCTCGGCCTGGCGGAAAGCCTCTGCGGAACAGCGGGTACGGTATCAATCACAATTCCGGACTTGGGTGCTCAGCACCTATTCCCAGCGCCTTTCAAATTATGGCGGCGGCACCATGTCAGTGACCGACGCCAAGCCTTACGGCAAAAGGGATGTTTTGGTCTCCACCCGGTTTGACCGTCCCAGCGGCAAGCCGCTGATCGCCGGCTGGCGCGTGCGCCAAAAGGACGCCGGGTACCGCATTCTTGATCTGGTGATCGAGGGGATCAGCATGGCTATGACCCAGCGGGAAGAGTTTAGGTCTATTGTGCGCCAAAAGGGCGTCGACGGGTTGATCTCCATGCTGGAAAGCCAGACGGCAACGCTGGCGGAGACGGCCAAAAAAGTGGCGTATATCAGACGCTAGAGCACTTTGACCGGAACGTGGCTGTAGCCCCGAAAGCGGGCGCGCAGCAAACGCTCCTTATCGCCGGCGTAATCCACATTCGGAAACTTCTGCACGAACTTGCCGATGGCGACACGGCCCTCGATCTTGCCGAGGGTCGCGCCCAGGCAGATATGTTTACCCCAGGCGAAGGCGAAGTGGGGATGGAGCATCTTTCGGCCGATGTCGAACCTATCAGGGTCTTCAAAGATGTCCGGATCGCGGTTGGCCGCCCCGATCGCCATGTGCAGATAATCCCCTTCCTTCATGGCGACGCCGCCCACTTCCAGGTCCGCCGTCAGCCGGCGATTGCCGAGTTGCACAGGGCTGTCGTAACGGAGAGTCTCTTCCACCATCGTGTCGATGAGAGAGGGATCATCCTGCAAGCGGCGCAATTGGTCCGGGTGGTCCATTAACGCACAAATACCATTGGCGGTTAGATTTGCCGTGGTCTCGTGTCCCGCGTTTAGCAGAAAAATGCAGTTCTGCACCAATTCCACGAGGCTGAGTTTCTCGCCATCCACTTCGCCAAAGATCAGCGCGGCCAAAACTTCGCCCTGCCCGCCTTCGTCAGGGTTCTTGCGGCGCTCCTCGATCAGGTCCTCCAAGTACGCACTGAATTCCTCCACGGCTTCATCGCCCGCTATCCGCGCCTCATCAGATAGCGCCGGTTCCAGCCCGCCTAGGATCGTATTGGACCAGCCGTGCAGTAGATGCCGCTTTTCCCGGTGTACGCCCAGCATATTCGAAATAATCTCGATCGGCAGCTTCAAGGCGAAATCATCCATCAGATCGAACGTGTCCCGTTCCGCCAGTTCCTCCAAAAGCTCGTCAATCACCCGTTCGATAAGGGGCTCCAATTCCGCCAGCTTGCGGGGGGTAAAGGCGCCCGCCAGCTGTTTACGCACCCGTGCGTGGTAGGGGTCATCGTTGAACACCAGACTGGTGGTGTGGTGCAAATAGAGCGCCCCATCTTTCATGGTGGGTTTGAAATCGACCTTCTTGTCGGAACTCATGGCCGGGTGCTTGTAAGTCAGTTCCAAATCCCGGTAACGGGTCAGAAAATACGAGCCGTCTTTATTCTGGTGCACGGGATCCAATTCCCGCAGCGCATGATACGTCGGCTGCGGATCATGGAGAAAATCCGGCGTCAGTTCGTTGATATCGAACCCGTCTACCAGATTCCGGGCGCTCATGATGGCCCCTACCCCGCCGGCACGATAATCGAACGGCATTCGCCGAAGCCGATCCGGGCCTTGCCCTCGCCTTCGCACCAGGCGCGCATGATCACCTCGTCGCCGTCTTCCAGAAACGTACGGGTCTCGCCATCAGGGAAGTTGATGGGCTCTTTGCCACCGACGGATTTTTCCAGGATACTGCCCAGCTTGTCGGGCGAGGTGCCGGATATGGTTCCGGATCCTAAGAAATCGCCAGGGTTCAGATTGCAGCCGTTGCTGGAATGCTGGGCCACCATCTGAAAGACCGACCAATATAGGTCCTGCGCGTTTGGACTGCCGATCACTTGCGCCGGCGTGCCGGCCTTGCGCATGGCCTCGGTGGAAATTGACGTCTCGATCTTGATATCCAGCGCGCCTGATTTGGACAGCTCATCATCCCACAGGTGCGGCATGGGCGCCGGATCGCCGTCCGGGCGTTCCCCAAAACCGGTGCGGTAGGGGGCCAGCGCTTCCATGGTGACAATCCAAGGTGAAATGGTGCTCATGAAGTTCTTGGCCAGGAACGGACCCAGGGGCTGATATTCCCAGGCCTGAATATCACGGGCCGACCAGTCGTTCAGAATACAAAAACCAAAAATCTGCTGATCGGCGTCGGTCACGCTGATCGTCGAGCCAAGCGCGTTGCCCGGCCCGATATAAAAGCCAAGCTCGGTCTCGTAGTCCAACCGCTTGCACGACGTAAAAACCGGCGCATCCGCGTCCGGGGCCTTGATCTGTCCGTTGGGCCGAGGCGTCGGCGTGCCGCTGACACAAATCGATGATGAGCGGCCATGGTAAGCGATGGGCACATACTTATAGTTCGGCATCAGCGGATTGTCGGGGCGGAAAAGCCGGCCCACATTTGTCGCATGATTGATCGACGCATAGAAATCCGTGTAATCACCGATGGCCGCCGGCACGTCCATCTCGGCCTCTGACATCGGCACCAGGCAGGATTGCAGTTCATCTGCCGGGCCACCGTCCCGCAACAGTTCCGACAGCCGCTTGCGCACCGCAGACCACTGCGCCGGGCCCAGCGACATAAAGGTGTTCAGGATGGGCTCGTCGAAACTTTCCGCTGCTGCGGCCAGATCATCGCCGAACAGACCTTTGTCCTTCACCGCGGCCAAATCAAGAATTTGGTCGCCGATGGCCACACCAGCACGGAAACTTTCGGCGCTGCCCACACGGCGGAAAATGCCGAACGGCAGGTTCTGGATCGGATAATCGCAATCGGCCGCGTTGGCGCTATCGACCCAGCTTTTGAGCGCCGGGTCGTGGGTCTGGTTAATTTCGGTCATGTAATCTCTAAGCCCTGCCGTTGAAGTTTTTCTGTAAGCCCTGCCAAATTTCGTAATAGTCTTTTTGCAGGGTCGGGGTGTCGTAGGCGAAGGATGTTGGCCTGTAAAGGTGCCGGGTTTCAAACATAAATGCCATGGAGCCGCCCAAGAACTGCGGCGTCAACTCCTCCTCGCTGGCCTTGCCGAACACTTCGGCGTCATTGCCATGGGCGGCATAGCAGTTGTGCAGGCTGGCGCCGCCCGGCACGAAGCCTTCCTTGCGGCCGTCATATTCGCCCTTAATAAGTCCCATGAACTCGCTCATGATATTCCGATGATACCACGGCGGCCGGTAGGTATTTTCCGCCACCATCCAACGGGGCGGGAAGATCACGAAATCCGCGTTGGCGACGCCATCCGTATCCGTCGGCGAAGTCAGCACAGTGAAAATGCTCGGATCGATGTGGTCAAAAGTCACCGAATTGACGGCGCAAAACTTGGCCAAGTCATATTTATAAGGCGCAAGATTGCCGTGCCACGCCACCACGTCCAGGGGCGAATGGCCGATCTCGCATTCCCACAAGTTGCCGCCGAATTTGGCGGCCAACCGGAAGTCGCCCTCCCGGTCTTCGAATTGGGCGACGGGGCTCTGGAAATCCCTGGGATTGGCGAGCCCGTTGGAACCGATCGGGCCCAGGTTGGGCAGACGGAAAGCGGCGCCGTAGTTCTCCAGCACATACCCTCGGCTGGGACCGTCAGGCAATTCGATCCGATGCTTTACGCCACGGGGAACCACGGCGACCTCGTTGGGCTCGACCTCCATCACCCCCATCTCGGTGAGGATGGTCAACCGACCCTGCTGCGGCAGGAACAACATCTCCCCATCGGCATTATAAAAATACCTGTCGGTCATGGACGCATTGGCGGCGTACAAATGTACAGCGAGGCCGGTCATGCTGCCGTCCCCCGCGCCCATCAGGGTCATCAACCCTTCGATAAAGTCCGTGGGCTCCGCCGGGATGGGCTGGGGATCCCAGCGCATCTGGTTTGGTGTCGCTGGGGCCTCGTCGAAGGGCGCGCTGCGCAAAAGGCCGTTGTCGATCTGCTTGAAGGGCAAATGCTTGACCGACGGGCGGATGCGATAAAACCAAGTCCGCAGGTTGTCGTTGCGGGGCGCAGTAAAGGCGTTGCCGCTCAACAGTTCCGCATAGAGCCCATAAGCCACTTTCTGCGGTGAGTTCTGCCCCTGGGGCAATGCGCCGGGCAGCGCCTCGGTCGCGAATTCATTGCCAAAGCCGGTTTGGTACGTCAGCCCTGTGGTGACAGCCGTGTCCATGATGTCCTCCTCTGATGGCGGAAATATTAGTTTCATATGAAACTAATTGCAACTATGATATTGCCATGAAAGACGATGCCGCACCGGTAGAAACCACGCTGCAACTGCACGACTTTTTGCCATACCGGCTGGCCGTGCTGGCCAAAGCCGTGGGCGCGGCGTTCTCCAGGACCTATGGGGAACGGTTTGGCATCTCCAACTCCCAATGGCGGGTGATGTTCGCGCTGGGCCGCGCGCCCGATTGTTCGGCGTCTTACGTGGTGGAACACGCCGCGCTGGACAAAGTGCAGGTCAGCCGCGCCGTCGCCGGCCTGATCGACTTGGGGCTCGTGGCCCGCAGTCAAGACCCGGCGGATCGGCGGAATTCGGTCCTCAACATGACGCCGGCGGGCTGGCGCATTTACCGCCAGATCGTTCCGGAGGCGTTGGCGTTCGAGGAAAGTCTGGTGGACGGATTGAGCGACGCTGAGAACGCCGCGCTCAACCGCGCGCTGGAGAAATTGTTGGATAGGGTGCGGACCTCAGCCCAACAGCAGGAACAATAGTCCCCCGACAATCAGCACCGTGCCCAGATTTTCCGCGCCGGTGATCTTTTCCTTAAAGATCAGCACCGACGTGGCGAAGGTGAAGATCAGCTCCACCTGACCCAGGACTCTCACATACGTCGCGTTGACCAGGGTCATGGCGGTGAACCAGCCGACCGAGCCCAGCATACTGGCCACGCCAACCAGAAACGCCTTGTTCCGGTGCTTCCAGATATTGGCGAGTTCCCCCTTCTCCCGGACATAAAGATAAATCGTCATCAAAGCTGTCTGGATGGCGAGCGCGCCCATCAGCGTGGTGGCGGCCGCCAGCAATACATTGTCGCCGCCGAGCGCCAGCGCGCCGCCCCGGTACGAGGTCGCCGAAACCCCCAGCATGGCGCCGCTACCCAATCCCATGAGCGCTGCCTTGCGGGTCCAGGAGGTCAGGAAATCCTTGAGGGTCACATCCGACTTGGCCAGTGACAGGAAACAGACGCCGGCGAAGCTGATGGCAATGGCGATAAAGGCGGCCGCGCTCACCGCTTCGCCCAGGATGATGATGGTGAAAATAGCGGTCTGAAACGTTTCGGTCTTGGAATAAGCCGTCCCCACGGCAAATCCCCGGAGCGCAAAGGCGCGGAGCGTGAACCACATGGCGGCGATTTGGGTTGTGCCGCCCAGAAACGCGAACCACCAAAACTCCAAGGACCAATTAAGGGGCGTGCCGTCCAGCTTGATCAGCACCAGCCAATAGATCACCGCGAGCGGCAGGCCGAAGGCGAAGCGGGTATAGGCCGCGCCGACAGTGGAGAGCACGCTGTTCAGGCTCTTCTGCAGGGAGTTGCGGATATTCTGCAGGAAAGCGGCGGCAATGGTGAAAAGAACCCAGGCTTCCAAAGACCGCTCCTAGCCGATTACGACATGATATACCGGTGCAGGGCCATGCCCGCGTGGACAAACCCGTAGGCGACCATCCCGAAGATTACGGCGTAGAGAAACACCCTGAGATGGGACTTGATCCTGCTCACGGAATTTCCAGCACCACGTTGCCGATGTGCTTGGCGGCCTCGACCATTTCGTGCGACGCCTGCACCTCGTCCAGCGGAAACGTCTTGGCGATGGTGGTGACCAGCCCGCTGTCGGATACCATATCGTTCAACATCGCCGCACCGGCCTGGCGCTGAGCGTCGTTGATCTCGTAAACGATAAACCACTTTAACGTCGCGCCCCGACGGATGAAATCCATGGCCGGCACCTGGGCCACAGGATCGTTGGTGCCATAGATTATGACCGTGCCGCCGGGTTTCAGAACTACGCCGTACGTCAACCCGTTGCCGGAGAGATTAACTTCGATAATGCGATCGACCCCGGCCCCATCCGTGGCTTCCAGCAGGCCCGCGACGTAATCCTCGTCTGTATAGATGAGCGCATGATCCGCCCCGGCCTCGGTCGCATAGGCCGCTTTCTCGTCCGAACTGACCGTGGTCAGCACGGTCGCGCCCAAGCGCTTGGCGATCTGGATCAGGTGATGGCCGACCGCGCCCGCGCCGCCCTGGATCAGTACGGTTTGGCCTTTAATATCACCCTCCATGGTGAGCGCCCGGTGGGCCGTCAGGAATGGAATGCCGAAGCAGGCGCCTTCATTAAAATCCGCACCATCAGGCAGCGGAAACACCAGGTTCTGCGGCAGGACGACATACTCGGCGGCGGTGCCCAAAGGCCTCAGATATTGGGCGTTCAGGACCCAGACCCGCTGGCCGGGCTCAAACCCGCTGACGCCGCTGCCCACCTTGTCGACAACACCCGCGCCATCACTGTGGGGAATGATCAGATTATATCCCATGCCGCCGCCCCGGCCCCGATAGCGCGCCTTCCAGTCCGATGGATTGACGCCGGAGGCATGAACGCGCACCCGCACCTCACCGGCGCCGGGCTCGGGTGTCTCGACCTCGCCCACCTGCAGGACCTCAGGACCACCCAGTTCCGTACAAAACGCCGCTTTCATAGTCCACTTCCCCTCTCGTGTGAGACGTTAGGAGACCATGAGTCGCCGAGACTGGCAAGATACGCCAATCACCCTCATTTAGTGTCCTCAATTCGGTGCCTGGCGCCAAAGTGGCGATATTGGCCAGTCTGGTGCCAGGCACTTTACTATGGGTTGTAACGCGGGGTGATAGAGTGGCGGAACAGCATTGTTCTCCAAGCCACGCACGCTATATCCTGAGCCAGAGATCACCATGCCTGGCTTGAATTTCATCCTCCCCGCCGTTGCGATTGTGGCGGCCATTATCCTGCTGCGGCCTGCTGTCAGAAACGCCACATTCTGGCAGGCGACCGTGACGCCTCTCGCTTCCATCATCGGTAGCGGCTTTTTGGTGGTCGCGCCGATGCTGTATCTTGTGACCGGCAAAGATGCGCCCTGGGCGATGCTGGGAATCGTCGTCGGGGCCTACGGCATCGGCGCTATCATCCGGTTCAACATCGTCCACGCCGAACCGATGTTACATGATAGCGAAACGCCCCGCCACCTGCGCCTCACCGAGCGGGGGAGCGATCTGATCCTGGCCGTGGCGTACGTCATCTCTGTCGCTTTCTATATCCGGCTTTTGGCGTCCTTTGCGCTGGATGGAATCGGCATAGACGGCGAGACCCCGGCCCGCCTTCTGACCACCGCCATCCTGATCTTTATCGGCGGGACCGGCTGGTGGAAGGGGCTCAAAGGCCTAATCCAACTCGAGGAATATTCGGTGACCATCAAGCTGGCGGTCATCGCCGCACTTTTGGTGGGCCTTGCCGGGTTCGATCCCGAGGCAATGGCTAGCGTCCCCAACCTACCGCCGGATCAAAGCTGGTGGGAGCAGGCCCGGGCGCTTGCCGGATTGCTGCTGGTCGTTCAGGGGTTTGAAACATCCCGCTATCTAGGTCAGGCGTTCGACGCCGAGACGCGGGTGCGCAGCATGCACCTCGCTCAGATTGTCTCCGGCATCATTTACGTCGGCTTTATCGTCCTGATCATGCCTCTGCTCTTTGACGTCTCCGAGCTGCATCTCGACGAAACGGCCATCATTCATATGGTAGAAAAGGTGGCGCTGCTTCTCCCGCCATTGCTTATTATCGGCGCGATGATGAGCCAGTTCAGCGCCGCCGTCGCCGACACCGCCGGGGCGGGAGGCTTGATCGCGGAAGAAACTAAACTGTCCGCCGGCTCCGGCTATCCTGTTATTGTCCTGATCGCCATCGGTCTGATCTGGGTCAGCAATATATTCGAAATTATCGCTTACGCTTCGCAGGCCTTCGCGGCGTATTACGCTCTACAAGCGTTGGTCGCGTTGCAATTGACAGGACAGGTGGATCAGCCGGTCCGCCGATGGGCTTTACGGATGGCTTTCGTCTTGGCGGCATTAGTGCTCGTTTGGGTCACCATCTTCGCCATCCCGGTGGGGTAGGCGCTCTCGCCAACTCCCGGGTTGCCCTCTCGCCGTTCAAGTTACATATGTATACGTAATCGACTGGAAAAAGCGTTAGGAACATCGGCATGGCGAAACGGCCGCCACGGGAATTACAGGTTATCGGTTCGAAACGCCTCACCCCGAACATGCACCGGGTGACCCTGGGCGGACCGGGCATGGTGGATTTTCCCATGGATGCGGCCGGCGGCTACATCAAGTTGAACTTTCCGCCCACGGAAGACGGCCGCCCGGTGACCCGAACCTATTCAGTACGCACCCAGCAAGACGGCGAAATCGATGTCGATTTCGTCCTGCATGGGGACGGCGGGCCGGCGTCTCGATGGGCAGTGTCTTGCCAACCGGGCGAGACAATCATGGTCGGCGGGCCGGGCCCGAAGACCTCCGTCAATCATGACGCCGACTGGATTTTGATGGCCGGCGACATGACCGCCCTGCCGGCGATCAGCGTCAACATCGAAGAATTGCCCACGGACGCGACCGGCTACATCGCGATTGAAATCATCGACGAAGCGGACATTCAGGACCTGCCGATCCCGGCGGGCTTTGACGTTGAGTGGCTGATCAATCCGGAGCCCGGCGAGGCCCCTCAACTTCTCGCCGATCATGTCCGAAGTCTTGTTTGGCCCGATGGCCGACCGTCGGTTTGGGTCGCCTGCGAGTTCAACAGCATGCGCACTGTACGGGACTATCTGCAGAAGGACCGGCAGCTTACCAAGGACGAGCTGTATATCTCCAGCTATTGGAAGTTCGGCGCCAACGAGGATTCCCACCGGGTCGCCAAACGCGAAGACAGAGACGCGCTGCCCGTTTCCTGAGATCACCGGCCATCGGCGAAAAACAAACGCCCCGGAGCCAGTTTCGAATAACCACTCCGGGGCGCTATCACAGAGGCGAACGTTAAGGTCTTATCCGGTTGTTTACGCCCAGATATCCTGTGTGATGCTTTCGTACCAGCCGCGCGCGTAATTGGCCTCGCGGTTGTGGAACCCATCACTGGAACCGGATGGGCTAAGCCCGCCGGAGCCTTCGACCTTGATGATCTTATTGCCTTCATAGCCGTAGACCATCGCGACGGAAATGCCGTAATCCTCGGCCACTAGGCTATAGCAGGTGTTGACGAACTTCGGCGTGCCGGGGACCTCGTTGGCCAGCATGGCGCTGATCGCCGCCGCGCAGACTTTCGCCTGACTGGAGGCGGAGAAGCCGGACTTGGGCATGGGCGCAGCGACACTGGCATCACCGATCACGTGGACACCCGGCACCAGCGTCGATTCAAACGTGCGCTGATCCACCGGACACCAGCCCGTACTATCGGCCAGCCCCGAAGACCGGGCGATGGCGCCGGCATATTGCGGCGGGATAAAGTTCACCACGTCGCCTTTGTACTGACTGAAGTTCGTGTGCAGGGTCTTGGTCTTGGCATCGACCTTTTCCACCACGCCGTCATTGTCGAGATTGTGGTAGTCGATCATGCCCTTGTAGAGCTTGGCCCAGCCTTCCTTGAACAGGCCCTGTTTTGAGAAGCCCTTCTTGGGATCCAGCACAATAATCTTGGACTTCGGCTTATGCTTCTTGAAGTAGTTGGCGACCAGACTGATCCGTTCACCGGGGCCCGGCGGGCAGCGGAACGGATTTGGCGGCGGTGAAATAATAAACGTGCCGCCGTCCCGCATGGCTTCCAATTGCTTGCGCAGGAGAACCGTCTGCGAGCCCGCTTTCCAGGCGTGAGGGACCACCTCTACCGTGGTCTGGTCAAGACCGACGACCTGATCCCAGCGGAAATCAATGCCCGGCGAAACAATGCAGCGGTCAAAAGCGACGCTGTTGCCGTTGGACAAGGTCACCGTCTTCTTGGCGCCGTCGATCCGGGTGGCCATCTCGTGGACTACTGTCACACCCATTCCCTTCAGCGCATCATAGTTCTGGGTGATGTACTCCATCGAATTGAGGCCGCCGATCACCGTGTTGGAGAACGGGCAGGTGACATAGCTGGTCGAGGGTTCGATCAGGGTTACCGACAGATTGGCGTTGAACAGCTTCAGGTACTTGGCCGCTGTCGCGCCGCCAAAGCCGCCGCCCACGATCACCACATTAGCTTTGCTTTGGGCGAAGAGGGAACCGAGGGGCAGGCCGGTGGCGCCGAGGGCGAGGCCGGAACCGAGTATGGCGTTGAATGAGCGTCTTGAAATATCAGTCATGTCGCCCCCCTACTTCTTCGAAAAATAGCTGGCCAAGGCGTCGATCTCGGCGTCGGTGAAGCCTTTGGAAATCCGCATCATCACGGTCGAGGGTCGTTCGCCGGACCGGAAATTCTTCATGCTCGAAACGATGAAGCCTTTTGACTTACCAGCAATACTCGGCATATCGCCCCGGCTTTTGCCGTTAGTGCCATGGCAGGAAAAGCAGGTGTTGGCGAGAACGACGCCGGACGCCATCTCCGCTTTCGCCGGCGAAGCGGTCAATAGCGCCGCGGCGGCAAGAGCCGTAATGCCCAAGAGTGTCCTTCTGATGGTCATGGATTTTACCCCGTTGCGATTGAAGAATTAATGTTTTTCATCTGTGGTAATAAAGGAACGTTAAGGTAGGTTTTACACCATCACAATACCTATTGTTTATCTGGTACATCGAGACACCAAACAAGGTGCCTGGCACAAATCGTGCGTTTTAGACTCCTCTGGCGCCAGGCACTTTACTAAGGGTAGTAAACGTCTTGCTTTGGTCGTAAGGGGGCCTAGCCGAGCTTTTTTGCCAGCAGTTCGTTGACCATCTGCGGGTTGGCCTTGCCCTGGGTGGCCTTCATCACCTGGCCGACGAACCAGCCGCCGACCTTGGGGTTGCCCTCCCGGTACTGCTGCGCCTGTTCCGGATTATCGGCGATCACTTGATCCACGGCGGCTTCGATCTCGCCCGTGTCGGTGATTTGCTTCAGGCCCTTTTCCTCGACGATAGATTCCGGATCGCCGCCGTTCGTCACCATTTCTTCAAATACATCCTTGGCGATGCGGTTGGAGATCGTGTTGTCGGAAATCAGCCCCACGAGCTTACCGAGAGAGGCGGCGCTGACCGGGCTGTCGGCAATCTCCTTGCCGTCCTTATTCAAGACAGCAAATAGTTCATGGATCACCCAGTTGGCCGCGATCTTGGCATCGCGCCCGTTGGCCACGTCTTCAAAGTACAACGCGGTTTCCTTCTCCGCCACCAGCACGGCGGCATCCGCCTCGCTGAGACCATAGTCGCTGACAAACCGCGCTTTCTTGGCGTCGGGGAGTTCCGGCAGACCGGCCTTGATGTCATCAACAAAGGATTGCTCCAGGTCCACCGGCAACAAATCCGGGTCCGGGAAATAGCGGTAATCGTGCGCATCCTCCTTGGAGCGCATGGACCGGGTCTCCCCCCTATCGGGATCGAACAGCCGGGTTTCCTGCACCACTTCGCCGCCGTTCTCGTACAGGTCGATCTGGCGTTCGGCCTCGATCTCAATCGCCTGCATGACGAAGCGGACGGAGTTGATGTTCTTGATCTCGGCGCGGGTACGTAGCTCTTCGCCGGGATGGCGCACGCTTACGTTAGCGTCACAACGAAGCGAGCCCTGTTCCATATTACCGTCGCAGGTGCCCAAATAGCGCAGGATCGCCCGAAGCTTGCGGAGGTAAGCGCCCGCTTCTTCCGGGCTGCGGAGGTCCGGCTTGGAAACAATCTCCATCAGCGCCACGCCGGCCCGGTTCAAATCAATAAAGGTACGCTTGGGGTCCTGATCATGCAGGGACTTGCCCGCATCCTGTTCCAGGTGCAGCCGTTCCACCCCGATGTCCCGGGGCCCGTCCGGCATATCCAGGGTGATGGTCCCCTCCCCCACGATCGGATGGAGGTACTGGGAAATCTGATAGCCCTGGGGCAGGTCCGGATAGAAATAGTTCTTCCGCTCGAACACCGAATGGAGATTGATCTCGGCATTCAGGCCGAGGCCGGTGCGCACCGCCTGCTCCAGCGCCACATGGTTGATCACCGGCAGCATACCGGGCATGGCCGCATCAACCAGCGATACTTGGGTGTTGGGCTCCGCGCCGAACGCCGTCGCCGCGCCGGAAAACAATTTGGCGTTGGAGACGACCTGCGCATGGACTTCAAGCCCAATCACCACTTCCCAATCGCCGGTGTCCCCTTGGATCAGATAGGTCATGCCGCGCCTCCGCTCACAAACGGCGGCAGATGATCGAACCCGGCGGCCTGCTCCAGGACGTCGGCCACCTGAAACAGGCCTTCCTCGTCGAAGGGCTTGGTGATCAGGTGGAGGCCCAGCGGCAACCCTTCGTTGGATAGCCCCGCCGGGACGGAAATGGCGGGCAAGCCGGCCAGGCTGGCGGGCACGGTGAACACGTCATTGATATACATCTGCACCGGATCATCCATCTTTTCGCCGATGGCGAAGGCGGGATAGGGCGCGGTCGGCGTCAGGATCGCGTCCACCTGGTCGAAAGCATCCGAGAAATCCTTAAAAATGAGCGAGCGCACTTTCTGCGCCTTCACATAGTAGGCATCATAATAGCCGGCGCTCAGCACATAGGTCCCGATCATGATCCGGCGGCGCACCTCCTGGCCGAAGCCTTCGGCGCGGGTCGCCTCGTACATGTCTTCCAGACTGTCACCGTCCACGCGAAGCCCGTAGCGCACCCCGTCATAGCGGGCCAGGTTGGACGACGCCTCCGCCGGCGCGACTATATAATATGTAGGCAACGCATATTTGGTGTGCGGCAGACTGACATCCACCGGTTCGGCGCCGGCCGCTTGCAGCCAGTCCATCCCCTGGCGCCAGAGATCATTGATCTCTTCCGACATGCCATCGATCTGGTACTCCGCCGGAATGCCGATCCGCTTGCCTTTCAGATCGCCGCCGATGGCCGCCTCGAAATTCGGGATCGGCAGATCAACGCTGGTGGAATCCTTTGCGTCATGCCCGACCATACCCTGCAACATGATCGCCGCATCGCGCACCGTGCGGGTGATGGGCCCGGCCTGATCCAGGCTGGAGGCGAAGGCCACCATGCCCCAGCGGGAACAGCGCCCGTAAGTCGGCTTCATGCCGACGATGCCGCAGAACGACGCCGGCTGGCGGATGGAGCCGCCGGTGTCCGATCCTGCCGCGCCCAAAGCGATCCGAGCGGCAACGGTGGCTGCTGAACCGCCGGAGGACCCGCCCGGCACCCGGTCCTTGCCATCGTTCAGATACCACGGGTTTTTGACCGGCCCGTAGTAGCTGGTGATGTTGGCGGAGCCCATGGCGAACTCGTCCATGTTGGTCTTGCCCAGCATCACCGCGCCGGCGTTGCGCAAATTCTGGGTGACGGTGGATTCATAGGGTGGCGTGAATCCGTCCAGAATGTGGGACGAGGCAGTGGTCAACACGCCTTCGGTGCAGAACAGATCCTTGATCGCCAGAGGAATGCCGTCCAATGCGCCAACGCTCTCGCCTTTCGACCGGCGGGCGTCGGACTGCTTGGCGCGTTCCAAGGCCAGTTCCGGCGTTTCGGTCACATAGGCGTTCAGATCGCGCGCGGCCTCGGTCGCGTCGAGATGCGCTTGGGTCAGTTCTTCCGAGGTAAAGTCACCGGCCGCCAGCCTGTCCCCGGCCTCGGCCATGGTCATCTGTGTCAGCGAGGCGGCCATCATTCCACCACCTTGGGCACGGTATAGAACGGGCCTTCGGCATCGGGCGCGTTGGCCAATACCCGGTCCCGGTCATCGCCGTCGTTCACCTCGTCGGCGCGCTGGGGCAGGGTCAGTTCGGTAACACTGGTGAGCGGCGCGATCCCATCCGTATCCACCTCGCTCAACTGCTCAATCCAATCCATGATGTTGGAGAGCTCGCCCGCCAAGCCGGCCACGTCCTCGTCCGGCACGCGGATACGCGCCAGCTTGGCGATCTTACGCACAGTTTTTTCGTCTAGAGCCATGAAAGTACACTCTTTTTCGGATGATGCCCGGCCGGTCCGAGACCGCGCCACCGGAACGCCGCGGAACCTAGCACCCGGCAGACGATTTTCAAGCGATTTTGAGGCCGATTCTCTCGTTCTACCGACCTATGGGCGATCAAATCAGTCCAAATCGGCTTCGAACACCCTATTCAAGATGAGCTTGGGGGAATGCCCCTCATCGTTGAATCCGCAAAAAACCGCGAAACCGCACTTCTCCACAACCTTGTCCCCATAAAAATTGACTTCTGTTGATAACAACCTATTGACCGAAAATTAAATTTTCATACTATATCTTGTAGGTGTTTAGGCCCCATATGGGTACATACAGGGGGTTTTGGGGGAAGCCGGCCAGACGAAAATTTTCGCTAATTTTCGGCAAATATCCGGCCTCGCCGGCCAAATTAGGCGACTTTTCGGCCATATATCCGCGCACTTGCCAACTCGCGGAATAGCGCCGGAGCGCTTTTGGACCGCCAAAATCTTGTGTTTCACCGCCTTGGTTGAGGCCTGAACATCGCCGGTTTCCGAACGGGGGACGGCTTTGGGATTTAATCCCGGACCGTTGTTTGGAAACCCGGTAAACCCGGTGAGTTCTGCCGGCCATTGACTGCTCTGAGCAAAATAACGGAGGCCACACGTGCTTGATTCAATACAAACAACAAAAGGTCCGCAGGTCGAAACAGATAAGTCCCGAGACAGTAAGCTGACCGATTTCGGCAAAGCGACCTTGGAAGACCGATACCTCTTGCCCGGCGAGGATTTTCAGGATTTGTTTGCCCGCGTCGCCAGCACCTACGGCGACGACGATGAACATGCTCAGCGCATTTACGACTATCTCAGTAATCAGTGGTTTATGGCGGCGACGCCTGTCCTGTCCAACGGGGGCGCCGAACGGGGCCTGCCGATTTCCTGCTTCTTGAACGAAAGCACCGACAGCCTTGACGGCATCGTCGGGCTGTGGACCGAAAACGTCTGGCTGGCGTCCTCCGGCGGCGGCATCGGGTCTTACTGGGGGAACTTACGTTCCATCGGTGAAAAAGTCGGCGTGTCCGGCAAGACCTCGGGCGTCATTCCGTTCATCCGGGTAATGGACTCCCTGACCCTGGCCATCAGCCAAGGTTCGCTGCGCCGCGGCTCGGCGGCGGTCTATCTGCCGGTCACCCACCCGGAGATTGAAGAGTTCATCGAAATCCGCCGCCCCACCGGTGGCGATCCAAACCGAAAGGCGCCCAACCTGCATCATGGTGTGCTGTTGTCCGACGCCTTCATGCGGGCCGTGGTCAATGACGAGGAATGGGCGCTCTTGTCGCCCAAGGATCTGGCGCCGATCCGCAAGGTGAATGCGCGGGACCTCTGGATTCGCATCCTTACCGCGCGGGTCGAAGTGGGCGAACCTTATATTGTGTTCTCTGATCAGGTGAACCGCTCCCTGCCGGAACATCAGAAATTGGCCGGATTGCAGGTGAAGACCTCGAACCTTTGCAGCGAAATCACCCTGCCGACCGGCATCGACCATTTGGGCAATGAACGCACCGCCGTTTGCTGCCTGTCGTCGCTGAACCTGGAAACCTTCCACGAATGGCAAGACCACCCGACCTTTATCGAGGATGTCATGCGGTTCCTGGACAATGTGCTTCAGGACTTTATCGACAATGCGCCGGACAGTATGTCCCGTGCAAAGTATTCCGCCACGCGGGAGCGTTCGGTGGGTCTCGGCGTCATGGGACTGCATTCTTTCTTCCAAGCCAACAACGTACCGTTCGAATCCGCGATGGCGAAGGCCTGGAACCTGAAAGTTTTCCGCCATATCAAGGCCGGCGTCGACGCCGCCTCGCAGGTTCTGGCGGAGGAACGGGGCGCCTGCCCGGATGCCGAGGATTACGGCATCACGGAACGGTTTTCCAACAAGACGGCCATCGCACCAACCGCCAGCATTTCCATCATCTGCGGCGGCGCCTCGCCGGGGATCGAGCCGATCAGCGGCAACAGTTACACCCACAAGACGCTGTCCGGCTCCTTCAATGTCCGCAACAAGCATCTGCAGAAACTACTGGCGGAGAAAGGTAAGGACACTGAGGAGACATGGACCTCGATCACCGTCAACCAGGGGTCGGTCCAGCACCTGGATTTCCTGAGCGATGATGAAAAGGCCGTGTTCAAAACGGCTTTCGAACTGGATCAACGCTGGGTCATCGAACTCGCGGGTGATCGCACGCCTTATATCGATCAGTCTCAATCGGTGAACGTCTTCCTTCCGGCCGACGTGCATAAGCGGGATTTGCATCAAATCCACCTGATGGCCTGGAAGAAAGGCATGAAGAGCCTTTATTACTGCCGCTCCAAATCTATCCAGCGGGCCGAGGATGTCTCTACCAAGGAACCAGCGGCAGCCGGGGCCGATAAGGCGGCGGAAAACACCGCCATGCCGCTGCCCAGCGTGCCGTCGGAAGAACTGCCCATGGTGGCGCACCCGGTCAGCGAGACCGGCGAAACAACAGATTACGAGGAATGTCTCGCCTGCCAGTAGGCGGGAACTACCGGCAAAAAAATACCGGAGAGGAACAAAATGTCGTTATTGGATGCCAGTCCCGTTTATAAGCCGTTTTCCTATCCCTGGTGCTATGACGCCTGGCTGATCCAACAGCAGGTCCACTGGCTGCCGGAAGAAGTGCCGTTGGCCGACGACGTCAAGGATTGGCACAACAAGCTGAGCGAAAGCGAACGGCATCTGATGACCCAGATTTTCCGGTTCTTCACCCAATCGGATATCGAGGTCAATAATTGCTACATGAAGCACTACGCCCAGGTCTTTAAACCGACCGAAGTGCAGATGATGTTGGCCGCCTTCTCCAATATCGAGACTGTGCACATCGCCGCCTATTCGCATTTGCTGGACACAATTGGTATGCCCCAGGCGGAGTATTCGGCCTTCCTCGAATACAAGGAGATGAAGGATAAGTACGATTACATGCAGGAGTTTGGGGTTGGCACCAAGGAAGATATCGCCAAAACCCTGGCCGTGTTTGGCGGCTTCACCGAGGGACTACAGCTGTTCGCCACCTTCGCAATCCTGCTGAATTTCCCGCGCTTCAACAAGATGAAGGGCATGGGCCAGATTGTGACCTGGTCGGTGCGGGACGAGAGCCTGCACTGTGCGTCGATCATCCGGCTGTTCCGGACGTTTGTTTCCGAAAACCCGGAAATCTGGACCCAGGAGTTCCAACGGGACATCTACAAGGCCTGCGAGACCATTGTAACCCACGAGGATGCGTTCGTTGATCTTGCATTCGAGCTGGGCGCGGTCGAAGGACTCGCCGCCGAGGATGTGAAGGCCTATATCCGCTACATCGCTGACCGGCGGCTGTCTCAACTGGGCCTGCAGCCGATCTATCATGTGGAAACGCATCCCCTGCCCTGGCTGGACACCATGCTGAACGCGGTGGAACACACCAACTTTTTCGAAAACCGGGCCACGGAATATTCCAAAGCCGCCACCCAAGGCACCTGGGCGGAGGCGTTCGACTAGGCAAGTCCCGTTAAAATCGGCACTATGCCGGACATGCTGGCGCTCGAAACCATCCTTATTACATGTGCGGTGTTTGTCGCCGCCGGTCTGGTCAAAGGCGTGATCGGGCTTGGCCTGCCGACCGTTTCCCTGGCGCTGCTGACGGCGACCATCGGGCTGAAGCCGGCCATGGCCGTCCTGGTGCTGCCGGCGCTTCTCACCAACATTGTGCAGGCGATGACGGGCGGCGCGTTCTTTCACATCCTTCGGCGCACCTGGGTCTTTATATTGATTGCCTTCGCGTGCACCTGGTTGGGCGCGGGCATCCTTGCGGGCTCTTCCTCGCCCCTTCTCCCGGCTCTACTAGGTCTGGTCACCGCCACCTATGCCGGGCTTAGTCTGGCCACGCCGCAGTTCGTCATGCCGAAGAAATGGGAACTGGCGGCAACGCCCGCCCTCGGCGCCGTCGCCGGGATGGTGACCGGTCTCACCGGGACCTTTGTGGTGCCCGGCGTGATGTATCTCCAGTCCCTGGGCTTTTCCAAGAACACCTTCATCCAATCCATGGGCATCATGTTCACAGTCGCGTCGCTGTCCCTGGGCGTGGGACTCGGCGGACACGGGCTAATTTCCCAAGACCTAATGACACTCTCCGGCATTGCGCTCATCCCTGCCTTTGCCGGGATGTATGTGGGGGTGAGAATCCGCAGTCGCCTGGGCGAGGTTAAATTCCGGAAAGTATTTTTTGTCTCGCTTTTACTCCTTGGCCTCTACATCATCGTCCGATCCCTGATGGGGGCGGGACTCATATGATTTGCGAAACACTATCTGAATTCCGGGAAACCGTGGCGGACGGCAGCCGGCTGGTCGGGCTGGATGTGGGCTCCAAGACCATCGGCATGGCGGTCTCAGATTCCGCACGTACTGTCGCTACCTCCATTGATACGATCCGGCGGACGAAATTTTCCAAAGATATTATCTCGCTCAAGGAAATCCTTGCCAAGCGGGACCCCGGCGGCATCGTCATCGGTCTACCCGTCTCCATGGACGGAACCGAAGGTCCCGCTTGCCAATCGGTCCGCCAGTTTGCCACCAATTTAGGCGCTGAGATCGATTTGCCGATCACGTTCTGGGATGAACGGCTGTCCACGTCGGCGGTGGAACGGTTTCTGGTGAATGAAGCGGATATGAGCCGGAAACGCCGGGGCGAAGTGGTGGATAAAATGGCCGCCGCCTACATTTTACAAGGTGCGTTGGACGCACTGGGCAATTTGCCGGCCGGTTAGACGGCCTCTTGCAAATCAATCATCCGTTCGGCGGGGAAAATAACGGTCACCGTGGTTCCATGTCCCGGTGCACTCGTAATCTCCATGGAACCGCCGTGGGCGGCGATCAGGCCTTTGGTCAACGGCAGCCCCAGACCGGAGCCTTCCTGATCGCGGGTCATAGAGCCGTCCACTTGGCCGAACTTCCTGAGCGCTACAAGGATACCATCGTCATCCATGCCGATTCCCGTATCCGATACATCAATCTTGAGATCACCATCCTCGGAAAGCCGGACGCGCAACGTGATCAGCCCTTCTTCGGGCGTAAACTTGATAGCGTTGGAGAGCAGATTGATAAGAATCTGCTTAATCCGGCGGACATCCGCCCGCAGCATGGGTAAACTGTCCGGTAGATCCGCCACCATCTCCAGGCCAGCTTCCTCAATCCGGATCGCCATCATCAACTGGACCGATTCCAAAATTTGATGAATGGAGACCGCTTCATCGTGCAGGGTCAATTTGCCGGCTTCAATGGCGGACACGTCAAGAATATCATCGATCAACTGTTGCAGATGCAGGCCGGAGGTACGGATATTGTCCACGTAGCCTTCGTACTTTTCATTGCCGATGGGTCCGAAGGTGCCTTCCTGCATAACCTCTGAATAGCCGAGGATTGCCGTCAGCGGCGAGCGCAGTTCGTGACTCATATTTGCCAGGAACTCGGTCTTTGTCCGGTTGGCGATTTCCGCCGCTTCGTGGGCCTTGGTGAGTTCCTCTTCCCTGTTGCGCTGGTCGGTCACATCCGAGTGGAAAACCGCCAGCGCGCCGTTTTTCAGACGTTGACCGCGCACCATGATCCACCGATCACCGTGTTTAAACTCAGCGATCGATGCGGCGCCGGGCTCCAGAAGAATGGAGAACCAGTCCTGGTGCCTTTCATCCAGTTCCGTGATATCATCACACTGGCGGTAGAGCTCCAGATATTTGTTCCGCAATATGCCCGGCACCAAATAGGGCCGCATCTCCTCCGGCGCATCGTTGACAACTTGACTGTTGCAGAAGACCAGTTCCTCGTCCGCGTTCCAGAGAACAAATCCTTCCGTCAGGTTTTCCATCGCTTCGGCAAACTGCTGCCACAGCTCATCCGCCTTCAGTTTGGCGATCATCTCGGCGGTTTCATTCGAGGTCGTGCCGCGATAGCCCTGAAACTTTCCATTTTCGTCATAAAAGGGCCGCGCTGAAATTCTCAAATACAGCAATCCTTCGCCGGTATCGGAGTCCTTGAGATTGCGCCGAAAACGAAAATCCCGGATCGGCTTTCTCTGTTCGGTGAGTAGTTTGATCTCGGCCCAGGCGTCCTCATCCTGCCATTCGGGCGCCACGCCCCATAGCTGCTTGCCCAGCAAATCTTCACCTGCCCGCCAAAAATCACCCTCGGGGTGGGAGACAAACGTATACCGCAGCTCCGTATCCGTTTCCCAAAACTGGTCAGCGGCGGCCAACGTAATATCCCGGAGCCTCTCTTCACTTTGTTTGAGGGACGTCTCGATAAATTTGCGCTCGGTAACTTCACGGGTCAGCTCGGCCGTTCGTTCGGTAACCCGGACCTCCAGTTCAACGCGGGCTTTCTCCAAATCCAATTCGGCCTGGCGGCGTTTGGTGATGTTTCGGATATAGATAGTCAGCAGTGTCTCAGCGCCGGACGACTGGGGTTTGATCAGCGTCTCGTAGAAGCGGCCGTCCCGTTCCTCATCCTTCATCGCCGGCGCGCCCGTTTCCAAAGCGGATTGGCATAGGGCCCGCAGTACCTCGGTGGCGCCGGCGGGGACCTTGTCGAAGATGGCGACACCAGTGAGTTTGGCAATCTCTGTATTCAGGCTCTCGGCGGCGTGCCGGTTCGCCTGTAAGATCACGCCTTTCGAATCGGTCACAAAAATACTGTCCGGACACGCATCCAGAACCGCCTGGATGATCGTGTCGGATGTCACGTCCATGACCAATTCGGTCTCTGCAACAATTGGTTCAATTTGCCGGCCATCCATGTCTACGTCTTAATCTCATACGACACCCTTGGAAATCCGGGATATTTCACGATTCGCTCCACTCGTAAGCACCCACTTGTTATATGAGGTTACTTGTTCGGATTTAAAGGCATTTCTTGAAAATTTCTCCGTGATGCGGTTCCGCTTGCCCAATTTCAGGCGCGTCCCTATATTGCCGCTTTATGGCCGACAAATCGGTAACTTTTGACTTTCCCCACCGCCATATTCTGGGCATCGAGGGGCTTTCTGAACAAGAGATTACATTACTCCTCGATAAGGCCGAGGAGTATGTAGATCAAAACCGTCAGGCGGATAAGAAGACCGATATTCTTCGCGGCCGCACCATCATCAACCTCTTCTTCGAAAATTCGACCCGCACCTTGACCTCGTTCGAGCTCGCCGGCAAACGGCTGGGCGCTGATGTTATCAATATGGCGGTCGCCACCAGCGCGGTAAAAAAGGGTGAGACGTTGATCGACACCGCGATGACGCTCAACGCCATGCATCCGGACATTCTGGTGGTCCGGCACGGCGATAGCGGCGCGACCCAGCTCTTGTCCGAGAAAGTGAATTGCTCGGTGATTAATGCCGGAGACGGCAGTCACGAGCATCCCACCCAGGCTCTCCTGGATGCGCTGACCATCCGGCGCCGGCGGGGCCGGCTGGAGGGTCTATTGATCGCCATCTGCGGCGACATCCTGCACAGCCGGGTTGCGCGTTCCAACATTCTGCTTCTTATGACCATGGGCGCTCGGGTGCGGGTCGTCGCCCCCAAAACTTTGCTGCCAAGTGGTATCGAAAATATGGGGGTCGAGGTCTTCACCGATATGAAGGAAGGTCTCAAAGATTGCGATATCGTCATGATGCTTCGTCTGCAGAATGAGCGCATGGACGGCAATTTCATCCCCTCTATCCGGGAGTACTTTTTGTTCTTCGGTCTCGACTACGACAAATTATCCCAGGCCAAACCGGACGCCCTGATCATGCATCCGGGCCCGGCCAACCGAGGGGTGGAAATTGATTCGGTGGTCGCGGATGATTTCAGCCGCAGTGTCATCCGCGAGCAGGTGGAAATGGGCGTCGCGGTCCGCATGGCCTGCCTGGAGATTCTCGCCACGAATCTCCACGACGAACAGATGAGGAATCTTTGATGGGGGCCCGGCGATGAATGGTATCTGGACAGCGGCCCGGCCGGACGCAAATCTGGGCCAAAGGGCCTATGTCAATGCGCGGCTCCTCGACCCGGCGACCGGCCTGGACGTAAAGGGCGCGGTTCTGACCGATGGCGAGGTTATCGAAGATTTTGGCCCTCACCTGTTTAGATCCGGCCCGCCCGAGGATATCCCCAGCGTCGATTGTGGCGGCCAATGCCTGGTGGCCGGTCTTGTCGATATGCGGATGCAAATTCGCGAACCGGGACAGGAATACAAAGGCACCATCGAATCCGCTGGCCGCGCAGCCACCGCAGGCGGAGTCACCACGATGGTCTGTCTGCCCAATACGCTTCCGGTAATCGAGGATATGCCGGTGGTCGAGTTCGTCGCCCGCCGCGCGCGCCTCACCGGATTGGCCAAGATTTACCCCTACGCCGCCATTACCCGCGGGTTGGAAGGAAAAGACCTGACCGAAATGGGCCTCCTGGCCCAGGCCGGCGCTCTGGGCTTCACCGACGGCGAAAAAGCCATTGCCGACGCCCAAGTGATGCGCCGGGCGCTCACCTATGCCAGCACCTTCGGGCTGCTGATCATCCAACATCCGGAAGAACCCAGCCTGGCCGGCGGCGGCATGAACGCCGGCGAGATCGCCACGCGGCTGGGCCTGCCCGGCATTCCCCCGGCAGCGGAAACCATCATGGTGGAACGGGATATCCGGCTGGCGGAAATGACCGGTGGGCGGCTGCATTTCGCCCATGTCTCTACATCGGAGGCCATTGAAGCGATCCGCAAGGCCAAGGCACGGGGGTTGAATATCACTTGTGACACGGCGCCGCCCTACTTCGCGCTCAATGAAACGTCGGTCGGTGAATACCGGACTTTCGCCAAACTTTCTCCGCCGCTCCGTAGCGAGGCAGACAGGCTGGCGGTGATCGAAGCGATCAAGGACGGCACCATCGACGCCATTGTCAGTGATCATTCGCCACATGATGAGGATAGTAAGCGTCTTCCCTTCATGCAGGCGGCCTTCGGCGGTGTCGGACTTCAGACTCTGCTGCCGGTCACCCTCGAACTCTACCACAATGAGCATCTCTCCCTGCTGGACGCGCTGAGCCTTGTGACCTGCCGCCCGGCAGACCTGTTGGGGCTGAAGGCCGGCCGGCTGGCCAAGGGTGAACCAGCGGACTTTACGATCTTCGATCCGGAACGGGGCTGGAAAGTCGATGCCGACGAGCTGGTGAGCAAAGCGAAGAACACGCCGTTCGACGGGCGGCCTGTCCAGGGCGTGGTTCTTCGCACGGTCATTGATGGCCGGACCGTTTACCGGTTGGACGCCTAGCAGCAGACCCATGCCGGACTCATTTACGCAAATCGATCTGATCGCCGCCATTCTGTCCTATCTGTTGGGCTCTATTCCGTTTGGCCTGGTTTTAACCAAGCTGACGGGCGCTGGCGATCTGCGACAGATCGGCTCGGGCAATATCGGCGCGACCAACGTTTTGCGCACCGGGCGGAAAGGATTGGCGGCAGCGACACTTCTTCTGGATGGCGGCAAAGGCGCGGTTGCGGTTCTCATCGCCCATCACACCCAAAGCTTCGAAGTGGCGCTGATCGCCGGGCTGTTCGCGGTCCTGGGTCATAATTTTCCGGTCTGGCTAAAGTTCAAGGGTGGCAAGGGCGTGGCCACCAGCCTGGGTGTGCTGCTCGCCATATCCTGGCCTACGGGCCTCTTTGCTTGCGCCACCTGGCTGCTCGTGGCCTGGCTGTTTAGATACTCGTCCCTGGCCGCCCTGGTCGGGCTCGCCGTTGCGCCGATCTACGCTTGGTGGCTAGTGGGCCCGCAGGAAGCGTGGCTGTCACTGATCCTGGCGATCCTCATATTCGTCCGCCACCACGCCAACATCCGCCGGCTTGTTGCCGGTGAAGAAAGCCGGATCGGCGAAAAAAAATAGGCTCAAACCGCGCCTCATCCTGAAAAACCGTCTCTGGTCCCTGCATAGGTAGTAGGAACGCCACGCGCAGGGAGACCGGCTGTCTATGCCGCGCCACGACCATGACCATGACCATGATTGACGCCAAACGCGATCTCGGTGGGGCCGAGAAGCTGGACTGGTTGCAATTGCTGCGGAGCGAGAACGTCGGTCCAGTCACATTTTATAAGCTGCTGGAACGGTTCGGCACGGCGACGGCAGCCCTGGATGCACTTCCGGAACTGGCAAAAAGGGGCGGCGCGCGCTCCATTAAGGTCGCGTCCCGCTCGGCTGCAGAAAAGGAAGTGGAAGAAATCAACCAAGCCCACGCCCATCTGATTGCTAGCACCGAACCCGCCTATCCGCCTCTTCTGTCGTGCCTGGAGGATGCGCCGCCGCTCATCATCGTCATGGGCCGCACCCATTTATTAAAGAAGAAGACAGTATCCATCGTCGGAACACGGAATGCGTCAATCACCGGCGTCCGTCTCGCCCAATCGTTTGCCGCCGCCTTTGGTGAGGCCGGCTTCCTTGTCGCCTCCGGTCTGGCGCGGGGCATTGATACGGCAGCGCACCAGGGCGCACTTTCGGCCGGGACCGTAGCCGTGGTCGCCGGCGGGGCCGACGTTATCTACCCTAAAGAGAATGATGAACTATACGCCCGGATTGTAGAACAAGGCGCGGTGCTGTCGGAGATGCCTTTGGGCACGACCCCTCAGGCCCGGCATTTTCCCAGACGGAATCGTCTGATTTCTGGCTGCGCCCGCGGGACCGTGGTCATTGAGGCCACCCAGCGATCAGGCTCTCTGATCACCGCACGCTTCGCCGCCGAACAAAACCGGGAAGTGTTCGCACTGCCCGGCTCGCCGCTCGACCCGCGTGCAAAGGGAACGAACGATCTGATACGGCAAGGCGCTCATCTCGCCGATTCAGCCGAAGAAATTATTCAGCAGTTGAATGACGCCTACCGCCCTCATCTCCAGGAGACAGAACCCTTTGTAATTAAACAACTAATTAACACCTACCCCTCCGACGTCGAAGTCCGGGACGCCCGCCAGGCGCTGATAAAATTTTTAAATCCGACGCCTGTTACTGTTGACGAAATCATTCGTCGGTGCCAAATGTCCCCTGCTGCGGTATCGACGGTGCTCCTGGAACTGGAATTGGCAGGCAGGTTGGAGCGTCACCCCGGCGGCAAAGTTTCTTTGATTGGCGAAGTGTAGAAGCAAAAAAGATAAGTCATGACCGACGTTGTCGTCGTCGAATCGCCGGCTAAGGCGAAAACCATTAATAAGTATTTGGGTAGCCAATATACGGTGCTGGCCAGCTATGGCCATATCCGTGATCTGCCATCCAAGAACGGCTCCGTGCGGCCGGAAGACGACTTCGAAATGGAGTGGGAAGTCGATTCCCGCTCGCAAAAGCACATCAAGGACATCGCCGAGGCAGTCAAGAAAGCGGATCACCTCTATCTCGCCACTGATCCGGACCGGGAAGGCGAAGCGATCTCATGGCACGTCCAGCAGGTTCTCCAGGAGAAGAAGCTCTTAGATAACGTGGACGTCAAACGGGTGGTCTTCAACGAGATCACCAAGAACGCCATCCTCGACGCCTTCGACCATCCCCGCGATGTGGACAATGAATTGGTTGACGCCTATATGGCGCGCCGCGCCCTCGATTATCTTGTGGGCTTTACCCTGTCGCCGGTTCTCTGGCGCAAACTGCCCGGCAGCAAATCCGCCGGACGCGTTCAGTCTGTGGCGCTCCGGCTTATTTGCGAGCGCGAAACGGAAATCGAAAACTTCGTCTCTGAGGAATATTGGTCCATCAAGGCCCTGTTCAACACAGCCGCCGGTCAGGCCGTACAGGCGCAACTGACGCATCTTGACGGTGAAAAGCTGGGTAAGATGGCGATCCGCACCGAAGATGCCGCCAAAGCCGCGGTTGCAAAGATCGAGCAGAGCAATTTCGGCGTCTCGAAGATTGAGCGCAAACAGTCCCGGCGCAATCCGCCCCCACCCTTCACCACCTCGACCCTACAGCAGGAAGCGGCGCGCAAGCTTTACTTCAGCGCCAAGCGCACCATGCAGATCGCGCAGAAACTGTATGAAGGGATCAACGTGGATGGCGAAACCGTCGGCCTGATCACCTATATGCGGACCGACGGCGTTTCCATGGCCAACGAGGCGATCGACGCCTGCCGGTCGCATATTGGGCAGCGCTATGGCTCGCAATATCTGCCCGGCGCGCCGCGTGTTTATAAGAGCAAGGCGAAAAACGCCCAGGAAGCCCACGAAGCCATTCGCCCGACCGACATCAGCCGGCTGCCGTCCAGCCTGTCCATGCTGGATGATGATCAGCGCAAACTTTATCAACTTATCTGGAACCGTACCGTCGCCAGCCAAATGGAATCGGCTGTCTTGGACCAAGTGGCCGTGGACCTGCGCCCGGCTGGTAGCGGTCCGTCCGACAATACGGTGACCCTGCGGGCCACCGGTTCGGTCATTGCCTTCGATGGTTTCTTTGCCGTCTATCAGGAAGGCCGAGACGACCAGGACGATGACGACAAAGACCGCATCCTGCCAGACATGAAGGAAGGCGAAGCTTTGAACCGCGCGGGCGTCACGCCGGAACAGCACTTTACCCAGCCGCCGCCACGCTTTTCCGAAGCGAGCCTCGTCAAACGGCTGGAGGAACTGGGCATCGGCCGCCCGTCCACCTATGCCTCCATCTTGTCCGTGTTGCAGGAACGTAACTACGTCCATATCGACAAACGCCGGTTCATCCCGGAAGACCGGGGCCGGCTGGTTACCGCCTTCCTGTCGAGCTTCTTCACCAAATATGTGGAATATGACTTCACCGCCGAACTGGAAGAAAAACTCGACGATATTTCCGGTGGCCGCACCAATTGGAAATCCGTGCTGCGCGAATTTTGGACCAATTTCAGCGAAGCCGTAGACGGCACCGCCGATCTTCGGGTCCGCCAAGTGCTGGATGCGCTGAACGATTTGCTGGGACCTCACTTTTTCCGGGCCGAAGGCGATGAAGATCCGCGCAAGTGCCCGAACTGCGATAACGGCCAATTGTCACTAAAGCTGGGCCGTTATGGCGCGTTTATCGGCTGTTCCAACTACCCGGATTGCAAACACACCCGTCCGCTGGCGGTGCCGAATGGGGACGATCCGACGGCGGGTCTCGCCGACAATGGCCCCAAAGAACTGGGCTTGGACCCGCAGACCGGCTTCCAGGTCACCCTGCGGCGTGGTCCGTACGGTTTCTATGTTCAGTTGGGCGAACCCGAAGGCAAGAAGAAACCCAAGCGGATGACCATCACCAAGGATATGAACCCGGCCGAGATCGATCTCGATGCGGCGCTGGGCCTCCTGTCCCTGCCCCGCGATATCGGTCCGGACCCGGAAACCGGTGAGATGATCCAGGCCGGCATTGGCCGATTTGGCCCCTATATTAAACGGGGCGGCACTTATGTCTCGTTGAAAGAAGACGACGTCCTGACCATTCAACATAACCGCGCCGTGGCGTTGATGGCGGATGCGCCGAAGCGTCCCGCCCCGGTGGAAATCGGTGTGCATCCGAGCGATAAAAAGCCTATCTCGCTCCGCCATGGACGGTTCGGACCGTTTGTCCAGCACGGCTCGGTCCGCGCAACCCTGCCCAAGGACAAGAAAGACGAAACGCCAAGCCTGGAGCTGGCGATCGAATTGCTCGCCGCCAAGGCCGGCAAGAAGAAGGCGGCCTCTAAAAAACGGTCGAGTAAAAAGAAATCGGCGACCAAGAAAAAGTCGGCGTCTAAGAAAAAATCCGCCGTGGCTACCCGTTCGGACTGATTCCCCTCTTGGCGAAAACCAAACCCCCGGCATCGGGCTTTCCCGACCCTCAAGACATTCTCGGATTTATCGGACGCCACCCGTCTGGCGTCGGCCGCCGGGAAATCGCGCGCGCTTTCAATGTCGGCGCCAAACAACGCAATCGTTTGAAATCAATACTCCACGATATGGAAGATGAGGGGCTCATCGCCCGCAATCACGGCGCGCGCTACGTTAAATCAGGGGTTCTGCCGGCCGTCGCAGTGGTGGAGGTTACCGGCGTCGATACCCACGGTGAAGCCACCGCACGGCCCGCCAATTGGCGGGAGGACAGGGACCCGCCGGTCATCCTGATCAAACGGGGTGGGCGAAATTTCAGCGCACCTGGCCCCGGCGACCGGGTTCTGGCCCGGCTCACCCGGCTGGACGATCACACCTATCAGGCCGCCGTGATCCGCAAGCTGGACACAGCGCCAAAAGCCATCCTGGGCGTGTTCGGTCACGACAACCGGCTTCATCCGGTGATGAAGGGCCAGCGTTATGATTACGAGGTGCCGCCCAATCAAACCATGGGGGCCGAACCCGGCGAACTGGTCTCGGCTGAATTGATGTCCCGCCGGCGTTACGGATTGGCGCAAGCCAAGATTGTCGAACGATTGGGCGATGTCGATGGTTCAAACGCTTTTAGCAAGATCGCCATCCATCTGCAGGGTATTCCCGAGTTGTTCACCGAAGAAGCGCTTCGCGATGCGGAGGCCGCCAGCGCCGCCCCGTTGGGCGATCGCACCGATCTTCGCGGCGTGCCTCTGGTGACCATCGACGGAGAAGATGCACGGGATTTTGACGACGCGGTGTTTAGCGAGCGTTGTGACGCGGACGAGGCCGGCAATGCCTGTCATTGGCACGTCATCGTCGCCATCGCCGACGTGGCCTGGTATGTCCGGCCCGGAAGCCCGTTGGACAGTGACGCCAGGGATCGCGGCAATTCGGTCTATTTCCCGGACCGGGTCGTGCCCATGTTGCCGGAAGCGCTTTCCAACGGCTGGTGCTCATTGAAACCCGATGAAGACCGTCCCTGCCTTGCGGTCCATATGTGGATCACCGAGGACGGTCGAGTCGTCTCTCACCGGTTCGTCCGCGCGCTCATGCGATCCGTCGCGCGGTTGACCTATACGCAGATTCAGGCGGCCCGGGACGGTAATGTGCCGGCCGCGCTGGAACCGCTGATGGGAACGGTGGTCTCACCCTTATTTGGCGCGTATGAAAGTTTATTGACCGCCCGCCACGACCGCGAACCTTTGGAACTTAACGCGACCGAAGCAAAGGTGTCCTTTGACCGGGTGACCGGCGCCGTCACCGGCATTGGAATTCGGGAACAGTTGGACAGCCACCAGTTGATTGAAGAGCTCATGATCGCGGCCAACGTCGCCGCCGCCATATCTCTGGAGAAAACAGGCCTGCCGTTCCTCTACCGGGTTCATGACGAACCCGCCGAAGACCGGCTGGAGGCCTTTCGGGAGTTCGCCGACAGTCTGGGCTTGAAATTTCCCAAGGGGCAGGTGCTGACACCGGGCGGGTTCAACCGATTCATCCGGCGGGCCAAGGATACAGGTCTCGGCCCTGTGATCAGTCAGGCGGTGCTGCGCTCTCAATCCCAGGCCGTTTACGCACCGTCCAACGATGGCCATTTCGGCCTGGCGCTGCGACGCTATTGCCACTTCACCTCGCCCATTCGCCGGTACGCCGATCTGGTGGTGCATCGGACGCTCATTCAGTCCTTGAAATTGGGGGATGGCGGCTTCGCCGAAGAGGCGGAGACCATCAGCGCGCTGGGCGAGCATGTTTCATCCACCGAACGGCGGGCGGCGGCGGCCGAGCGTGATACCGTGGACCGGTTCGTCGCCGAATTCTTTAAAAACCACATTGGCGATCATATGCAGGGCATCGTCTCAGGCGTGGCCAAGTTCGGCCTGTTTGTCACATTGGAAGGCACCGCGTCCGAAGGGCTGGTCCCATTGCGCAGTCTGCCCGACGACCGCTATCAGTTTGATGAAAAACGCCGGATGATTTCTGGAAAACGCACCGGCCTCAGTTTCCGGATGGGCGACGCCCTGGAAGTGATTATCCGGGAGTCCAATCCCATCAGCGGATCTCTCTTGCTTGACGTTGCAGGAGAACCCGCTAGAAAAGCATCTGGCAAAAGTGGCGGTAAAAATAAACGCAAACGCAAAAAATAATCTATTTTTGAAGCTGCGACCGGGATAAGATCATTGCCAAACCCACGGCTCGACCGTGAGCGAAAACAACCAGGACGTTGGACCTTGTTAACCGCTGTCAGTTCTCTCACCGGTAGAAGGCGCGCACCAAAACGCGCCTCAAAGCATGCCTCTGTGCTGGCGGCTGTCCTCCTGACGCTGGTGCTCGCAGGCTGTGTGACTCACCCATCCAACACAGCGGATACCGAATTCCCGGCGGAATTGACGGCCGCCACCTTGGCTTCCGGGTTTGAGCAGATTGCCGACCGTTACATCATCCCGATACCGCTCAGCCGTCTCGCCGTCGAAGGCATCCGCGGCCTGGACACAATCGACGAAACGGTTGCCGTCGAACACAAAAATGGCCAGATCAGTTTTGGCGCCGCCACAATCACCACCAAAATGTTTCCAGCGCCGGCCACGGAAGACAGCCGGGATTGGGGCAAGGTAGCCACAGATGTTCTGCTTTATGCCCGCCAGAGCTCCAACAAGTTTTTACTGGCATCATCGGAAGATTTGATCGAAGCCGTGTTCGACGGGTCATTGTCGGTCACCGACCCCTACTCCCGCTATGCCGGCGCCAGCGCGGCCCAGGAAAATAGGGCGAAACGGTCTGGGTTCGGCGGGATCGGCATTCGGATAAAGGTTCTACCTGAAGGCGCCCGCATCACGGAAATTTTCGAGGACTCTCCGGCTATCTCTTCCGGATTGCAGGTCGACGATATTGTGGCGCGGGTGAATGGGGTCGGTCTCGCGGGCAAAACCCGGACGGAGATACGCGAACTCGTCCGGGGCGGGATCGGCTCTATTGCCGACCTGGTTGTCCAAAGAAACGGAAACGAAACACACTCTTATTCGATCAAGCGGGAAAAAGTCGTCGCGCCGACGGTTAGGCTCGTCGTCCAGGACAACATCATCTTCGTCCGAATCACCGGCTTTAATGTCCGTACGTCCCAACGATTGGCCAGAAAGTTCACCAAAGCTCGGGCCGAGCTGGGCCGGAAGGCCAAAGGCGTTATCTTGGACCTTCGCGGCAACCCCGGGGGTATCCTGGATCAGGCCGTCAAAGTAGCCGATCTGTTTTTGGTGAACGGCAAAATCTTATCGACCAGGGGGCGTCATCCGTCCAGCCTTCACGAATATGAGGCCGGCGCCAACGATATCGCTGCCGGCCTTCCCATGGCGGTGTTGATCAACGGTCGCTCCGCCTCGGCCGCCGAGATTGTTGCCGCCGCCCTGCAGGATCATGAACGCGCCGTGGTCATCGGCTCCGCGTCGTTCGGCAAAGGGTCAGTCCAATCGGTGGGACGGCTGCCCAATGACGGCGAGTTGACCCTCACCTGGTCCCGCTTTGTGACACCATCCGGATATGTCCTCCATAATCTTGGGGTCCCGCCGGTTGTTTGCACCAGTGCGAACATCGGCAATGCATCGGCAATCATCGCCAAGGCGCTGGCCGACTCGGACCTGCTGAACCAAACACTGGACGCCTGGCATTCCGTAAAACCGGATGACAGTCCTGCCCGAGACGCTCTCCGAAATGTCTGTCTGGCCTCGAACAAGCGCCCTCGGGTGGATATAGAGATCGCCGATACCCTGCTTTCAGACAAAGCGCTGTATCACCGGGTATTGACCCTGTCGCCGTCCATGGCATCGGCGGCCAAACCGGGGTCGTAACCGAATTCGGCCAATTCGCTTGACAGAAGCGGCCACAACGCTATCTTGCGCGCCCGAATTAACGTTAACGTACAGATCTAAGAGTGGAGCCCGAAAATGGCGAAACCGGCGACGATTTTGGTGAAACTGGTCAGCACCGCTGACACCGGCTTCTATTACGTGACCAAGAAGAACCCGCGCAACCAGACCGAAAAGCTGGAATTCCGGAAATATGATCCGGTTGCCCGCAAACACGTGCTCTTTAAGGAAGGCAAAATCAAATAGATTTACCGCAAACAGGCGGTAGCCCTATACGTTCAAGCCGCCCATTGGGCGGCTTGTTGCATTTCGGGGTAAACTATCGGGATTTAGTCGAGAAAACCGGCCACGGTCTCTAGGAAGATAGGCACGGAGATCGGCTTCGCGATATAGCCGTCACAGCCGCCTTCCATGATCTTTTCCTCATCGCCCTTCATGGCGAAAGCGGTCACGGCGATCACGGGAATAGATTTCAATTCGTCTCGCTCCTTGATTTGACGGGTAATTTCGAGGCCCGAAATCTTCGGAAGCTGAATATCCATTAGGATCAAATCCGGATAATGTTTTTCGGTCAACGCCACGGCCTCTCGGCCGTCGTTTGTCTGCAAGGTATCGTAGCCGTGCGCCTGCAACAGGTCGTTGAAGAGCTTCATGTTGAGCTCGTTATCCTCGACGATCAAAATCGTTTTACTCATGAGTAAACCATACTCCCTGAGGCCCGGTCCCTTGCAACCACATCCAAAAGGGCGCCCAAAAGCCAGTTTCTTATAGATTTGTTATCCGGGCGGGTTATTCAAGGAAAAAATTAGGGAAAACCGTAACAATCTGAGATAAATTTATCCCCGGACATCTTCAACCATTTCTTCCAACGTCTCAACATCGCAAATAACCAGGGACTCTCTCTCCCGCTTTACGATACCCTTTCTAGAAAGGTCACTGAGGACGCGGGCCACCGTCTCCCGGGTTGTACTGGCCCGGCTCGCCATATCGCTATGAACCGGAATGGGCTTTAACACGGCCGTATTGCCATCGCTGGACACGGCGCGGGCCTGACGGAGAAGCTCCCCATGAACCCGGTTGTTCGCGCCAAGGGTGCTGAGGTCGATAATTCTCGCCGTTGAGGTGCGGATAATCCCCGCCATGTTCCGCATCACTTTAAGCGCCACCTGCGGATGCTTCTCCAACACCCGGAGAGAGCGTTCCCCTGAAATCTTGGCGATATCTGAATCCTCGACCGCCAGAACCGACGTCGAGCGCGGCTTGCCGTCAAGCGCCGCCAACTCTCCGAAATAGGCGCCGGCCAGCAAATCCTCCAACGCCACCTCTTTCCCAGAGAATGTAAAACTAACCACGCGGACTCGCCCGCGGGTGATAAAATAGACGTCTCGGGATTCCTCCTGCTGACTGATGGTTTGCTCGTCAGGCGAGAAGCGCCGCCATCGGCACGACATTTCAAAATCGCGCCGTTCTTCCGGCGTCAAATCGGCAAGAATCCCGATATTCGCCAAATCATGTACCTGAGGCGTACTCACCCCAAATTTCCCTCACCCCAAATTTCACCGGAGGACCGGTTCCAGTTCAGAATCTAGCATATCTGATCAGGATACAAACCTTTGTATTTGTGCGTATTTTCCGCGCTGCCCTCGGCGGTCCGCTCTTGCGCAGAGATTCTACGCTCAGTATTGTTTGGCACACTGAAACTGAATCCGCCTCTTATGTCCGAAAACACCAGCTCTTCAAACACCCTGCCAAAGGTCGCCGCCGTCATCCCGTGCTATAAGGAAAAAGACCGGGTCGGGGCGGTGTTGCACAAATTTGGCGACCGGGTCGCTCATATCATCGTGGTCGATGATGCCTGTCCGGAGGGAACCGGTGCGTATGTTCGGGAAAACCATCAGGACCCTCGCATCCACGTGGTGGTTCATGACGCCAATCAGGGCGTCGGCGGTGCTACCATGACAGGATACGCCAAGGCGTTGGAACTGGGCGCCGATATCATCGTCAAAGTGGACGGGGACGGGCAAATGGACCCGGCCAAGATCGAGTCTCTCATCCGCCCCATCGTGGCGGGAAGAGCGGACTATGCGAAGGGAAACCGGTTTTATAATCTGGATGGCATTTCCGCCATGCCGCTGACCCGGCTTATCGGGAATCTGATTCTGTCCTTCGCCTCAAAAATGTCCAGCGGGTACTGGAAAATTTTTGATCCGACCAACGGCTTTACCGCGATCCATGCGAGGGTCGCGCAGTTGCTGCCCGTTGACCGCATTGCCAAAGGGTACTTCTTTGAATCGGATATCCTGTTTCACCTAGGCGTTCTCCGGGCTGTGGTCATGGATGTGCCCATCGAAGCCATTTACGGCGATGAGAAGAGCCATCTCAGCATCCCCAAGATATTGCTCCCCTTTGTCTGGAAACACTCTGGAAACCTGTTGCGCCGCATTTTCTACACATATTTTCTACGGGACTTCAGCGCCGCCTCGTTGGAACTCATCCTGGGTCTGATCCTCAGTGGATTTGGTGCGATATACGGTACGGTCAAGTGGTACGAGAGCTTCCTGACGGGCGTACCCGCAGCCACCGGCGTGGTGATATTGGCGGCGCTTCCTGTCCTTGTGGGAAGCTTCTTGTTGATCAGCTTCATCAATTACGACGTCCAGAATCAGCCCGAAGCGCCCCTGCAGTTAAGCCTTTAGGTCTGCGGACTGTTGACTCCGAATCCAGGCGGATTCATGATCTTCGTTACCAGGAATGCCTAAATCGCCTGCCGTTTTTTATTCAGTGAGGAAATTCGTCATGGCCCCACGAGCCCTGATCGGGACCATAGTTGTCGCCCTATTTACCGCCGCCCTGATACCCGAAACCCAAGCTGGGGACGGCATCGTAACCGCCAACGCCTATCGCCTGTTCAAAGATGAGAAAACCATCAGCGTCAAAGCCTGGGACAATTCCGATCAGGATATCGCGGTCGCGCGGGCGATTCGGGACCAGTTGAAGGCTATAGGCTATGTGGTCTCGGATCAGGAGGATATCTCTTTATCGTTTGAAATCAAGACCTTGAAGGGCTCTTGGACCGATGGCCAACGCAGGCATTTCCTTGAGCTCGAAGGGCATGGCGGCCGGCAGGGAGGGGAGAATGCCAGTGTCCGGCTAAATCTTTACTCCAGTGAAAGCGGGGGCGTATTGAATACGGCCCGTCCCGGTCAGCCCAATACCGCTTCGCGCTACTTGCTTGAGTTTATGCTGGACCCCAAACAAGGTCCTAGACTTTGGGAGGGACAAGTCGCCGTGGAATACACTGGGGGCGATCCGGCGGTTCTGCTAAGGCGGATGGTTCCTGAACTATTGCCCCATCTGGGAGAAACCGTGCGCGGACGCAGGATCAGTCTACCGTAGGGTTCGGGCCCTCAGTCCGTGAAATGTTGATTTTAGGGTGTCATCGCGCTGGAATCTCAGTATAAACGCCCCGTTTGCGAACCTTTCGAGCTCTGCGTCAATCTGGCCAACCCTGACATCCGGCCACCGGAACTGATCACGAGAATTTTTTCATGAACGCCAAAGCCCACAAAGCCCTGTTGCCGGCTGGTCTTGCCGATGTTCTGCCGCCGGATGCCGAATTCGAAGCCGGCATGACAGAGGCATTGATGTCTCACTTTGCCCGGCACGGCTTTGAGCGGGTGAAACCGCCCCTTCTGGAATTCGAAGAAAATCTGATTGGCGGCAGCGGCGCGGCAACGGCATCGCAGACATTTAGGCTGATGGATCCGATTTCTCAACGGATGATGGGACTCCGCGCTGACATGACCCTGCAAATTGCCCGGATCGCCGCTACCCGGCTCTCGGATGTGCCACGGCCTCTCCGGCTCAGCTATGCCGGCCAGGTTCTAAGAGTACGCGGCTCAGCGCTCCGTCCCGAACGTCAGTTCGGCCAAACCGGAATAGAGCTGATCGGCTCGTCGTTGCCGGCAGCGGATGCGGAAGTAATCCTTCTGGCGATCCAAGGACTGGAATCCCGGGGCATCACCGGACTTTCCGTGGATTTGGGACTGCCGACCCTGGTGCCCATTCTGTGCGCCCAGCACAATTTGGACCTGAGCGCCATCGGTGAAGAATTCCGAGGCGCTCTGAACCAAAAAGATACGGCCGAGATCAAAGCCCTGCTTGGCGGCAACGCGGCGGCATTTACCGCTCTCATTGACGCGGTCGGACCGGCGGATGAGGCCTTACCGGAGCTGCGCGCCATCGGCATGTCCGGAGAGGCGGAAAGCGAATTGGCTCAACTGGAGGCCGTGATTTCCATCTTGCGGACAAAAATGCCGGAGATCCGGCTTACCGTCGATCCGGTCGAACTTCGGGGTTATGAATACCATTCCGGTCTGACGTTCACGGTGTTCGCACGGGAAATAACCGGCGAGCTGGGCCGGGGCGGCCGATATCGGACTGGGCCGGACACTGGCGGACCGGAGGAGGATGCCACGGGCATTACGCTATTTGTCGATTCGATTTTGAAGGCTGCCCCCGCGGTGGTGGCGGCCAAACGGGTGTGCGTCCCCATGGACACCGGTAGTGACGCCCTGGAGGCCCTACATGCGGACGGATGGATAACGGTCAGTTCGTTGAAAGACGGGACCGATTCAACCGATGAAGCACGGCGTCTTAATTGCACCCATAGCCTGGTGAATGGCGTACCAAAAGAAGTTTGATCAAACCGAATGATAAGAAGCGAGTTGTTTAAATGGCAAATGTAGTGGTCGTCGGCTCCCAATGGGGTGACGAGGGAAAAGGTAAGATCGTTGACTGGCTGTCGGAACGGGCGGACGTCGTGGTCCGGTTTCAAGGCGGTCACAACGCCGGGCACACGCTTGTCATCGACAATGTGACCTACAAGCTAAGCCTCCTGCCCTCGGGCATTGTCCGGCCCGGCAAACTGTCGGTAATCGGCAACGGCGTCGTAATTGACCCCTGGGCGCTGCTGAAGGAGATTGACGCCATCCGTGAACTGGGCGTGGCCGTGTCGCCGGACAATCTGGTGGTTGCCGAGAATGCGTCCCTGATCCTGCCATTGCACCAAGGGCTGGATCACGCCCGGGAAGAAGCCTTGGGACGGGCCAAGATCGGCACCACGGGCCGGGGCATCGGTCCGGCTTATGAAGACAAGGTGGGCCGCCGCGCCATCCGGGTCGGCGATTTGGCGGACCGGGAATTGCTTGAACAACGGGTCGATCAGCTTCTGATGCATCACAATGCGTTGCTGCGGGGCCTGGGCTCTTCGGAAGTGGATCGCGGTGAGGTCCTGGACCAGCTTCTCGACATCGCCCCCAAACTGCTGCCCTATTCGGCCACCGTTTGGCGCAAACTGGATGAGGTTCGCCGGCAGGGAAAACGCATTCTGTTTGAAGGCGCCCAAGGCACCATGCTGGATAATGACCACGGCACCTACCCATATGTCACCTCGTCCAACACGGTTGCCGGTCAGGCGGCCGTCGGTTCCGGCCAGGGCCCAAAAGTGGCGGACTATGTTTTGGGTATCACCAAGGCCTATACAACCCGAGTCGGCTCGGGCCCCTTCCCCACCGAACTGGAGGATGAAATCGGCCAGCTTCTGGGTGAACGTGGGCACGAGTTTGGCACGGTCACTGGGCGCAAACGCCGGTGCGGCTGGTTCGATGCGGTCTTGGTGCGTCAAGCGGTGAAGGTTGGCGGGATCAGCGGCATTGCCCTGACCAAACTGGATGTTTTGGACGGGATGGAATCGCTGAACGTCTGTATCGGCTATGAAATTGACGGCGAACAATATGATTATTTGCCGGCCTCTGCGACAGCGCAAGCCAAGGTCACGCCCATTTACGAGACTCTGGACGGCTGGAACGAGAGCACTCAAGGCGCCAGGAGCTGGGCTGAACTGCCGGCGACGGCGGTGAAGTATATCCGCCGTGTCGAGGAGTTGATTGAGGCGCCCGTCGCGCTTCTATCGACCAGTCCGGAGCGGGAAGACACAATACTGGTCAACGATCCGTTCGCCGATTAACGCCCATAGGGGCGGTTATCCGATAGTTAAGGTTTTGCTCTGTATTATTTCTCGGACCTCGTCGTATAACGGGGTACACTGAGCACCGGGCCACCGGGTGAGTGGTTGGCCTGCGGGTTAACGCTGCAGAAACGGATTTCCATGGCGGAATCATCACTCGAAGCCGAAGTTGACGTCGCGCCTCCGCCCGGCGACGCGCCACCGGTCACGATTCGTCAGCGGTACGATATATTTCCGTCTAAGCCGCTTCCCGAACTTGATTCACCGTCGGCCAAGGCGTTCGAGGTCATCGACAGCCAGAATCCCGGCGTCAAAATGTTCGCCCTTATGTGCACTCCTGGTCTCCCGATTCGCGCTCTCGAACTGGATGAAATTAAGAACAGTGAAATTCCGGGCTGCTTGCATCTGCTCGACTACGGCACCGTGTATTGGCCCAGCCTGGAACAAAAGGCTCTGGCCCTCATCTATCAAAAACCGTTGGGCGGACGGCTGTCCGATGTGTTTGCCGCCGAAACCTCGGACTATCTCCGGGTCGACTATATACGGTTAAGCCTGGACACCATCGTACTTGCCATCGGCAATCTGAGTTTTCGCAATCTGACCCACCGGGCGATCCGGCATGACAATCTGTTTTTCACCACCGAAGAACGGGATGAAATGGTACTGGGGGATTTTGTATCCGCCCCCGCCGGATTCGATCAGCCCGTCGCCTACGAGACGATCGAGCGAAGCATGGCGGACGATGGCGGCCGGGGTGCAGGTGAAACCTCCGACGATATGTATGCCCTGGGGGTCACATTAGCCTTTCTCTGCCAAAAGGAGCTGCCATTCCTGGGAAAATCCAAGGAAGCCCTGATTATCTCCAAGATAGTGGACACCTCCTTCCAAGCCCTGGTCGGCAGCAATCTGTATACCGCGACTATGCTGGATTTGATCCGGGGGCTCTTGAATGACGACCCCGAGGAACGATGGGGTCTGGACGAAGTAGAGTTATGGTCCAGCGGACGGCGCGTGCCACCGACCCAATCGTCAGGTCAAAAGAAGTCGCAACGCCCACTTATGTTCGGCGACTTCGGGCATGTAAGCCTCCGGACATTGGCCTATTCGATGGCCCGCCGGCCGGAATCAGCCATCAAAATGATCAGGGACGGGACCGTCGAACAGTGGATATCGCGGGGCCTGGACAACAAGGACATGGCGGCATCCATCGCCGGCAGGGTTGAAGTTACCGGCGACGCGGACGAGGAGAATCCGGACAAAGAGCAAATGTTGCTCACCCGTGTTTTGATGATCATGGACCCGATTGCACCCATTCGCTACAAAGGCGTGTCCTACATGCCGGATGCTTTTGGCACGGCCCTGGCGATCGAACGCCTGCGCGGCAGTAATGTTCGAATCTTGGCGGAATCCATTATCAAGAACGTCCCGCAAGCTTGGTTCGAAGCCTCAGCGCTCTCTCAAGAATCGGTCTACATCGAGAATGACGCCTATATCAGGATCAAAGGGTATCTGCAAAAAGCCGGTCCTGGTTTTGGCGTTGAACGCTGCCTCTACGAACTAAACGACGGTCTCACGTGCCAAAGCCCGCTGGTGAAGCACGAATACGTCTTAAAAATTGAGGACCTGCTGCCAACCTTGAATGCCGCCGAAAAGCGCGTCGATACGAAAACCCCACCCATCGACCGGCATATCGCCGCATTTATCGCCGCCAGGATCAAAGGCAGCATCGAATCCATGTTGAACGGGCTGAATGACCCGGACGACGCTCTCAAGATCATGGCGATTTTGAAGCTGTTGGCCGAACTGCAGGTAAGATTCGGGCCGGATAGCCTTTTGGGTCTCGCCCGCTGGATCGGCGGACAAGTTGGTCTGGTGATCAAACTCTACCATAGCCGCATAACCCGCAAGGCGATTAAAGCAGCGGTGCCGGATCTGGTCCGGAGCGGTCAATTACCGGCGCTCGTCGACCTTCTTGACGACCCGGAAGCGCGTCTCATTGATCAGCAGGGCTATTCCATGGCGGTCGCTCAGTTCAAGTTGGCGGAAGATGAAATTCAGCAAATCCAGGAGGATATGGGACCTGATTCTTTGAAAACAGACCGTACGGCGAAACAGATCGCGGCGGTCACCTCGATAACCATCATGACCTTCGTCATCGCACTGTTAATTATCTCGGCCTGAGGCGGGAAATGGCATCCAAAAACAGTTCAATGGCGATTATCTGGTGGGCGTTATTTGCCGCTGGCGCCCTTTTTATCTTTCCGGGCATGGTGCTGCTGATCATCTGCGGTTTGATCCCGGGAATTGTCGCCTACCTTATTGACCGCTCTCCTAAAAAGTACGCCACATTCTGCGTCGGCGGGATGAACTTGGCCGGCATTTGCCCGGCCGCGTTGAAACTTTGGAACGGCGACAACAATGTGGCGCAGGCTTTTGCCATCCTGACCAGTCCGTTTGAACTGATCATCATGTTCGCCGCCGCGTCTTTTGGCTGGCTGATCTATTTCTTTGTACCGCCGATTGTCGTCGCGCTGCTCACCGTGATCGCCCAACACCGGGTTGCCCAACTTCGGGAAGAGCAAAAAGCTCTCATAAAGGATTGGGGCGACGGCGTTGCCGTCGGGCCAGAAGCAATGGATCTGGCCCACGCCGGGAACGCCGCGACCTATGCCGCGCCGCTAGCCGACGATTCCGAGGCTCAGGGCGATATGGACTCGGAACAAAGCGGCGAAAACGCCCCCACCGAGGCCGAAGGCGAGGCGGAATCACCGGCCGAACCGGAGTCCGAGACCGACAAGGCCACCGCCGCCTAAATTCCCCAAAGAAAAACGCCCCCGAAGGGGCGTTCGTGTTGAAATCGGTTAAGAGACACTACCCGATGCGTTGTTCCAACGCGGCGTTACGCATGGATTTTTGCAATTTCTCAAAGGCACGCACTTCGATCTGGCGGACACGCTCCCGGGAAATGCCGAATTTCTGGCTGAGAATTTCCAGAGTGGCCGGCGAGTCCTTGAGACGACGCTCCACCAGGATGTGGCGCTCCCGCTCCTTCAGGCCTTCCATGGCATGGGCCAGCAGAATACGGCGATTGTCCAGTTCCTCGGACTTCACCATCTGATCTTCCTGGGATACCTGATCATCGGTCAGCCAATCCAGCCACTCACCCTCTCCTTCTTCGCGCACTGGCGCATTCAGGGAGCTGTCGGGCTTGGCCATCCGGCGGTTCATGGACACGACTTCGTTTTCGGAAACATTGAGCCTTTCGGCAATCTGAGAGACCTGTTCCGGCAGGAGATCACCATCATCAATCGCTTTCATTTCGTTCTTGAGCTTGCGCAGGTTGAAGAACAGTTTCTTCTGCGCCGCCGTGGTTCCCATCTTCACCAGCGACCAGGAATGCAAAATTTACTCCTGGATGGCGGCGCGGATCCACCAAATGGCGTAGGTGGCGAGACGGAACCCCTTATCGGGATCAAACCGTTTCACCGCCTGCATCATGCCGACATTGCCTTCAGAAATAAGTTCACCGACAGGCAGACCGTAGCCGCGATAGCCCATGGCAATCTTGGCGACGAGCCGCAGGTGGCTGTTGACCAGCGCGTGGGCGGCTTCATGGTCTTCGCTTTTGATCCAACGGTTCGCCAGATCGACTTCGTCCTCCTGCTTGAGCATCGGGAACTTGCGGATTTCCTGCAAATATCGGGAAAGGTTGGCTTCGGGGGTCAGGGAAATGTTGATCGTTTGAACGGCCATCGCTGTGTTTCACTCCGGTGTTGTGACCCTGTGGGTCGGTTCGTCGGGCTTTTTTTTCGATGACTTGATCATCAATCCGAAGACCGCTTCCGGTCAATAAACGGACTGTTTAACTGTGTAAGCGAATGTAAAAATCGAAAATATTTGCGTTACAAGAGCGTTTGTACATCCCTGGGCAATTCGCTTTGGAATTGAAGCCGCTCTCCGCTGGCGGGATGAATAAATCCGATCAGATAGGCGTGCAATGCCTGCCGGCCCAGCGCCGCCACGCGCTCGGCAAACGCCTCCGGCGCTTTCTTCAACCGCTTGGCGTCACCCCCGCCATAGAGCGGATCACCTACCACCGGATGCCCCCGTGACGCCAAGTGGACTCTGATTTGGTGGGTTCGGCCGGTTTCTAGACGGCACTCGACGAGGGTCGCCGCCGCGCCGAGCGTCTTCAGAGTTGAATAACGGGTAACCGCTTCTTTACCCCCGCGCGCAACCACGGCCATCTTCTTCCGGTTACGAGGATTCCGTCCGATATTGCCAGTGATCGTATCCGCCTTCGGAGATGGTCTTCCCCACACGATGGCCTGGTAGGCGCGATCCAAACTGTGTTCCGCAAACTGGGCAGCAAGGCCATGATGGGCGGCATCATTTTTGGCGGCAACCAAGAGCCCCGACGTGTCTTTATCGAGCCGGTGAACGATGCCGGGCCGCAGTTCTCCGCCGATTCCCGACAGACTCCCACCGCAATGGGCGATCAGTGCGTTGACCAGCGTCCGGTCCGGATTCCCGGCGGCCGGATGCACCACCAAACCCGCTGGTTTGTTAATAACGATGAGATCATCATCTTCATAGACCACGTTCAGTGCGATATCCTGCGCCACTGGACGGGCGGGCTTGGCCGCCGGCACGCGGATCAGAATTTGGTCACCCGGTTTGACCCGGCGCGAGGGCTCGGTTAGTGTCCCGCCGCTGCCGGAAACGCAGCCGGATTCAATGAGGGCCTTTAACCGGGATCGGGACAATCCCTCCACCTGTTCACCCAGGAATTTGTCCAGGCGAACGCCCTCATCCCGCTCGGAAACGGTGACACTAATTTCGCGCTCGGCCGGGGTGTCGGTCATGCGCCAGAGTGGCCCAGGAACATGCAGTCGAACAAGGGTATTATTTCAGTCGTAATCGTTCTCGGCTTTATCCTCGCCGCCGGGTTCGTTGCGCTCAGCTACGGCTTCATCCGGAAGGCGTCGGACCCAGACTTTTCCTTCTTCGAACGTAACGCCCCGGAGTCATTTGAAACAAAACGAAACATGTCCGCCGGTAAAATTAACCTCGAGTTTAAACTTCCACCGGGCGCAAAAGTCGAAAATGTCATGACCTCGGGCAGCCAGATCGTCGTTCACGTCGCCAACGCAGACGGATCGGCGGGTATTTTGATCCTGGATAGCGCGTCGGGCGACGTGATTCGGCGCGTCAATCTGACATCTCAGCCGTGATTATTCTGTCCCGCACCCAACTGGAAACAATTGAACGCGCTGCAGAAGCCGCCTATCCGGCGGAAGCTTGCGGTCTGATTGTGGGAATACAGAATGAATCCGGTGATCGCCTCGTCTCCGAGGTCATTCCAAGTCTCAATATTCTGGCAGACGAACGCGCCGACCGGTTCGAGGTAGACCCGCAGGTGCGTATTGATACGGAGCGGCGGATTCGGGGCACCGATATGGCGCTAATCGGACATTATCACACCCACCCTGATCACCCGGCAGCCCCCTCCGAGACGGACCGGGCGATGGCGTTCGAGCCAAACCTGGTCTGGCTGATAACATCGGTCACAGACGGAAAGGCGGCTGACACCCGCGCCTTTCGTTTGGCCGTCGACCAGCCGGATATGGAGGAACTAGAACTCAGGATCGTGAAATAGTCGCACTCGCGCTCTAGCGCTCAATAGGCGGTGCGAGATCAATCGCTACAATCCAATACTTTCGGGACAGGCTGTGGACATCACTTTTTTTGACCCGAAATAGCGTGGTGACATTGCCCTTGCTGCCTCGAACGACTCCGGCTTTTTGAAACACCCCCAAATGAAACGCCTCGGGAGGGAACTTTGCCCGAACCTTGATGTTTACCCTATCGGCCGACTGATCCATGGCGTCCGCCAGGGTGGGCGTTATTTTGTCGGGTCCGCTGATATAGCCGTACCCATGATAAATCACCAACAGCGCAACAATGACGCCTACGAAACGGATGTCCCGGCGATGATACCAGCGGCGCCTGCGAAACGAGGCGTCAGTGACAACACCGGTCTCAGCTTGTGATACGGTTTCAGCCATCTCAAGTCGGTTTCCAAACCAATCCCCAGCGCTCCACCGTCCATTTTTCCAATGGCGCCAGAAGATACTTATCGGTGGCCATGAAGATGATAGAAATGATGATTACGCCAAGGAAGACTTCCTCGATCTTAAATTCTTCGGCAGAGGTAAAAATCATGAAACCGAGTCCGCTGTCACCCCCGATCATCTCCGCCGCAATAAGCGCCCGCCAACCGAATCCCATGCTCATACGCATACCGGTTATGATACTGGGCATAGCGCCGGGCAGATAGACATGCCAAATAACATCCCAGTGGCTACCACCCATAGTCAACACGCTTTGCTCGTAGACCCGTGCAACGCCGCGAACGCCGAGCATGGAGTTAAAAAACATCAGCCAAAAAATAGTGTTCAGCATGATGAACAGTGTGGTCACCCAGCCGACACCGAACCAGACGATGGCAAGAGGTATCCAGGCTATACCGGAGATGGAATTGGCAAATACACCGATAGGCTCCAACAATTTTGAAAGCGGCCGGTTCATCCCGGCAATGATGCCAAAGGCGATCCCCAACGGCAGTCCCACGATCGCCGCCAGAACAACCCGTCCGATACTCGACAGTATATGATTGGACATCTGGCAGCTCGGGTGCAGTGTGATAGCGCCCCACAGACCGATGCAGTCTTCCTGCAATATGACAATCGCGGACAGCACATCGCCCAAAGGCGGGATAAATACCGGCGGCAGCCATTCGAAGTACGTATTCGCCTGCCACAAAGCGAACAACACGAGAAACGGGATGGAGCCCAAGACAAATTTTCGAATGCGCTGCCGGCCAAACCGGCGTTGGATGGCGACGGATAGACTGGCACTGGTCATCGCTGTACCAGCCCCCATCGTTCGATCGTATCCGCTTCCATGGGGCGAAGGAGATAATGATCCAACAGGATCCAAGAGAATCCGATGATGACCATCCCGAGAATCACCTCGGCGGTCCGGTCGGCATCCTGACCGGTGAAGATCATCCAGCCCAACCCCTCGCGGCCAGCCAACATCTCTCCGGCAATCACGGCCCGCCAAGCGAAACCGATTGAAAGCCGGGAACCGGTGGCGATGTGTGGCATTGCGCCAGGAAACAAGACGTCCTTGATGATTTGATATCGGCTCGCCCCCAGGGTGCGTGCGGCATTGATGTAGCGGACCGGAATCTCCCGGACTCCGGAAAGAACGTTGAACGCGATCGGAAAGAACGCCGTGTAAAGGATGACCGCAAAGATGGTCTTTTCGCTATTGCCCCACCAAACCACCACAATTGGAAATATGGCGATACCCGAAACCGACTGAAAGAAATTCATGATCGGATGAAACATATCGGCAATGGTCCGATTAATACCCAACAACAACCCGAACGGTATGCCGATTGCCAGCCCAATGGCGCTTCCAACAATCAGCCGCAAAATGGTGTCGCCAAAATAGCTCGGCAGCAATCCCTTGTAGAGCATATCCACCGATGACAAAGCGACGGCGATAGGCGACGGCAGATAACGGCCGGGATTGTCGATCCAGGCTGACGTCAGTGACCAAATGACGTAGACCCCGATGACCAGGATTACTAGGTTCATGGCGTCAATTTGCAGAAGCTTATGCAGCCGCCAGCCCAGGCCGGGGCCTTCATTCCTCGACGGCAACGGACACCTCCTCGCGGACGGATTTCAGGATGTGATCACGCGCCGCTATAAAATCTGCGTCATTGTTCATATCCGACCAGATGCGCCGCTCCCGGGGAATGTTGATATCGACAATTTCCTTAAGCCGGCCGGGACGGGCGGAAAACACAAAACACCGATCCCCTAAGAAGGCAGCCTCTTCGACTGAATGAGTGATGAAAAGAATCGTCTTCTTCGTCGCCAAGGCAATCCGATTGAGTTCTTCCTGCAGGGTAATACGTGTCTGCGCATCAACTGCGGCAAAAGGTTCGTCCATGAGCATAACGACGGGATCAGCACAGAGAGTCCGCGCCACCTGGCAACGCTGCTTCATACCACCGGAAAGTTCGTGCGGATATTTATCTTCGAAACCGGTGAGTCCAACCAGATTGACAAACTCTTGCACCCTGGCGTCACGCTCAGCCGCCGGTAGTTTTCGAATTTCGAGGCCATGCCCGATATTGCGCGAGACCGTACGCCACGGCAGGATCGCGTGCTCCTGAAAGACTACACCCCGGTCCGGACCCGGCCCGTGAATGACATTGCCATCGACTGTCACCTCACCCACCGAATAAGGCAGCAGTCCCGCCAATATGTTCAGCAAGGTCGATTTGCCACAGCCGCTGGGGCCCACCACGGAGACCAGTTCGCCTTCATAAAGTTCTAAATTAATGTCTTCGAGGGCGTGTACGGATTCGCCCGTGTATTCGTCGGGGTAATGATGACTCAGACCCCGGACGACCAGCTTTGTCGCTAAGTTACTCATAATATCCTGACCACTCGATGATCGTAGCAAGTTGGCGGCGACGGACGATCAAAAACCGTCCGCCGCATCGCCAATATCGTTCAATCAACGACTACTTCATGTCAGCAAACCACTCTGGATGGCGTTTGATCGTGCTGTCGATGAAAGACGTATCCAGGTATTTCGCAGGGTCATAAGGCCGCTTCATCTTCTTTTGAGCGATCAACTGCTTGACCGAGACTTTGAACGCTTCGGCCGTACCGCCGCCGATCCGCGCGTCATAGACAACGTGCCTGATGGTCCGCTTCACCAGATCGGCATTCATGCCGCGCACAAAGCGGGAACCAATCTGCGCAACCTCGTCAGCGTTCTTTGGATCACGCAGGAAGTGCGCAGCCTCCGCCATGGCGTCGACAAAGGCCTGTGTGCGTTTGCGGTCGCCATAAACTTTATCCGGCTGACCGTGCATACCCGCACAGAAGCAAACATAACCGCCGCCACGGACTACCAAATTCGATCCTTTGACTTTGTCCAATGCACGAGTCACGTTTGGTTCCCACGCTACGACGGCTTCGACACCACCGGATTCCAGCGTGGACACATGGCTCGGTGGACGGACGTTGATCCGCTTGATGTCGTTCTTGGTCATGCCGGCGCGCTTCAGCAACTCCTGAAGATAGAGATCGCCAGTAGTGCCGAACGCCACGCCAACCGTCTTGCCCTTGAGATCGGCAATCGATTTAATGCCGGTCCCTGGCCGGGCAACAATGCCCACGTTGTTATCACTGGTCGGGGAACTGAAGTGCCCACCAAGATAGCCGACCACGCCGCGCAGCTTGATGCCTTTCTCCAGGGCGACCGGCAAATTAGTAAATGCCGCAGGGGCGAAATCGATTTCCCCGGCCCGCAGTGACTTGGTCAGCGCGGCGCCAGTATTCCGAACAACGACCTTCGCGTTCAATCCGTGTTTGGCAAAAAAGCCCTTATCTTGGGCGACAAACACAATCATGCCGCCAACGTTGCTGGCGGCGCCGACCTTCAGTTCTTGTGCATCTGCACTGGTTGCAGCCGTTAACGCCGGCAGCATGGCCAAACCAGCGATCAAGGTTTTAGAAATTCTGAACATCAAATTACCTCCCGTTTTGTGTGTTCAAGACTGTTCTTCATTCTTGCGGGGCTGTGCAAATTTTGGCCACAAATGACCAATCGCCCTCTTTTTGGTTTCCAGCCGCCACAGGCTTGCCGGAAAGGCCTCGAAAGAGACCCGATATCCTCAGGAAATGAAGGGCTACCCTAGATCACGCGCCCCAGCTTTTCCCGTAACAATCATGTGACCTGCATGGATATATCGTTGAAAGCATCCTTTATGCGGCTTGATCGGTCTAAAGAAAATATGTTTTGTAATGAACTACACAGTAACTTATGTGATGAATCGTATTTAATTAACCTAATCTGGAAATTAAGCTCCTTACCGATGTCTCAAGCCGAAACTTACACCCCCAGATACGTCAATCTTCCTGCCGACGAGATTAAGGCGTTGGAGGATTCTCGTCCGTTCCAGAAAATGCTGGTGCGTCTGTCCAACAAATGGAACATGATGGTCGTCCGCCGGTTAAGCGGCCGCACCATGCGTCCGTCGGAGCTGAAACGGGAGATCGGCAATATCTCGGCAAAGGTCTTGACCCAAACATTACGGGAACTGGAAAGCTATGGGCTGGTGACGCGCAAAGTTTATCCGGTCATTCCGCCCAAGGTCGAATATACGCTTACTGAAATGGGCGACAGTCTGGTGATTGCGCTGGATGCGCTTCGGGATTGGGCCATGGACAACAACGCCGCCGTCGAGGCCGCGATGGACACTTTCAAAGAGGAAACCGCCGGGAACGACTAGGTGCCCACGGCTTTACCCAGCCAATGATTCCCGATAGAAACAGCGGCCTTCCGCAACGAATTTTGACACTATCTGAAAGAAGAGATTTTCCATGACTGACACGGTTGATGAAATTGGACTGGCCATTGTCGGCTGCGGTACGATCGGTCGTATCCGGGCCAAATATGCGCGTGAATATCCGGGCGTCAAATGGCTGGGCCTGTGTGATGTAAACGATGACCTGGGCAAACAGCTTGCCGAAGACACAAATGCCGATTTCTACACCAATGACTTTTATGAGCTGATCAAACGGCCGGAAGTCAACGCGGTCATGATCATCACCGATGAAAACAAACACACTGACCCGACCCTGGCAGCGGTGGAGCAGGGCCACAAGCTGTTTATCGAAAAACCGCTGGCGACGGAAGCCCGGGAATCCACGCAAATCCTCAAAGCCATTACGGACGCCGGACTGGACGCTGTTGTCGGCTATACCCAGCGGTTCCGCCGCCGGTTCCTGACCATCAAAGAGCGGCTGGTGCAGGGCCAGATCGGCGACGTGCATTCGGTCACGACCCGGGCATTCATGAACCGCATGGTCCCCATCGCCACCATCAATAAAACCAACCAGCGCCATAACCTGACGCCGATGGTGGTTTCCGGCACCCACTCTTTGGATATGTCCATGTGGCTGCTGGAAGGCAAGAAGCCAGTCTCGGTCTATGCCCGTTCGGTCGACAAGGTGCTCAACGAATGGGGTACGAAGGATTCCACGTTCGGCATTTTCACATTCGAGGACGGCACCCTGTTCTCCATGAATATTTGCTGGGCCCTGCCGGAAGTCTGGCCAGGCACGGTGTACGGGCTGGAAATCGGCATCGTCGGCGCGGAGGGCGTGATCGATATCGAAGATACCCACCGGGATCTGGTGCTGGCCACCAACCAAAATCTGCCGGGCGGCTATATTTCCGGCGGCTACGAAGCGCCGGAACGGCATGTGGACTTTTTGACCTCCTACCCGCCGGGTGATCTGTGGAACAATCAGCTTTACGGGCCCATGCGCGAAGAAACCATCGGCTGGTTCACGCGGATTATGATGGGCACGCCGACGCCGCACGCGACCGCCGCCGAGGGCCATGCCAACCTGTTGCACACGATGGCGATGGACCGATCTGCCAAGCTGGGCAAGGAAGTCGCCCTGCCGATTGATCCGGAAGAGTTCTACGACGAGGAGTAGGCCGGCGTTCGGGCTGGATGCATAAAGGCCCGGCCATTATCGTTCCAGCAGCCTGAATGGAGTCATTGAACATGGGTCCACGGGTCACGGCTTCGCCGGCCCGTGGATGACTAATTTCTCTGCCACTAAATTCCTAGTCATGCGCGGACCAACGAAGACGAAGTCGGCGCCGTGATCCGCGTACCCATGTTTTAAAATGGGACTACCCCAACCCCTCGACGCCCAAATCATCCGCCAGCTTAGCCAGCGCATCGAACAGTGCGTCGGGCATGGGGATACCGTTCGCTTCATAGTCTTGGCGTTTACGCCGGGACTGTTCGCCGGGCAACAGCACTTCGTCAAAGCCTGGCAATGTGGGTGACGCTTTGATGGCGCGGATGGCGGCATCGACCCGGCGCTTGAACGCCGTTACGTCGCCAAACGCGGCAATATCAATGGCGACAATAAACTGACCGGTGTTCGTCACCGTCTTGAAGTCCGCATTGAAATCGACCACGTCCTCGCCAAACGCCGCCCCATTGAGCGAACCCGCCAACAAACCGAACAACAGCGACAGGCCGTATCCTTTGGGGCCGCCAATGGGCAGCAGGAAGCCGTCCTCGGCCCGGTTCGGGTCAGTGAGCGGCTTGCCGTCCTTGCCGATCATCCAGCCTTCGGGCATCTGCTCGCCTCGTTGAGCCGCTGTCTTCACCTTGCCGTAGGCCGCCACGGTCGTCGCCATGTCGAGAACCACCGGCGGTTCTTCTTGGCCCGGCACGGCGGCCGCGATAGGGTTGGTGCTGAGCAGCATATCCGTGCCGCCCCACGGCGGCATATGATTGGCATTGCCGACCGCCACATAGAGCCCGATCATGTCATGGGCCAGCGGCATCTTGGCGTAGAGATTGGCCGGCCCCGCATGGTTGCTGTGGTGAGAGCCGACCCAGGCCACGCCTTGGGTTTTGGCTTTTTCGATAGCCACCTCGGCGCAATATTTCATCACCAAATGGCCCTGAGCATTGTCGCCGTCAACCAGCGCCATACCCGGCTTTTCCTTATCGATCCGGATGTTCGGGGTAAGGTTAAGCCCGCCTTCTTTGATCCGGCGGATATATCCTGGCAGGCGGAAGACGCCGTGCCCGTCGGAGCCATTCAGATCGGCCTCCGCCATCAAGTCCGCGATGGTCCCGGCATCGTCCGCCGGCATGCCCGTGGATTCCAGGGACCGGGCGATGAACGCGCTCAGCTGATCTTTGGTGAAACGCCGCTGACTCACGCTTAGTTCACCACGTCTTCGCCGGACAAATGCTCGACGGTTTTACCGGTCGACTGGAAGGTCCGTGTGACCTCATCCGTGTCGTAGACCCAGAGGATGGTCATTCGGCCCGTGCCCGTATTGATGAACCGATGCCAGGTGCCAGCCTTGATGTAGGTCGTGTCCATGATGTTGACTGGAGTGACCTCGCCTTCAATCTCGACCACGCCTTCGCCTTCGATCAGGGTCACCTGTTCGTCACAATTATGCTGGTGGACGGGGACTTCCCGGTCCGGCGGAAAACTCGTGAGACCGGTCGTGATGCGGGAGCCGCAGACATGCTTGGCCGCCATCAATGTGGTCTCCACGCCGTCGCCCCGCGCATGCACAGGCAAATCGTCGATTTTCATGATTCTGGTTTCGGACATTGCTTTCCTCCTCCGGCCGCGCGGGCCCGGAATTTACTGACCGTTTGCGCTGAATGAATGTGCGTAGCATACTGGAATCAAAGGCTTTCGCAACGACTTATAGAAGAGTGAAAGCGCCTATTCAGGGGAGGTGAGAACGGTGAGTTCGACGCCGAAACGGCAACCGGCAAATACCAACCGGGCGGCAAAAACGGGCGTTCAAAAACGCGCGGCACGCCAACCGTTGTATCAGAAGGTCGACAACATCATCCGCCAACGGCTGATCGATAATGCCTGGAAACCCGGCGAGGCCCTGCCCAGCGAGATGCAGCTGGCCGCCGAGCTGAACGTTAGCCAAGGCACCGTCCGCAAGGCGCTGAACGATCTGGTCGCAGAGAACCTGTTGTTCCGTCGTCAGGGCATTGGCACGTTTGTTTCCGAACATACGGAACGGCGGGCGTTGTTTTTGTATTTCAGCATTGTTGGCAATGACGGCGCGCGGCTTCTGCCAGTCAGCAAAATCTTGAATTGCGAGGAACGGGTCTCGACGCCCGAGGAAGCGGCCAAACTGCAATTGGCCGCGGGCGAAATGGTCGTGCACTTCCGCCGCATCCGCTATTTTGAGGACGTGCCTACGATCGTCGAGGCCATCACCCTGCCTCTGGAACACTTCCCCGGTTTCGGCACCGAAGTGGATCCGCCCAACAATTTATTCCGGTTCTATCAGTCAGTCTATGGTGTAACCGTCTCCAAGGCGGAGGAACATTTGCAAGCTGTCGCCGCCACGCCGGAAGAAGCGACGCTGTTGAACATCGAAGTGGGTCAACCCCTTCTGGAGATCGACCGGGTCGCCAAGATGCTGGACGGCCGGCCCGTGGAATGGCGCATCACCCATTGCGACAATACCAATTACCGCTATGTGGCGGAACGAGGGTAAAAGACGTGGCGGCTGCTAAGAAACAAAAAATCGGAGTCATCGGTCTCGGCAACATGGGCGGCGGCATCGCCCGAAATCTGGCCAAGAAAGGTTTTCAGACCTTTGTCTGGGACGTCTCCGAGGAAGCCCGTAAGAGGTTCGCCAAGATCGGCACGGTGACCGAGCCGTCGGACATGGCGGCAATTTGTCAGGTGGTGATCTTTGCCGTGCCAGGGTCGCCCGAAATAGCGGCACTATTGAAGGGACGAAACGGGATGCTGGCCAAGGCGCGGCGCGGGCTGGTGCTGTGTGATTTCACCACCTCCGATCCGGTGGAAACCAAGAAGCTCGCCCGCAAGGCCAAGACCAAAGGTGTCGCATACCTGGACGCGGGCATGAGCGGCGGGGCGCAACACGCGGACAACGGTACGCTCACTCTCATGATGGGGGGCGACGCCAAGGCCGCGAAGAAGATCAAACCGGTGTTGGACGCTATCGCCGCCAGCACGTTCTTCCTGGGGCCCAGCGGCGCCGGTCATTCCATGAAATTGATCTTTAACATGGTGGTGCATACCAATTTTCTAGTCGCCTGCGAGGCCGGGCACCTGGCCAAGAAAGCCGGCATTCCGTTGGAGGACATGGTCGATGTATTCAACGCCGGCAACGCGCGGAGTTTTATTTCCGAACGCCGTTTCCCAGACCATATCCTGAGCGAGACTTGGGACGGCCGATCCAGGGTCTATAACCTGCACAAGGATGTGGGCATGGCCGTGTCCTATGCCGACAAGGTCGGCCTGCCGGCCAACCTGGGCAAAGACACGTACAAGTATCTGCAAAAAGCCATGAAAGCCGGCATGGCGGACGATGACTTCACGCTAATTTTCCGCGATTTTTTGAAGATTTAACCGCCTTTTCCCCCCATCCGGCCTTTTAGGCCACCTTCCCCCGCGAGGGGGGAAGGTTTTGGTTGTTTGGAAGCGGCACAATATCCAACCTCCCCCTATGACGGGGGAGGTCGAGAAACGCATAGCGTTTCGAGGGTGGGGGTGGGAAGAAAAATGGGTGCGCGGGTCAGGCCGGAGTTTTCCCAAACCCCCAAAACGCGTCACCCCGGACCCCTGTGCCCGGACTTGATCCGTGTATGCGCAGCAGTTGTCGGGGGACCATAACATCGCGTGGACCCCCGAGAATTGGTCTCAACTATTGTTGATCCCAACTCGGGGGCGACGCATCTAAATAGTTTTAAATGAAAACGGCGCTTGCCGAAGCAAGCGCCGCTAATCCTTGGACGATTTAAGTCCCGGTCTTATTTCTTCATCAGACCGGCGACCATCGCCTTGTAAGCCGCGCTTTGCGCCTTACGTTCTTTTTCGTACTCCGGACCGTTCACATAGTCCGTCGTCTCGCCGATGGCCTTGATCAGACGCTGGTAGGTCTTGTGACCCTGCAGCTTGATCAAAGCATCCTGCAGCTTCTTCATCCGGTCAGCCGGAATGCCGCGCGGCGCCATGATGACGCGATGCATGGAGCCGATATCAGCGGTGTAGCCCAGATCACCAAAGGTCGGGACACCCGGGAAGTCAGACTTCTTACCAGCGCTGATCAGCACCCGAACCGCCCCCGGCTTCTGGCCCAGGATGGTGGACTTGAACTGCATGGTGAAGTCGGCTTCGCCGGCCATGAAACCACGCATGGACGGTCCGCCGCCCTTGTACGGCACCATGACGATCTTGTCGGCGATACCCGCTTCGGTGAAAAGTTGCAGGCCCGGCGCATGGGTGGCGCCCCAGTTGCCGCTGTGCGCAAATTTCAGCTTGCCGGGGTTTTTCTTGGCGTGGTCAACAAGGTCCTGCCATTTCTTGAAGGGGCTGTCGCTCTTGACGATGACCGAGAAGAAACCGGAGTTGATCTTGCCGACCGCGACCAGATCCTTGTCCGTGTCGTACGGCAGTTTTTTGACGTGCTTTTGCAGCTGATCAAAATAGTTGTGAGTGAACAGCAGCGTATACCCGTCCGGCTTCGCCTTAACAGCCGCAGCCGTACCGGTCTGACCGGAGGCGCCGGGCATCAGCTTCACGATAACGGCGTTACCCAGGAATTCCGGGATAACGCTGGTGAAGACGCGGGCATTGCGGTCATGCGATCCGCCCGCACCCAGCGGCAGGATCAAAGTAATCGGCTTTTCGGGATATTCGGCCCTGGCTTTGTCGGCGGCAAAAATACCGGCGACCAGCAAGGCGCTTAAGAGATATTTGGTAAACTTCCCAAGCATGGTCTTTCCTTCCTGTTGGTTCGTTTTAAATAAATGCTCTCCGGTCACCCAAAGCACGGAAAATGTCTCATTACACTCTTCTATAAGACATCAGGGGTGAAGCCGACGTCAAGGGGGGGCACCCTTGAACATGGCTTCAAATTTGCGGGACCACTGGATAATTCTTATCATCCCTCGGCTCCGTATTGCTTTCTCAACCGAATATTCCGCCGCCACATATAGTAGGTCACCACAGGAGTCAGGGCAAAAATCACCGCCGAAATCGGCCTCTCAAAGACGATGTATTCGAAGAAATTACCCTGAGCCAGGATGACCGTCTGGCCGAACGAATATTCCATGGTGCCGCCCAGGATGAAGCCCATAGCCAACGGCGTGACATCAAAGTGCAACTTTTTGGCGGCGTAGCCTACTGCGCCAAAGAATACCAAGACGCCCAAATCGAACTCCTGGGAGCGGAACACCCAGGAGCCGGCAAAGGCAAAGACAAGGGTCAATGGCAGGAGGAAATATTTCGGGATGGTCACCACGCGGGCAAACAAGGGTATGGTGAGGTATCCGATCACCAGGAACAAGAGATTGGCGATGATCATGGAAATCAGGATGGCGAAGACCTTGTCCCCGTCCTGTTCCATCAATTGCGGGCCGGGGCGCATGCCTTGGGCGATAAAGGCGCCGACCAAAATAACGGTGAGATTGTCGCCGGGGATACCAAGGGTCAGCAGCGGTACCAGCGTCGGACCGTTAACCGCGTTGTTGGCGGCCTCCGGCGCAGCGACGCCTTCCAATTCGCCTTGGCCGAACCGTTCAGGATGATCTGAAGCGCTTTTCGCCGCAGCATAGCCCATAAAGGCCGCGACCACCTGGCCAACCCCCGGCACCATCCCGATCGATGTGCCGATCACGGTGGAACGGACGATAGTACGAATGCAGCCCCGGAATTCTGGCCAGGTGAGCCGTTCGCCGGAGACTTTTAAATCCGTCGTGTTTACCAGCGCCGTGGCTTTCTTTTCGATATTCACGAAAATTTCCGGGAGGGCGAAAAGACCGATCAACATAGGCAGCAGGGGAACACCGGATTCAATAGACGTCATCCCGAACGAAAAACGGCTGAGCGCGCCGATCGGATCTTGGCCGACAATGCCCAGGAACAAGCCGACGGCCAGCATCAACAGGCCTTTGACAAACACGCCGCTGGAGGTGGCCGAGATGACAATCAGCGCCAGGAACAGGATCGCCGCCAATTCGGGCGGGCCCATGAGGAGCGCCACCGCCGCGATAGGACCGATCAACAGGATGGTGATGATGTCGCTGCTGGTGTCACCGGCCACGGAAGAAAACAGCGCGACTTCCAGGGCTTTCCGGGCCTGGCCTTTTTTGGTGAGCGCCGGGCCGTCAAAGGTGGTCGCCACCGCCGCGCCGGTGCCGGGCATCGATACCAAAATAGCCGGGATACTGCCGCCGAAAATACCGCCCTTATAGACGCCAATCAGGAACGGGATACCGAAAAGGGGGTCCAGAAAGAACGAGAACGGGAGCAGGATCGCCATCGCCATCAGGGTGGTAAAGCCCGGCAGCGCGCCCACGAACATGCCCAGGAACAGCCCGCCGGCAATGTAGGCGAGAATGATAAAAACCTTCGAGGGATCGAAGATTAAATCGGCGCCGGCCAGGAATGCATCAAACATGGACATGTGTATTTGACCTACCGCCTACAGGATGGACCAATTGGTGAGGGGGTAAATGTCGATCGGAAACGCCGGCAATTCGACCAACAGCAGGCGGCGGAACATCATGAACATACCGATGGGCAAAATGATGCTGATGGCCGCGCCCAACCAGTAATTCCGGTTGCCGAAGTAGGTCGACATGGCGAACACCATGATGGCGCTGCCCACCACGAAACCGATATTCACCATCAGCGGGACATAAAGGGCCATCATGAACAAGGTGACCGCTACATTGGTGATGGCTTCCTTGTCTAGGGCGACAAAGCCGTTTTCCTGCCGAAGCTTCAGGCTGATCACCGTGAACCAAACACCTAAAATCAAGAAGGCGGCGCTGACCAGTTGTGGGAACAGTTCCGCCGGCAGATTGGCCACACTGCCGGTTATCACGATCAGCGGCTTATCGATCTGGGTGGGAATCAGGAGAAACAGCGCAATTCCGAAGGCCACAAACAACACCGCGGCGACCGTATTGAAATTGATCCTCCGCTGGATATCGTCGGCGTTGCCGCCTTCGTTTTGGACTGTGTCCGCCACGTCAGTTTCCCTGTTCCGGTCTTCCTTTAGCTCGCGACTTTCAATGAAGACAGGTCGTTTCGATTCAACGGAAGGTTCACCGGCTCGTTCCGCTCCGCCGAGATATCGGCGGCGATATAGACCTCCATCACCTGGCGGGCCTGTTCCGGGGTGACCATCACCTCTCGATCCATGGCCACGGCCTGCAGGAAGTGCAGGGTTTCTTCATGCATGGGACCGGCAAAAACGTGCTCCACCGGCTCGCCGGGCATGGTCGACATGGGCAGTTGAATGCCGTCCTTCATGGTGTTCAGAATGACGTCCCGATGGGTATCGTCGATCACCAGCATGCCTTCCGTCGCGGTCACCTCGATCCAAGTGCCGGAATAGTTAGGATAGCCCGGCGGCATGGTCCAACCGGCGCCGATGGTCACCACGACGCCATTGTCCATAGTGGCCATGATCCACTGGGTGTCTTCCAGCCCGGTGACGTCCTTCATCGCGCCATAGGCCGACTGGCTATAGATTCGGACCGGCTTGGCCGGTTCCAGGCACCAAAACACAAAATCCAGATCATGGGTCGCTTCCATGGCCGCAGGGGACAGTTTGATCCGTCCGCCGATCTTGTTGCCCAGGCCGCGTGTGATGTGCCGGCTGACCAGGATGGAGACCGCCTTGCCGATGGTGCCGTCATTCAGGTTTTTCTTCACATAGGCGAACTTTGGATTAAACCGTTGGGAATAACCGATGGAGAATTTGACCCCCTTGGTGTTCGCCAAAGCCACCAGCTCATCCGCTTCGTCCAGAGTGAGCGACAAAGGCTTTTCCAGGAACACGTGTTTGCCCGCTTCCAGGCTTTCCTTGGCCATCGGATAGTGCACATTTTCGGGCGTGGCCGAAATGAACACCAGTTCGATCTCTTCGCGCTTCAGAAGTTCCTTATAATCCGTGGTGGCGGAGACCGGATTGGTTTCGGCCTTCACCTCTTCCAGCCTCTCCGGATTGATTTCCGCGATGTGGAGTTCCTTGACCCACGGGCTATTGGCGCAGCTATTGGCGCGAATTCCGCCGCACCAACCGGTTCCGATAACGCCCACGATGAGTTGTTTCATAAAATGCTCCCTAGGGATGTCTGTTTTTAGTCTTATATAAGAGCGCGCACCCTACGAGCGGCCAAGTACACTGTCAAGAACGCCAACGGCAAGGATTGAGGCGCGAATCTGGACGGCTTTGCAGGGGCCCGAGACGTAGCCAATCACCGCCCGAAACGGTATAAGGACGCGTCAGAAGCAAACAAGGTACTGTCGAATATGATCAAAAAATTGAACCGCTTGTTGCCGATATTTCTGGCTGCGCTGATATTCAATGGCGCGCCTGCGAATGCCGAATCGATCAAATCATTCGACGTGACCATCGCCAAGCGCCATGTGACCTCGGCCAAGACGATCCGGGTGACCCAGGGTGACCTGGTGAAGTTGATGGTCTCCACCGACGAGACCGTGGAGCTGCACCTGCACGGGATCGATATTTCAAAGAAGGTTATGCCGGGCAAAGCCGAGGAGGTCAGCTTTGACGCCAAGATCACCGGCCGGTTTCCGGTCACATCTCATGGCTTCGGCGGCGGTCACGGTCATGGGCATTCTGCGCTCATGTATATCGAAATTCATCCCAAGTAAGCCGGTCTCTTGAACCATCTTCTTCCTATTTTGCTGGGTCTTACAGCCGCCCTCGCCTGGCAGGCGCCGGCCCATGCGCATGCGTTTGGTCAGCGCTACGACCTGCCGTTGCCGCTCTCTCTCTTCGTTTGGACCGGGGGCGCGGTGGTTTTTGTTTCCTTCGTCATCGTGGCGCTATTTCTGAAGCACGACCGGGCGCCGGGGGATTATCCGCGCGCTAATCTGCTGGCCAATCCGATCGGCCGGTTCCTGGCCCATCCGGCGACCTTGAACCTGATCCGGCTGGTGTTCTTCATCCTGTTCTTGGTCACCGTACTCGCCGGCTATATCGGCGATCAGAGCCCGTATAAGAACATCTCGGTCGTCATGGTGTGGGTGATCGCCTGGGTAGGATTGGCCTTTGCCTGCTCATTGCTCGGCGATCTGTACGCCCTGATCAATCCGTGGAATACCGGCTTTGCCTGGGCAGAGGCGCTGTTCCGCCGTGGCGACCGGTCCCGGCGGCTGTCCATCAACCTGCCGTATCCACAATCACTGGGCGCGTGGCCGGCGTTTATTCTGTTCTTTGTTTTCGCCTGGATGGAGATCACCTGGCCGGGGGCGAGCCTGCCGGAATTTCTCGCTATTTCACTTTCCGCCTATTCCGTCATTACTTGGGCCGGCATGTTCCTGTTCGGCCGGGAGGTGTGGCTGGAGCACGGCGAGGCCTTCGCCATCATCTACCGGCTGTTCGCCCGCTTTGCGATCACCGAAGTACGGGTGACCAAAGGTGCGGGTGCGGGCTATGACGGGCCGGTGGACATCAATGATCCGGAACTCGGCTGCATCAATGGCTATGGCGCATTTTTTGACGCCGCACCAACCGCCAGGCAATGGAACCTGCGTCCCCCGGGTGTCGGCCTGCGCATTGGGAACGTTCCCAGTGTGACCATCATGTTTTTCGTGCTGCTATTGCTCTCGACGGTGACTTATGACGGTTATACGGAGACGGAGAGCTACCAGCGCATAGGGCTTTTCCTGTTCGAACAAATTTCGTCCCTGGGCCAGACCGCCATCCACATCGTGGAGACCATCGGCATCACCACCTTCCCGGTCCTGTTCATCGCGGTCTATCTGGTTTTTGCACTGCTTATTGGCCTTTTTGCCGGAAGCCATGACACGCTGGGAGCGGTGGCCCAAATATTCATCCTGTCGGTGGTGCCCATCGCCATCGCTTATCACCTGGCGCACTATCTCTCGCTCTTTGTGTTCGAAGGCCAGATGGTGATCAGCCGTCTGTCAGACCCGTTCGGATTTGGCTGGGATATATTTGGCACCGCTGGCTATAAGCAAGACCTGACGATTATGAACGCCAAGTTCGTCTGGTACTTTTCCATTACTTCCATTGTGATCGGCCATATCGCGGCGGTGTACCTCGCCCATGCCGAGGCCTTGCGTCTTTTCAAGGACCGTCGCACCGCGCTGATCAGCCAAATCCCCATGCTGGTTCTGATGGTCGGCTATACGATGCTGAGCCTGTGGATCATCGCCCAGCCAATTGTGGGGTGAATATTTTGAAGTCCACGAAGGGGGCCAGACACGGGGTGTCTGCGTGTTCTCTGCGTCCTTCGTGGTTAAATACCTCTCTCACCCGCGTCGTGCCCGACCCGTCCAATTTATTGGACGGTTGTCGGGTATCCATGGATAGAGGGTGAATGGTCCCCCGAGAATTGCTTCGCAACTCGGGGGTGACGCATAGAGGGGGAAGGTGGCAGGCAGGACCGGATGGGGGGATTCATCAATCCACAAAGGTCTGGCCACGCCGGGGACCGAATGCTATGCACGCGGCCTGAATTCTTGAGCCATATTGATTGATTCCAAAGGGGGGTTCCCATGGCTAATCCTGTTGTTGCGGTTGTCGATTCCGTTTTTCCCAATCTTGATCCCGCGAAAGAGGCTTTGTCCCGCGTGAACGCGGAGATGCGCGAAGCAGCGGACAAGACGCCCGATGAGATTCTGAAAGTCGCTGCCGACGCCGACGGCGTCCTGGTCACATATGGCCAGATCACGGCGGAGGTCATTGCGGGTCTCAACAACTGTAAGGTCATCGGCCGCTTTGGCATCGGCATCGACAATATCGATATCGCCGCCGCCACGGAGAAAGGCATCACGGTCTGCTACGCCCCGGTTTACTGCCTGGACGAAGTCTCCGACCACGCCATGGCGCTGTTGCTGACGGTCGCGCGGAAAACCGCGTTCGCCAACCGTCTAGTCTCCGAAGGCCGCTGGGAAATGCCGGCGGTTGTGCCGATCGGTCGGTTCCGCGGCAAGACGATGGGCCTGGTGGGCCTGGGCAACATTCCGCAGCAGATCGTGGGCAAGGCCCAGGCTTTCGGCATGAATGTCATCGCCGCCGATCCCTATTGCCCGGACGAGGTGTTCCAGCGCCTGAATGTGACCAAGGTGGAGCTGGACGACCTGCTGGCCCAGTCCGATTACATCTCGGTGCACGCGCCGCTGACCCCGGAAACGGAAAACATGTTCAACATGGACGCGTTCAAGAAGATGAAGAGCAGCGCATTCCTGATCAACACGGCCCGCGGCCCGCTGGTCAACACCGACGATTTGGCCGCCGCCCTGGACGCGGGCGAACTGGCCGGCGCCGGTCTGGATGTGTTGCCGACCGAACCGCCCGCCGCCGACGATCCGATTGTCGGCAGGGACGATGTGGTGATTACGCCGCACACCGGATTCTATTCGGAAGACGCGCTTCTCGACCTGCAGACCACGGTCGCCACCGACGTGGCCTCGGTGCTCGCCGGCGAAGAACCCAAGTTCCCAGTCAAACCCCGCTAAGGGCGAAACAGGATTCGGTACGCGGGTGATGTTCACAGGGATCACCCGGCTTTCGGAAAAGATCGCTCACCGCATCGGCGTTGAGCCCGGCAATTTTATCGGCGTTTGTCTAGCGATTGCGTCGGGTCTGGCGCTGATGGGCAATGGCGCCATCGGCAAACATCTGGGTGCGGAAATGCACCCGTTTGTCGTCGCCTTCATCCGATCCCTGATGATGACCCTGGTCCTGTTCCCGTGGTTTATGCGGAAAGACGGCTACGCCCGGCTGCGCCCGTCCAGCCATCTGCGGCAGATCATCAACGGCGTCGTGTTCACCGGCGCTGTGCTGTGCTGGTTCTGGGCGCTGCCCCGGGTGCAGCTCGATCTGCTGGCCGCCATCGGCTTCACCAGTCAAATCTATGCCATCGTCGGGGCGATCCTTTTTCTGGGGGAGACCGCCCGGCTATGGCGCTGGATGGCGCTGCTTGTGGGCTTCGTCGGCGCGATGATCATCCTGCGCCCCGGCTTTGTCGAAATGACGCCGGGCATCATCGCCACCGTCGCCTCGGCGATCCTGTTCTCCACCAATCGATTGTTGGTGAAAACCATCGCCACCAAAGATAATCCGGAAACCTCGGTCGCTTGGATGGCCTTCTGGGCCACGGTGATGCTGCTGCCGTTCATGATCCCGGTCTGGGAGATGCCCAACGGAGAACAGTGGCTTTGGCTGATCGCCATTTCCGTGCTTACCATTATCAGCCATTTCTGTCTGGCCTGGGCGTTGCGCCTCGCCGATATCGGCGCGGTGGAGCCAACCACCTTTATGCGGCTCATCTGGGGGGCGCTGTTGGGTTTTGTTTTCTTCGATGAAATACCCGATCCGTTCACGGTAGTCGGCGGCGTGATCGTCGTCGCCTCGGTGATCTATATCGCGCGCCGGGAGCGCCAGGAAGGCAAGGAACGGATGACGTCCGCCGCCGGGTAGGGTATTTCTTATCGCAGTGACCAATATAGAGGGAGGCGCGCTATGGCCGTGTATTTGATCGTCGATGAACTGGGAATCAGCGACGAAGGAAAGTTGAAAGAGTATCTGGCCTCCGCCGGGGCGTTGTTGAAAGCCAGCGGCGGAAAGCTGTTGGCATCGGCCGTACCACACGTGCTAGAAGGGGATTGGAAGCCGAAAAAAGTGGTGTTGATCGAGTTTCCGGATCAAGAAACTCTGGACCGGTTTTGGACATCGCCGGAGTACCGGGAACTGGCGAAAGTTCGCCAAGCTGTGTCCGACAACAACATCATCACGGTCGAGAGTCCATGACCGAGCCGGTCCGCTTGTACTTCGGCGGCTATGGCCCGCCGAGCACGACCCACAGCCGAGGGCTGAAATTCATCGGCGACAAGCTGGAGGAACAATTCGGCGACCGGGTTTCCATCCACTATGTGTGGAACGTGATGGACCTGGGCTACAAGGGCGAAGCCACCCTGTGGCTGGCCGAATGCGGCATTCTCTCCCTCGCCTATCAATCCACTAGCTACCTGACCGACCGGGTGCCGGAACTGGGCTTTGTCGATCTGCCGTTTATGTTCCGGGACAATGATCATGCGCGGGCCGCCACCGACGGCGCGCTCGGCCAACATTTGATCAAGTGCATCGAAAAGCGCGTGCCCAATTACAAAATGCTCGGCTTTTTCGAAAACGGGTTTCGGCATATGTCCAACAAGCTACGCCCCATTGAGACGCCGGCAGACCTGGAAGGCATGTCCATGCGCGTGCTGCCCAGCAAGGTGCATGCGCGCACGTTTGAACTGCTGGGCGCGGAACCGTGGCGGATTGATCTGACCGAGGCCATTGAGAGGGTGGTCAACGGCACCATCGACGCCCAGGAAAACCCGTTCGCCAACACCGTCACCTACGGGGTGCACAAGTATCATAAATTCCACACCATCAGCTCCCACTTCTATCTGTCGCGCGGGCTCTTTTGCCACCGGCCGACGTTTGAAGCCCTACCCGACGATGTCGCCGAGGCGTTTCAGGCCGCCGCCATTGAGGCCATCGACCATCAGCGGTATTTGGCGGTCGAGGAAGAAGACATCGCGCTGCAAGCCATCCGGGACGAAGGCTGCACGGTGACGGAATTGAACGACGCCCAACGTCAAGCCTTCGCCAAGGCGGTGGAACCTATCTATGCCGAAGCGCGGGCCGAACTGGGTGACGAGATGTTCGATATCCTGGAGAATATCTAGGCGATGACCGGGGCGGTTTATCTGTTTGCCTATGTGGAAGCCGCGCCGGCCGGCGAAGACGATGCGGCCGACTGCTTGGTCGAATTCAGCACCCTGGCGCAGGAAGCCGAGGGCTGTCAGTACGCCGCAGCATTGCAATCCATCAACCGGGCCGGGGAATTTTCCTTGGCGCAAGCCTGGGAGGATATGGACTCCCTCGACGGGTTTTGGGCATCCGGGCCCGCCAAGTCCTTATTGCATGAAATGGATGGCGCCCTGGTCGCGCCCATGGATATCCGCCGGCATTTCGCGTTGTACGAGGCCGAGCCAGTCTTAGACGACACGGACGCCATTCACGTGATCACCCATGTAGACGTGGTCCCGGTGAACGAAGATGCCGGCCACCGGCACGTGGAGGGCTATGCGTCGAAGATGACGGGAAAGACCGGTTGCCTGGCCGCCGGCGGCTATGCCCAAATCGGCAAAAGCAATCACATGACGATCTGGGAGGCCTGGCAGGATGAGGAGAGACGGGCCGCACATTTGTCCCTGGCGCACGTTATATCCTTCCGCGCAGACATCCTGCCGCTCAGCGGCAGCCCCTATGACGCACGGCTGTTTCGGGTGATCTAGCAGCTTCCTTGTTTTCGTCATCCCCGACCTGCGAAGCAGTTGTCGGGGATCTCAGGCCACAGAATCAGATACCCGAGAATTGGTCTCAGCTGACGTTGATCCCAACTCGGGCATGACGCCCCTACGGGGCGTCATTTCTCCACCGGGAAGCCGACGATGGAGCCCCACTCCGTCCAGGAGCCGTCGTAAATAAAGACATTGTCGTGACCAAGGACGTAGGTCATCGCGGTCCAGGCGAAGGTCGCCCGGTGGGAGAGCCGGCAATAGCACACGACCTCATCGAATTTGTCCGGCTCGCAGCCGACGGAGGCCAGGCGCTCCTTAATCTCGTCCGCCGGTTTGAACGTATCGTCCTCGTTCAGCAGTTCTTTAAAGAACAGGTGTTTGGCGCCGGGGATACGGCCGCCCCGCTCCGCGCCGTGGTCGAACTGGCCGTATTCCATGACCCGTTCTCCGGAATATTCCTCCGGGCTCCGCACATCCAAGAGAAACCGGCCAGCCTCGCCCAGATGCTCGCGCACGTTCTCCCGGCCCAACCGCATGGACTCGTCCGCCGGCTGAGGAACGTACTCAACCGCCCCCACCTCCGGGACCTGATCGGTCATCGGTTTGCCGTCGTTGATCCATTTCGCCCGGCTACCGTCCAACAGATACAGTTCCGGATGGCCGGCCATCTTTAGCGCCCAATAGGCATAGGTGCCGTACTGCACCGGCTCCCCATAAAGAACCACCCGGTCTTTCTCCGAAATGCCCACCGCGCCCAAACGTTTGGCCAGCTCTTCGGGTGATACAAACTGTCGGTCCGTGTCGTGCCAGCAGAGGTCTTTCCAAAAGAAATTGATCGCACCGGGAATGTGGGACTCGGCATAGGCCGCCTCCTCGCCCTTCTTGGCGGAGACTTCGATCACTTTAATCGTGGGGTCCAGCAGCCGGTCGGCCAGCCAATCGGCGGAAACAATGGGGGATGTCATGGGTTCTCTCTCAATTTTATATCGTCGCGTTGTGGCATCTTCACGACCACCGACGCTCGGTCAAGGTTGATGGTCAAAAATAAATCGTCATCCACGGGCCTGCGCGGGCTCGACCCGCGTAGTGACCCGTGGACCCATGTTAGTCATCAAAAATGGGTACGCGGATCAGGCTCCTTTGTCGCCGTCCGCGCATGACGGCCTTATGTGATCACACCCCATCCCGCTCAAACACGATCCCGCCGTCCCTGTCTTGCTCCAGCCGGGTGACTGCGCGCCAGTTGGCGTCGTCGGTGTCGGGATAGTCCAGCCTATAATGCGCGCCCCGGCTTTCCGTTCGGTTGACCGCCGCCGTGGCCAGCAGCCGGCCCAGCAGCGACAGATTGCGCACGCTGAGCGCGCTTTCCAGTTCCTGGCCCAAGACTTTGGCCGAGGACCGTGAATCATCGGCCAGACGCATGGCGGGCATGTCCTCGGCCTCGATCCGGGCGTATTCGGCGAGCGCATCGTTGCATCCCTCTTCCGTCCGGAGCGGCCCAAGTTTTTCATGCGCCAGCATCCGGCAGTTGAGCCGCACCTCGGACTGCAGTGGGCCTGACTCCCGGGCCATCAGACCGGCCAGCCAGTCCGCCGCCTCGGCCGGAATATCCACGGGTGGGCGATCGCCACTAAGCGACTTCGAGGCCGCCCGGCCCGCCCGCCGGCCATAGACTAAGGATGCCGAGAGGGCGGAACCGCCGATCCGGTTGCCGCCGTGTATGCCGCCTGCAGTTTCCCCTGCGGCCCAGAGCCCGTCCACGGGCGTCTTGCCGTCCGTGTCGATCTTCAGTCCGCCAAGCCAGGTATGACTGCCCGGCGCGACTTCCAATGGCGTTTCGGTAATATCAATGCCCCGATGCAGGCAGGTCTTATAGACGTGGGGGATGGCTTTTTGAATGGTCTCAACCGGCACCTTGGTGGCGTCCATGAAAATGCCGCCGGTCAGCCCGGCCCGGCCCGCGTGAATTTCCCGCGCCATGGCCAGAATCACCTCTGAGCGGGTGCTGTGTTCCGCCGTGTCCGGGTAATAGCGCTTCAAAAACTCCTCGCCGTCCTGATTGCGGAACACCGCGCCGGCGTTGATAAACCCGGTCGGATGCGGGGCGAAGCCAAACAATTCCTCTGGCGAGCAGCACATGGCCTGAAAGTCGATCATCTCGATACCCAGCAGCGGCGCGCCCGCCCTAAAGCCCAGCACATAGCCGTCGCCGGTCACCTGGGGCGGGTTGTCGTTCACATAAAACAGCCCGCTGCCCCCGCCCGTGCACAGGATCACCTGATCCGCCGCGTACGCCACCAGCGCACCGTCGCCGTAATCCACGCCCCAGGCGCCGATCACCTTGCCGCCGTCTGAGACCAGATCGACGATGGCGGTCAGGGAATGTTTCTCGATCCGCGAATCGCCACGCAGTTTCGCCGACAGGGTCTTGGTCACCATGTTGCCGGTCGTATCATAATGATGGACCGCGCGGGGGCGGCTATGGCTCGGGAATAGTTTGAGATCAAGATTGCCGGCATCATCGGTGACAAAGTCCGCGCCCCAGGCTTGCAGGTCCTTCACCACTTGAACGATATCCTCGCACCAGACCCGGGCGAGCTCCGGATCGATCAGCTCGCCGCCGTGCTCCAAAATCTCCGCCAGGTGAATTTCCGGGCTGTCATCTTTGCCCATGGCCGCGGCAAACCCGCCGCGCGCCACGGTCGTGGTGCCACTGGTCGCCCGGCCCTTGGTCGCCTGGATGACGTTGACGCCGGCCTCCACGCACTCAAACGCGGCCATGGTCGCCGCCGCGCCGCCACCGACAATCAACACATCGGTTGTAAACTTTCGCGTCTCGATACTCATGCTTTGATCATTCCCAAAAACTCATCCACGCAGGCGTCGGCAAACGCCTGATCATTAATATGCAATTCCAGCACCTTCACCTCGCCGGTTGTCAGCTTCGATGCGATCCGGTCGGTGAAGCGTTTGTCCTCGTCGGGCTTGTTCCAGGAGCCGACCACATTGCCGGCCAGATCGGTCGTCTCCCGGATAATGTGCTGGCTGAACCCCTTGGCCGGGATCATCATGGTGACCGGGCCTTTCGCCTGGTTAAGCCGCTCCGCAAACATGTCGCCCAACGTCTCCATCTCGTCGCCATTGGTCCGCATCAAGAGGATTTCGTTGTTGTATTGATAGAACTCCCGGTCCTGGAACCGTTGCGGGCATTCGCCCACCCACCAGTTGCAGTGATCAATGGCGCCCGGCGCGACGACCTGGGGCAGGCCCGCCGCGCCCGCCGAGGTCAGCCGGTTGTCGCCCGGCTTATAGACCCCGTCGTTCAAGAGATCGATCATCTCGGATGTGGTGAGATCAATCACCCCCGCCAGTTCCTTCGCCGCCGCCAGGTTCTCCAGCGCCTTGCCGCCGGGCCCGGAGGCGTGGAAGTGCATCACCTCGAACCCTTCCGCCTCCAGCCGCTCGGTGATCCGGTCCACGGCTTTCTGTAGATTGCCGAAGGTGGAAAGCCCGACCAGAGGCGGCGCGTCTTCGGTGCGGGATTTCCGATCTTCATAGACCCGCGCCATGCCGGCGGTGGCATGGGCCGCGTTCTCGATCACCGATTTCACGATCCGGTTCATGACGATGTCGCTGATGGTGGGGAACATGGCGATGTCGCTCTCCACCACATACCATTGCACCGCTGCCGTCGCCGCGACGGGCGTGACCATGACCTTGGGGAACAATGGCGGTAGGGCGCGCATCATCCCGCAAAAGACCGTGCAGCCGTTGGCCCCGCCGACGCCCATCACGGCGGAGATTTCGCCCGCATTGAATTTCTCCAGGAGCGCCTCGGTCCCGCCCCGGATCATCGCGTCGGAGGCCTTGAACCGGTCTAGCGCGCCCAACGACTCCCAGCTTGCCCCGGCGCGCGCCGTCAGCGCATCGCCGCCGATATCCGCGCCCTCAATGTCATGGGGCTTCAGGGACAAATCCATGAGCCAGGGTTCGGCCCCCGCGTCGCGCACCTTCTCGCAGGCAAAGACCGCCGCCGCCGCCTTTCTGTCCAGGGTGGCCAGCACCGCAATGACAGGCTTTGCCGCCACTTACGCGGGCCTCGTCACGGATTTGAAGCCTTGGGTCACACGGGGCACGGACTCCTCAATCGGGAACCGTTCGGCGGACGAGCCGCCGACATAGCCATCGAGCCGGGGCGCGGCCTTCCAGAAGGCGGCGAAGTCTTCCGGCGTCTCGATGGAGCCGCCATGGCAGGTCACAATAATGTCGCTGTGTTTGCCCGACAGCGCCTCCAGCACGCCTTCTGTCCGCTCCACCGCCGCCTCCGCATCCATCACGGTCTGCGAGCCGATGGTGCCGCCGGACGAATTGCCGTAATGGACGATGATATTGTCCGCGCCGGCCTCGGCCATGGCCAGCGCTTCGTCAATATTGGTGACAAAGGCCTTGGTGAACATGCCTTTTGACGACGCATAGGCCAGCACCGCAACTTCTTTGTCATACCCCATGCCGGTCTCTTCCAAGTCGTAGCGGAACTTGCCGTCGATCAGCGCCACCGTGGGACAGTTCATGAACCCGTCCACACCGGCGGCGATGCAGGTATCCACGAAGCGTTCCATGTCCCGGGTCGGATCGACGCAAAGCAGCCCGGCGATCACCGGGCAGTCGCTGACCACATTGATGAGGGAACGTTCACAGAGCTCCAGCGTGATGGCGTTGGCGTCGCCGATGGGCAGATAGCCGGCCATGGAGCTCAGCCCCTGCATCCGGAAGTAGGCCAAATCATGGGTGGTGACCATGTCGGCCCCGCCCCTGGCCGCCATCTTGGCGGTGATGCCGGCGCCGCAGAGCGCGTCATAGACGGCGCGGCCGGCTTTACGCTCCGCCGCTAATCGCGCGTTGATCTCGTCTCGTGTGAACTTGGCCATGATCCCCTCTCTTTCGCCCGAGTGTAGCGACTTATCCGGCCAAGCAAAACCGGTTGCGCATCCGACGACCTGCGCTAAGGTTCACAAAAGTACCTGCGGGAGGAACACATGCGTCTGGACGGAAAAATCGCCATTGTCACCGGGGCCGGCGGCGGGATCGGTCGTGCCATTTGCCTTTCCTTGGCGAAGGAAGGCGCGGCCGTGGTGTGTGGCGATCTCAACGAGGCAACGGCGACGGAAACGGCAACGATGATCACCGAGGCCGGCGGCCGCACGGTAGTGGTGGCAGGCAACCTCGCCGACGAGCAGAACTCGAAAGACCTTGTCGCCACCGCGAAGGCCGAGTTCGGCGGACTCACGACCCTGGTCAATTGCGCGATCCGGGATGTCTCTTACCTGCCGGTGACCGAACTGCCCGTTGAGGAATGGACCGGCTCAATCGATGTAAATCTGACCGGGCCGTTTTATCTTCTGCGCCACGCCATCCCGGAAATGATCGCCGGTGGCGGGGGCAGCATCATCCTTGTCGCCAGCCAGCTTGCCGATGCGCCCAAGCCGGGCCGGGCCTGGTATGCGTCTCAGAAAGGTGCGCTGATGAGCCTGGTGAAGGCCCTGGCCGTGGATCACGCCAAGGACAATATACGCGCCAACACAATGTCGCCGGGGCCGACCGCGGATGAGCGCTTCTTCAGCCAATGGCCGAGCGAGGCCGAGGCCCACGCCAACGCGAACACATTGTTTCACCGCCTCGGTGATCCGGACGAAATGGCCGCCGGCGTGGTGTTTTTGGCCAGCGACGAGGCCTCCTTCGTCACCGGGACGGACCTACTGATCGACGGCGGCTACACCGCGCAATAGGCCCGATATTTTGCGACGATTTTGCGCCCGTGACGCCGCCTCAGCCCTCAACAAATGGTGACCCAGCCATGCATGGGAGTCTCGTTGACACCCCAGGTGCCGTTCCGTATGTTCGCCGCCGTTCCAAGCGCTCTTATATAAGACACACCGATTTCAAGAATTTATAGCCTCGGACAACACAGGTTGAGGGGGCGGAATGATCAAGAGGAGAGATCAATGACTGACACACCGTGGAAAACAGACGGTTGGCATACCAGCCCCTGGAACTTCGATCCCGAAGTGACCAAAGATTGGAAATTCCCCGAGAAAATCACCGTCCACGACGTGACCCTGCGGGACGGCGAACAGCAGGCCGGCCTTGCCTTCAACTACGAAGATAAGATCCGCATCGCCGAAGGCCTGGCCGAGGTCGGCGTGCACCGGATCGAAGCCGGCATGCCGGTGGTCTCCAAGGACGACGCCAAGGTCGTCGCCGAACTGGCCAAGCGCGATTTCGGTCCCAAAGTCTATTCCTTCGCCCGCTGCATGGTCGACGATGTGAAGCGCGCGGTCGATGCCGGCGTCGGCGGCGTGATCATGGAAGTCCCGGCGTCCCCGCACCTGATCGAAAAGGGCTACCGTTGGGAATTGGACCGGGCCATCGACCTGTCCATCGAATCCACCAAATTCGCCCATGACCAGGGCCTGGAAGTGGTCTTCTTCCCGATCGACTTCACCCGCTCCGACCTGGTGTGGGTGTGCGACCTGATCGAACGGGTCGGCGTCGAAGGCCATATGGACGGCCTGGCCCTCGTTGACACGATGGGCGCCACCTCCATCCACGCCATGCAGTTCTTCGTGCGCACCATGAAGAACCGCTTCCCTGACAAGCCGCTGGAAGCCCACTTCCACATGGACTTCGGTCTCGGCATCGCCAACACGATCATGGCGCTGTCCGAAGGCGTCGAGGTGATCCAGTCCACCGTGCTGGGTCTGGGCGAACGGGCCGGCAACGTGCCTATGGAAGAAACCGTGATGGCGCTGCTGACGCTCTACAACATCGACATCGGCATCAAGACCGAGAAGCTGAAATGGCTGGCCGACATGGTCGCCGAGGTGTCGGGCGCCGTGGTGCCGAAGAACCGGCCGATCGTCGGCGACGACCTGTTCAAGGTCGAAAGCGGCATCATTGCCACCTGGTTGTTGAACTGCGGCTACGAGGATCAGACCGAGGTCGTGCCGTTCCGCCCGAGCCTGGTCGGCCAGAAAGAGCCGGAAGCCGTGATCGGTAAAGGCTGCGGCATCGACAACGTGAAGCACTGGCTGGAACGCTTCCAGATCCAGGCCAACGAAGACGAAGCCATGGAACTGCTGATGGCCATCAAGGATTGGGGCCTGGTGCACAAACGCCTCATGAACGAGGACGAGTTCCAGAAAATCGCCGGCGAAGTGCTGAATAACTAAACTTCACGGCGCATCGATTTCAAAAGACCCGGTTGCGGCGACGCAGCCGGGTTTTTTGTTGCCCCCCATCCGGCCCTGCGGGCCACCTTCCCCCGCGAGGGGGGAAGGCCGTCTTGTAAGCATGTCCGCAACTAATCCCCTCCCCCTTTACGAGGGAGGGTGCGGGGTCCGGCTCCGCCGGACAACGCGGGAGGGGGCGTGCTTGTCGAATAAACCACGAAGCACACGAAGTTCACGAAGAGACCCCGGCGCAAAACCAACTTCGTGACCTTTGTGTCCTTCGTGTTAGAACCCCCTCCCCCCGACCCCCTCCCACGCTGGGAAGGGGGATTAGATCGGATCACCCCTCTCTTGATGGGAGGGGTCGAGCGGTAGGCTCGGGGGAGGGTGACGCGTTAGAGGGATGGGTACGCGGATCACGGCTGCGCCGGTCCGCGCATGACGAGTAAAGTGGGCCCTATCCCTTCCCGCCCGCAGCCCCTATACTCCCCCCAATCAATTCAGCGGAGGAGACCCAGGATGCCCAAGGGAAAAATGATCGCGCCGGACGGCGGCAATCTGTACGAGCGGGCCAACGATATGTTCGTCAAGGTGACCACCCAGGACACGGGCGGCGCCTATGAAGTCTGCGAGGAACGCTGCCCGCCGGGTTTTGCGTCCCGGCCGCACATGCACCCGCAAAACCACGAGACGTTTTTCGTGATCAAGGGCGGTGCGACCTTCATCCTGGGCGACGAGGAGTTTGAAGGTAAAGAGGGCGATCTGTTCCACATTCCGCCCGGCACGCCCCACCAGGTGGTGGCCGGCGATGACGGTATCCATATGCTGATGGTCTACAGCCCCGGCACGACGGAAGCCATGTTCGCCGATATGACCGCGCTGTCGGAAGAAGAGCGGGCCGATTGGGACACGGGTGCTGCCGTCGCGGCCAAACACAACACCATCTGGGTGAAGGATTTCCCCAACGCCCGCTGAACAGAATTCTCAAGCGCCAAAAATCCCGAATGGGTTTTTCGCCCGGGCCTGGGCCGGGTATGAGCCGCTGCGTTCGCTTTATTGGTGGTCGGGCGCGTGGCTGTCGTTTCTGACGGCGGCATTTCTGAACCTCGGCATTTCCGTCCCGCCCCTCACGCTCGATGGGAGTTTCTTTAACTCTATCCTGATCCGGCCGCTGCTGCTGATTCCGGCGGTCGCCGCCTGGATCGTGATGCATGTCTGGTGGTTCGGATCGATCTGGCGCTCTGCGGTCAACGTGAACGATACGAAATGGACCGGGCGGGCGCGGGCCTCGCTCTTTGTTCTGGGGCCGGTGTGGCCGCCGTTTCTCCTGGCAAATATGCTCTGGCAGATCGCGGCGGCCTTCAATACGCCCTAGCCCACACGATTACCCCACATGTTTACCCAAGTTCATCCAGCATCTTGTGGATCCGGTCTATATGTTCGTCCGTGTTGTATGTGCTGAAATAACGGGACTGGGTGCGCATCGGATCACCCGTGTAGAACTGCTCGTACAATCTCTGACGGCCGGCAAAGCTGGACAAGGACGCATCATAGGCAAGCCGGAGGAGCTTGATCCGGGTCGGGCTGTCCAGATTGGCGGATTGGAAATAGGTCTCCACATTGTCCTTGAGCTCACCCGCCACTTCGGCGAAGGACGGAACGGCGACCAAACCGCCGGCCGCCAGCGTGTTGATGATCTCGCATTGTCGGTTGTACATCTTCCAGAACATGTTCTGCCAAACCATCAGCGGTCGTATGCCCGCCGCCCAGGACCCGTTCGAGGTCTGCCAGCACTCGGCTTCGGCGGCGATCCGGCATGTCCGCGAGAACTCGGCAATGGCAATGGTCTCTGCCAGTTGCACCTGTACAGGCACGTGCTGATCGATTTTGCTGGACCGGGCAATGGCGAGGGTTAACGCCATCATGAACTTTGTCTTGGCCTCTGACCGCACCACCGACTGCATCAGCATGCTGGGCGCGATAAAGCATTCCTCGTTAACCATGATATCGTAGTCGGGATCACGATAGAGGAAGACCCGTTCCCACGGTACAAAGACATCATCGAAGATCACCAGACCATCTGATTCATCGTATTTGGCTGCTAGGGGATAGTCGGCAGGGGAACCGGCCTCTGTATGCGCGACCGGCGGGCGGCAGATAAACCGCAATCCGGGCGTGTTGAGGGGGATCGCAAAACCGAAGGAATAAGCCGTGGTGTCGATCTTGGTATCCGTCGGCCAACGGGAGGCAGCGGGCATCACCAGCAATTCGTTCGCCATGCCGCACAGTGTCGCTACCATCCGGGCGCCCTTGATGTGAAACCCGGCGTCGGTTTCCTTGGTGATGTGGGCGACAATGTCGGAGGTCTCCAAGTGCGCCGGGCGGGACCGGTCGACCTGTGGATTGACCAGCACATGGGTGATTACTTGGTCGTTCTCCCGAACATAATTGTGATAGTTCCGGATATTGTCACTGCCATCGAAGCTGTCCCGCTTGAAATTGTCGGCGCCAGCCGCATAGCAGGAAATAAACATGTTCTTATAGTCGGGGCTGCGCCCCAGCATACCGCAGGAATAATCCATCCATACCTGGATGGCCTTGTTGCGGTCGAGCACGTCTTGTTTCGATTGCGGGATGATGTGCGTGATGCCCACCTTGTCGCCGGTCGCGGGCGAGGCAAAGGTCATAATGTCGGTCAGGTCCGGCTCGTGCTGCAGGTCCAGAAGCTCCGCCATAGTGTGCGCGGCCCCGGTAAAACGCGGGTCCGTGGTGACATCCTTGACCCGTTCCCCGTCGATGGAGAGGTGGCGGTCGTCCCGCAGGCTTTGCAAATAGTCGGCGCCGGTTCTGATCGGCATGGTATTGTCCTCCCAATGATGTGCCGGGAACGTTAGGGCGTTCCTCCACAGGAGGCCAAAGTAAAATTTGGATTTTTCGCGTAGTGAAAAAACGGCCTGCCACAATCGGGGAAATTGTTGGCAGGCCGCTATGCGCCTATCGATGACCACACATTACGTGTGTTCAGGGGGCTCTTACCGGGAACGATGTTCCCGATGGCGTTGGAACCGGTCCCGCAATTCCTTGCGGGTGATGATCCCGTCACCGTCATCATCGAGGCGTTGAACTATTTTGGTGAAACGCTTCTGGAATTCACCAAGGGTCACCGAGGCATCGCCGTCAGCGTCGTGATGTTGGAACCGGTCCACCATCCGCTCACGCATGGCGTCGAGCCAGAGTTTCTCATATTCAACAAGGGTGAGCTTGCCGTCCTTGTTCGCATCGAACTTGTCGAACCGGTCCTTGCGGGCCGCATCGACTTCGGTTTGGGTCAGCTTGCCGTCTTCGTTCGTGTCGAACGTTTCAAAAAAGCGTCCACCACGATGATGGCCGCCGCCGTGCCGGCCGTAACGGGCTTTCATAAATCCGCCGCGATGATCGCCGCCATAAACACCGTCAGAGGTATCCTCTCCGGCAGCGGCATGAATTTTGTCCACACGCTTCTGGTGCATCATTTGCGCGACGCCCGTGCCGGCGAAGACGGCCAGCACCAAAACGCCCAAGGCTACGCTGGACGCGAGAATGATTTTGTTTCTTTTGGTCATTGTTGGTCTCCACTATGTCAAAGGCAAAGTGGATATCGATATCCAAACAGCTAAACGCCGGCGGCGGATCACTCCGTCGAAATATTTTTGACGGCCTGAAAAGTCCGGTGCGGGCGGCGGCCGGGTGGCAGATTCCTCAACCCCGCACACCCCCGGTTAGCGGTCTTGTGATCAGGAACCGGCTAGGATTTAGCCGCAGATTGACCTAAACTATGTTTAGAATTTTATAGGAGCACTTAAATGCGCCTCGTCAGCGTTTTTGCCGTGATATCGATCCTTGCTTTCCTGGGCGCAAGTCCGGCACCTGCCGATGAGGCGGCCAAGGACTACCAGGGGGACTATCAGGGCAAGATCAAGAATTTCCTGACCGAACACACGTTGCTTTATACAGACAAGCAGGGCGGCAACAACGCCATCTATTTTGGCCGGTTCGGCACCTTTGATTGGTATTTCCCGTGCCAGATCGAGACCGGCAACTGGACCCTGTCCAAAGACAATATCCTGCATCTGGAGTACGACACGGTGACTTTCAAGCCGGTGACCTATCGCCTCACCCGCGACGGCGATCAGGTGAAACTCTTGAACCTGGCGGACGGCTCGGAAGTTATGAGCGAGCGCCAGCCGGAGAACCGATTACCGGTCGGGTGAAAAATCTATTAGCCGCGCGTGCCGCGGCTCTTTTACAGCCAATTCAAACCACAAAGTACGCGAAGTTCACGAACGGGAGTTACTGTTCTCCAGCCCGTCCTATTTTGCGTCGCCCCCGAGCCTGCCTGCGCGAAGCCGAGGCTCCGCTTCGGCGGAGGCAGGTTGGGCTCAATTTTGATTGAGGCCAAGTCTCGGGGGGCCACGGGCATCGGTTGCATGGTTCCCCGACAACCGCTTCGCGGGCCGGGGATGACGCGATGAGGGAGGGGCAGCCCTTCCCTATCCCTTGAATTCAGGCGGGGCGGCCCCACATGTCATTCACGCGGGAAAACCGACATACCGATGAGGACAAGACATGACCGATACTTGGGACGGTAATGAGCGGCGGAAGAGCGACCGGCGCGCTGACGACGACCGGCGCGAAGAAGCCCGTGACAACGGCCCGGACCGGCGCAAGACCGACCGCCGGGTGCGTCAGTACTGTTTCAAGTGTCATGCCGCGTTCGAACCCTCGACCCCCAACGGCACCATCTGCCCCGACTGCCAGCGCGCCGCCCTGCACTGCGCGGCTTGAGCCAAACCAGCAATTGATCATCCACGGGCCTGACTTGTGTATCTCTGCGCCCCCCATCCGGCCCTTCGGGCCACCTTCCCCCGCGAGGGGGGAAGGCGATTTAATTGCAAGTCCGCAGCTAATTCCCCTCCCCCGTTACGGGGGAGGGTGCGGAGTCCGGCGGAGACGGACAACGCGGGTGGGGGTGTACGCGGATCAAGCCCGCGCGTGACCGTCAAAAATATTCACCACAAAGAACACGAAGTTCACGAAGGGGAGTTACTGTTCTCCAGGCGTCCTATTTTGCGTCGCCCCTGAGTTGGGCTCAATTTTGATTGAGGCCAAGCCTCGGGGGTCCATGGATACGGGTTGCATGGTTCCCATCTTTCCAGCCTCTGCTTCACAGGTTAAACATCGGTGATGAATAGCGCTCTGTTACCCAAGGCTGTTTTGTCGATTTTGGTGATCCCGGTCGCATTCGTTATCGGGCTTGCGATCGAGGTTTTTGTTTTCTTTTCTGCCCCAACGGTGGCTCTACCGCCACCCGTTTTCGGACCGATTATTGACGGGTTTACCATTTGCCCCGCTATCCTTTGGATGATCTGGGTTAGCGAAGCACCGGTTTTACCACGCTTAATAGGCGCGGTGCTGGCGCTGGCCACTTCGGCTTTTGTGGTATTTGGTGGGAGTGTTATCCTGATCGGTCTTGATCCAGCAAGGGCCGTTCCGGATGCGATTCCGACTTGGCTTTTCTGGCACGGGGCAAAATTCGGCTTCGCCGTGGTCGCCGTTTACGTCTCCCTGGCCCTGAGCACCCGGCTGATCAAGTTTTTGTCGAAAGAGCCTACTGCTCCATCCATTTGACGATACCGGCCACGCCGTCGACGGCGACTTGGGAGCCGTCGGGGATGGTCTGGGTCGCGTCCTGCACGCCAAGGACCATGGGGATGCCCCGTTCGCGGGCCAATGAGGCCAAGTGCGAGGTGGAGCCGCCGAGCTCCGCCACCACGCCCGACACCATGGGCAGTATCTGGCTGAGCGACGGGCCGGCCACATGGGTCACCAGGATATCGCCCGGCGCCACGCGGCTGATTTCGCATTCGCAGTTGATCACACAGGCCCGGCCGGAACCCCAGCCGATGCCGGCGGGATGGCCGCGCAGGCCCGGCCGGTTGGACCAGCGTTCCGGCATATTGTCCTCCTGCTCCATCTGGAGCGGGCGGACCTGCAGCATCTTGAAGCCCTTCTTGTCGCGGGCCCATTCGATTTCCGCCTGCATGCCGATCATGGCTTCGGCCTGTTTCATATAGCCGTAAAGTTCCAGCACCTGTTCATCGTTGAGGCAGCGTTCCCCGACCAATTCCTTATCGACCTTGGCGGTGGGTTGGGCATCGTGCAGATGGCAACCGACCTTGTGGGTCTTGCGGCCCAAATCCACATGGGTGATCTCGCCGGCGGCATTTAATTCATATCGGTCCGGCACCACTTCACCCTGGGCAATGGCTTCGCCTAGGCCCCAGGTGGCGCTGAGGATGGAGCCGCCATTGGCGGTGACGCTGAGCCCGCCGCCGGAGCTCTCCGCATCGATGAGGGGCTGCACCAAAAGCGACATAGCCGTGTCGGACGGATCAATGCTGTTGGCCGCCATATAACGGAGCGCGCGCACCGACCACAACGCCGCCCAACAGGCGCGCACAGCGGTAATGAACTCGTTTTCGTCGGCGAGCCCCAAAAAGCTTTCAAACTGGCCGGCAAAGCTGGAGCCTTCTCGGTCCTCGACCAGGGCGCTGGAGCGAACCACCAAAGGCGTGTCGGACCGATCAGCCAATTCCTGGCGGGCGGCCAACAGCGGCTCCTTGACCTCGTCGACCATGTCGCGATCGAACATGCGCAGCCGGATTTCATTGGTCAGCAGCCGCGCCTCGTGCAAATCGGCCTGCGGCAGCTTGGCGATCAGTTCGCGCAGGCCGTTGGCCTGCAACTGCGCCCGGTAAGCCTCCGAACTGACCGCGAACCCGTCGGGGATCGGCAGGCCGGCCTGGCCCAACGCCGCCTGATTGGCCGCCTTGGGGCCGAACAAATCGGGGTTCGCCGCGTCCGGCGACATCAGAGGTACAACGAGTTGAGACATGGCTCCGTCTCCCAAGGGATTCAATTTTCGATACTAGGACCGGCTCTTACTTTTCGTCACTCGCAGACTTGTTCCGCGGGTCCACCTTACCGGAGAACATGGACACGCGGGACGAGCCCGCGCATGACGATCACAGTGGCTTTACAAGCCCGAAAAGCAAAGGGACGCGCACCAGGTACGCGTCCCCAAACCTTTAGCCGACTTAAACGACGTCGACCGGCATAATCCGATCAATCGGGAAGTGCGTGATCAACTCGGTCTCGTTCTCGTGCACGATGACCATTTCCTCGATCCGCACGCCCCATTCAAGCGGCTTGCCGTGTTGCGTTTCCAGCGCGAAGACCATGCCTTCCTGGATCTCGATCGGGTGATCGAGAGACCAGATGCGGGAGATCACCGGCGGGTCGTACTGAGCAAGACCCAGACCGTGGCCCCACAGGTTGGCGGCGGCTTGGTCTTCTTCCTCGTAGCCCCAGATGTCCTTGGCGGACGGCCACTTTTCGGCGATTTCCTTGGTGGTGGCGCCCGGCTTCACTGCATCGATGGAGGCTTGCAGCCAATCCAGGGCCTTCGCGTAGTAATCTTTCTGCTCCTGGCTCGGATTGCCGCCAACGCAGTAGGTGCGGTAGTAGCAGGACTTGTAGCCGTTCCAGGTCAGCGCAGCCAAATCCATGAACACGATTTCGCCGGGCTGAATAATCCGGTCAGAGAAGTTCCGCCAGTTCGGCCAGGTGTTCGGGCCGGAGGACACGATCACGTCCTCGACGTCTTCCATGCCGGGGATGTTGTACAGGAATTCCATGATGTGCGCGGTCACCTGGTTTTCGGTGATTCCGGGCTTCAGGAACTTCATGCATTCCCAGTGCGCCGCGTCGCCAATGGCGCCGACGATCCGCATGATTTCATGCTCGTCCTTATTCTTGACAGCGCGGGCTTCCATCATCGGGGACATGCCGTCCGCCCAGGTAATGCCCTCGGCCTCGAACGCGGCCAGCATGTTGATGTCGATGAAGTCGACGCCGAGCTTTTCGCCTTCAACGCCATGACGCTTCATTTCATACTTCGCCGCATCGACGAACTTTTTCACCTGCGCCTGCGCGGCCGGGCCGGCGGCGCCTTTGATCCAAGCGTAGGAGTAGCGGATGTTTTCCGGCGGAATCCACGGGGCGTGGGCTTCGATCTGCACGCCGATATCGCCCTGTTCGAACAGGATCGGATCGCCGTCGCCACACAGCATCGCGTAACGCAGACCGGGCTTCAGCCGGTTCCAGCCTGGCGTCAGGGTGCTGGTGATGTAACGGACGTTTTCATCGTACATCACAAGCAGGGCGCCGAGGCCGTGCTCTTTCATTTTTTGGCGGGCGCGCTCAATGCGATGCTTGCGCAACCGGTCCCAGTTGACCCGTTCCTGCCAATCAACGCCTGTAATACCAAAATTTGCTGTACCAGCGGACATTAACTACCTCCTAGAACTAAAAAATCCCCCCAAAGGAAACGGTACATTCCAAAGTGTTTTTGGCCAAGGTGTATTTGGCCATGGTGCATTTGGACTGTTCCCCCAAGGTCTTATAGAAGACAATCAGTAGAGTACTCGGCTAGGGGAATCAAGCAGGTTTTTCCCGCCCGTCACCCGGCCTTGACGCGGCCGAAAAACGCCTGAATTCCGCCGAAATTAATGCCGTGACCGGGGACAGAAGCGGACAGGAATGCTACGCACCATTTGGCCCGTGCCAGCGACGATGGCCGAACCCTAGCTCAGCTTGACCGGCTGGCCGGTTTCCGCCGACTGGCAGATGGCCTCGAAAATGGCGATGTTTTCGATCTTTTCTTCCGTGGTGAAAGGGTATGGATCGCCGCCGAGCGCCGCCGCGGCCCAGGCCTCGATATTCAGTTTGACCGTGTCCGCCCATTCATAGGTGCCGGAATCCACCACGCCTTCCTTCTTGCTCATATACACATAAGTTGGGCCGGGCTCGCTCGGATGGTGGAAATCCTTGGCCTCGATCCAGCCCTTGGAGCCGTAAACGCAGAACCGCATATAAAGCGGCGTTTCCAGGATGCTGCTGAAATACCCCGTCGCCCCGCTTTTAAACCGGACCTGGAACGACAGCACATCCCCATTGGCGTTGGCCGGATTGCGAGTGGCGGTCATGGCGAACACCTCGTCCACGGGGCCGAACATATTGGCGTAGGCATCGGTAATGTGGATGCCGGTGGCGGTCATCGCCGCGCCGGGAGACTCGGTCTTGGAAATCCGCCAATTGTCGGCCGGCATATTAGCCAGCTTGTCATGAGAAAAAGCGGACTCCACGTGCATGATCTCGCCCAGCAAGCCGGTCTTCACCAATTCCCGGATTTTGACCATAGCGGGCTCGAACCGGCGTTCGTGACCCAGACCTAAGACCACCTCAGCTTTTTCGCAGGCCGCGACGCTCCGCTCCGCGCTGGCCTTGTTCAGCGCCAGGGGCTTTTCGCAGAACACATGCTTGCCGGCGTTCGCCGAGGCGATGATCTGCTCTTCATGCAGTGAATGTGGCGTGGCCAGGATCACCGCCTGCACCTCGTCATCGGCCAGCGCCTCTTGCAGATTGTCGGACATTGTCAGCTTGTGAACCCGGGCAAACCGCTCCGCCGCCTCCAAATCTAAATCAACGCCTCGGGAAAAGCTGATTTTGTCGCTTTTTCCCTGCAGGGTCTCGACGATATGGCGGCCCCACCAGCCCAGCCCGACGATAGCCGTGTTCAACATGGTTCTGTCTCTCTTCCCGGTACAAATCGGCCCTCTACTTATCGTCTGGAGAAGAAATCGCAAACATTATCCGCCGTCGTCTCCGAAACGGCTCTCTGGCCCCTGCATAGACACTGGGACAATGACAACCGCTCGAATGAAGGAGGCGCCATGCACGCGTTCCAGGACTCGCCGATCATGCTGGTCGGTAGAATGAACATCATCGAGGACGACGTGGAGACCGAGGTCATCGCCTCGGAGGACTATTGCGAGGCCACCCACCGGGGGATCAAGTTCATCGAATCCCTCGGCCACGGCAGCGTTGAGGCCTGGCAGGTGCCGCGTACCAAGCTCAATTGACTGAGGGGTCAGCTTTAAGACATCAAGCTTATCGGCCAGGAGACGATGACCGGAAAAAACATCACGATGAGAATAGCTAGAACATCGCAGATTAAAAACGGGATCGCCGCGCGGTAAATTTCGCTCATCGTCGTGCCCTTAGGCGCCACGCCCTTCATGACGAACAGTCCGGCGCCGAAAGGCGGCGAGGTGGATCCGGTCTCGATCGCGATCAGGTAGAGAACCGAGAACCAAATCGGATCAAACCCGAGCTTCATGACGACCGGGATAAACACCGGCAACGTAACCAGCATGATCGGCACCGGGCTCATCAGCATGCCCAGCAGGATTACCGTGGCGATCATCAATCCGACAACGACCATCGGGCTGGTGCTTAGGCCCAGCACCACGTTGACCAAGCCTTCCGTCGCGCCGGTGAAGGCCAGCATCTGCGTAAAGGCCAGGGCCCCGGAGATGATCAACAGCAGCATGACCGAGATTTCCAGGCTGCCAACAATCGCGCGTTTGAAGACGGTCCAATTCATCCGGCCCTGAGCCGCGGCCAGCAGGAATGTAGCCAAGGCACCGGACGCGGCAGACTCGCTGGGCGTCGCCCATCCGACGAAGATAATACCCACCACCATGAAGATGATGAACCCCACCGGCAGAATTTGCGTCACGGTGACCTTGATTTTTTCCGAAAGCGGAATGTGTTTGACCTGAAAGGGCGGTGCCACGTCCGGATCAACGATGCAGCGGCCGACAATATAGAGGGTATAGAGCACGGCCATGATAATACCCGGCAGAATAATCGCGATCAGGATGCGGCCGATCGACAGCTCCGCCACCACACCCAAAAGCACGGCGAGACCGCTCGGCGGAATCATGATCGCCAAGCCGCCGCTGCCCAAAATCGGGCCCAGTGACATGGGCTTCTTGTATCCCCGTTTCTCCATTTCGGGTACCAGGGAAGATCCCAACAAGGCGATGCTGCCCATGCTGTTGCCCGTCAAGGCCGAGAACAACACGCCGCCGCCGACGGCCATCAGAGCCAGCCGCCCTTTCAGGCTGCCGAACCATTTGTCGAGGGCATCCAGCAGATTGTAGCCGATGCCGGAATGAAACATGATCTCGCCCATCACCAGGAAGAGCGCTACCGGCACGAGCGTGAATGTGCTGAGAGATTCAGAAACTTGGATGACCAGCTGGAGCATGCCGGGAAGGCCGCCGAAGAACAGATACGCCCCAACCACATTGACGACCAGAAAGGCAAACGCCACCGGCATGCCGATGAACATCAGCGCGAACAGGGAGCCCATGATGATCAGGAAGGCTTCGTACCATTCCATCAGGTCTGCTCCTCACCGTGCCCGCCGGAAACAGCTAGCGGGAGACCAAGAAGCACGCGCAATCCCCGCCGAACAAACTGGAAGCCCAGGAGAAAGAGACCAAAGGGCACGACGGCGGTGATCCAAAACGTCAGCGGCGCCATGATGGTGGGCTCTCGAATGTCGTTCTGGAATTGATCAATAACCGTGAGAATTCCGAACCAGCAGACAATGAAGCACGCTAGCGCAGCGACCCAGGACAAAACAAACTGTACGATTTTGGCAACACGCGCGCTCATGTAGCCGACAAACAAGTCGATGGAGACATGTCTATCTTTTCCCAGAACCCAGGCGGCGGCGAGAAACGTCAAATAGAGAAGCGTGATCTCGCTGAGCTCAACCAACCACGGGTTTGAGATATCCAAAAAAGACCGGGTGAAAATTTCGGCGCAAATCGCCAGAGTAATGAGCACCATCATGGTGCAGGCGATGGCCGCCAAAACCTGATTGAACCTGTCAAACCAGGCCACGAGGGAGGTGAGAAAATTGCTCATGGCGCGAAAGCCTATCTCATCCGGTCAAAAATTGTAGGGGCACAAGATTACCTGGCCGGCCATTGGTACAAAATCACCGGCCAGGTACTAACGATTAGACCAAACTGATTACTTCATCAGCATTTTCTGAAGCTTCGGACCATTTTCGGCGTCCTTAGCCTTGACCGCATTCCAGGCTGCTTCGAGAACGGTCTTGCTGAATTTTTCGGTTTCAGCCGCCGAGAAAACGACTTCCTTGACGCCGTCTTTCTTCAATTGGGCGTAGCCGTCTTTCAGGCTGGCATCCCAGCTGGCTTCGTAGGCGGCCGGGTCCGCGTTACGCACAAAGTCGATGACCTTGGCTTGGGTCGGGGCCGGCACTTTCGCCCAGGCCTTCGGATTGGCCAGCAAGTGGAACGTCGCCCGGTAAAAACCAGGGGAGACATAGGCGCCGATGAGTCCCTTGAACTGCTTCGCAACGCCGGAAACGCCGGTCGCGAACCCTTTCACGACACCGCGTTCCATCGCCGTATAAATTTGGGTCATGGGCAGAACAACCGGGTTCCCGCCCAGCGCCTTGATGGCCGGCGCAATCGCCGGGAACACGCGGATCTTCAACCCCTTGAGATCATCCAGTTTCTCAATCGGGTCTTTTAGGAAAATATGGAAGCGGAGCTGCGACACCGGCAGTTCACCGATGTAAACCAGGCCTTTCGGCTCGTGCAACTTAGCCATCAGGTCATGGTAGCCGGTGGACTTGATGTCGTTGTACTGTCGATTGGAATAGTTGGCCGATCCGGACACGCTCAAGATGCCGTTGGCGTAGCTCGGGCTGGTGAGCGTCATATCGACGGACCCCAAGCGAACCGCGTTGGGCTGCTTGAACTGCGGCACCACTTCGGGACCGCCCCGCCAATCAACCTGGAACTCGCCCTTCATCTTCGCGTTCAGCCGATTGATAAATCCGTCAAAGGTTTGCCCGATGGGGGTTTTCTTCGGCAGCATGGAAACGAGCTTGAGCGTCACCTCCGCTGCATATGCCTGGGACGCGGTGAACCCGATAAATGAAACGGCCAGCGCCACGGTGGTGCCTAACAAAATTTTCTTCATAGTACTGATCCTCTCTGTGATGAAGTTGATGGTTACTCGTGAATAGTCAGGGCTGGCCCTCGCCGGCCCGAATGAGTGCTCGTCCGGTATGCTGAAAATCCGTCGTATTCGACCTCAATGTGGATTGAGCCCATGGTAAAATCACCGCCATAATCCGCAATAACGGGCTGATTTCGAACCACAAATTCCATTATTGCGCATTATCCCGATCCTTTATCCTAAATGTTGGGCGAGTTCCGCCAGCAGGTGCATGAGCGCCGGCATACCCGTTCGATCCCGCCGTCCGAGTCCGCATTCCGTTGAAATACTAAACGTATCCAAGTGACTCCGGGCCACCTTCACCCGGGACAGATTTTCGTCAATGCCCTGACTATCGTGGACCAACCCCAACACAACTTCTGTGTCAGACGGAAGCGCAAGCTTCTCCAGCGGCGCATAGAATGCGTTGTCCCCGCGATCCACCGGAACCGGCATATGGATAAAATCGATCCGCCGCGCGACCTGTTCGGCAATGGCGTTGGAAACCTTCACACACATGCCCAGATCATCCGGTTCCTTCCAATGGCGATTGTTCATGCTGCCGTAACAAAGGTGGTACCCCAACTCGATGGTCTCGGGGATATGGTCCCCCAATGCCGCAAGCTTTCCGATCAACACATCCCAGGAACGATCAAACACCGCCGGGAACACCTGTTCAAAGATGCTCATTTCCGTGGCGACATCCCACTGGATGGACAGATGTTCGTGGGGGACGGCATCCGCAATTCGGTCAACCTCCTGAAGCACCGATTTCTCGTAGACCGGCAATATCTGTTCTTGGGAGTCATAAGCTGCAAACGAATAGACGGGCGCAAATGGCGTCGGGATCGCCACCAAAAATCTTGCCGATGAGGCAACGACGCCGGCTTCCTGTTGCCGGACAAAACTCGAATAGGACTCGATGGCCTCTCTGGCAAAGCCAAGATCGGAAAAATCCAAGTCACCGGCGCTCTTTCCCGGTGCAAACGTAAAGGGCGTATGGAGCTGGTAGTCCCGTTCTCTGTCTTCGATCTGTCTTAAAGCGTCTTGTTTCTGAAAAGCGGCAAGCTGCCAGCCGATCCAGTTTTTCCGGGCGCCGGTCTCTCCGTCGGGATACCGACTGCAGCAGGCCTTCAGTATGGGGCCGACCAGCTCAAAAACCTCATCGGCGGTGTCCAAGGGGATGCTGCCGACCAGATGGACGGCATTTTTCGCGGGCGCTCCCTGAGGACGAGTTGAAGAGGTTTCAGCCATCGCTTGGTTCGTATGTTTTATATATGAAACAATTGTTTATATATAAAACAATATATCGGTGCGCATGTCAATGCCTGGATGATCGGTCAGTCTTTCTACTGCCCTCCCCATGGCGCGTCACCCCCGAGTCTTGTGCCCGGACTTGTTCCGGGTATCAGAAGCCAAGTCTCGGGGGACGATGGGCGTGAGCAGAGCAAGTAGAGGGGCCGAATGGACCCCCGACAATCGCTTCGCGAGTCGGGGGCGACGCATGGAGAGGTATAGGGAGTGGGTAACTACCACAAAGAACACGAAGTCCATGAAGGGCGATGAGACTCGTGGCATCTTCGTGCCCTTTGTGTCCCTCGTGGTTAAATCCCCTTCTTACCAACCCCCAACCGCGCGTCGTGCCCGACCCGCCCAATTCATTGGGCGGCTGTCGGGTATCCATGGATAGAGGTTGGATGGACCCCCGACAACTGCTGCGCATACCCGGATCAGGCCCGGGCACAAGGGCCAGGGGCGACGCAGTAAGAATAGGGAGAAGAGACCTACCCCCCTACAGCACCGGGCCCGGTGATTTCAGGGCATTCTCCATCAAATCTGTGGTCACTATCTCAAACGCCTCGTCGACTGAATCCGTAATCGTGAACAACTCCACATCCTCGGGGCTGATAGTGCCGTATTCTAGGAACGTGTCGAAGTCCCCGACCCGGTCCCAGTAGTCCTTGCCGTAGAGCACGATGTTAATCTGCTTGGTCAGCTTGCCGGTCTGATCCAGGGTCAGCACCTCGAACAGCTCATCCATGGTGCCGAAGCCGCCGGGGAAGACGATCACGGTCTTGGCCGGGTACAGGAACCAGAACTTGCGCATGAAGAAATAGTGGAACTCGAAGCAGAGCTCCCGGGTGATGTAGGGGTTATCGTGCTGTTCGAACGGCAGGGAAATATTGAGCCCGATATTGATCCCCTTGGCCTCGGACGCGCCCCGGTTAGCCGCCTCCATGATCCCCGGCCCGCCGCCGGTGCAGACCACAAATCGCCGGTTATGCTCGTCCCCCAATTCCTTGGACCAGATCGTGAGACGCTTGGAGAGCTCCCGCGCATCCTCATAGAAGCGCGACATTCTCACATCCCGCTCGGCGGTCTCTAGCCCCTCTCCCGACTTCCGCGCGGCGGCCAGCAAAGCCTCCGCCTCTTTCTTTGATTTGAACCGGGCCGAGCCGAAGAACACGATCGTGTCCTTGATGCCGTATTTCTCGAACCGGACTTCGGGCTCCAGATACTCCGCCTGGATGCGGATGGAGCGCGCCGCACGGGAGTTCAGGAAATCTAGGTTCTTGTAGGCCTTGACCGGTCCGCTGTTATTCGTCGCCATGTGATGCTGTCCCTGTTTGAAACTATGCCGGCCAGTCTAGCAAAGCCGGGGCCCGGCTCATAACCGTTTGAATTCCCCCACGTCTTGGATAAAATTTCCGCCAAAGAGGAGGATGCATGTTCATCAAAAACGCCTGGTATGTGGGTGCGCTGGAGTCCGAAGTCGGCCGTGACCCCATGGGCCGGATCATCCTGAACGAGCCCATCGTATTTTTCCGTAAAGAAGACGGCACACCCGTGGCCCTCGAAGATCGTTGCTGCCACCGGCATTATCCCCTTTCCCATGGGGAGATCACCGGCGACCGGCTTCAATGCAGTTACCACGGCATGATTTATGACGAGACCGGCGCTTGTGTCGAGATACCATCCCAAAAACAGGTGCCGAAAGGGGCCAATGTCCGCAAGTATCCGGTGGTGGAACGCTATCACTGGGTATGGATATGGATGGGCGATCCGGAGCTGGCAAACCCGGACGAGATCACCGATTTCCATTGGCTGGATGATCCGAATTGGGGGGCGAAATCAACGCTGATCCATATCGAAAGCGACTATAAGCTGATCGTCGAGAACCTGCTGGACCTGACCCACCTCGCCTATGTACATCGGAGCACCATCGGTAATGATGCGGTGGCGGAAGCAGCGGACACCAAGTTCGACCGGAAGCCGGACTCCGTCCGGGTCACCCGCTGGATCATTGATCAGCCCCCGCCGCCAGCATTTGTCAAATCGGGCGGCTTTACCGGCAACGTGGACCGCTGGCAGATCATCGACTATTCCCCGCCGGCTTTCGTACGGCTCGACATCGGGGCGTGCGACACGGGCACCGGCGCGCCGGAGGGCAAGCGTGTCGGCGGCATCGAGATGCGCAACCTCAACGCCATCACGCCGGAGACCGAACGCTCCACCCACTATTTCTGGGGACAGGCCCACAGTTTCGACATCAACAACGAAAACATCACCAATCTGGTATTCGACACGGTGATGACCGCCTTCCTGGAAGACAAAGAGGTGTTCGAAGCACAGCAGCGGATCATCGACATGAAGCCGGAGGCCGGCCGGGTCAACCTGGCCGGTGATGTGGGCGGCGTGGCCGCCACCGACATCATTTCCCGGAAGATCGCGGAGGAAACGGCGGCGTAGAGGTCTATGCCGTTCCCCAAATCTCCTCGGCCGTCTCGACAACGCGCTCAAGCTTCTTCCACTGAGCATCCTCGCCGAGCTCGTTGCCGACCACCATGCTGGCAAATCCGCATTGAGGACTGAGGCAAAGGTTTTCCAGCGGCACGTATTGAGCGGCCTCGTCTACCCGGCGCTTCAGATCGTCCTTGGATTCCAGTTCCGGGAACTTGGAGGTGACCAATCCCAACACCACCATCCGATCCTTGGGTGCGAAGCGCAGGGGTTCGAACCCGCCGGCCCGGTCTGAGTCCCATTCCATGAAGAACCCGTCTACGGGCACATTGGCGAACATGCTTTCTGCGACGGGCTCGTAGCCGCCCTCGGCGATCCAGGAGCTTTTGAAGTTGCCCCGGCACATATGGACGGTGACCGTCATATCGTCGGGCCGCTCCGATAATGCCATAGCGATCCCCTTGGCATAGGTCTTTACCAACTGATCCGGATCGTCACCCCGCTCCCGCATTTGGCCCTGAACCTTGGGATCACACAGCATGGCGAAGGTCGTGTCGTCGAACTGCAAATACCGGCAGCCGGCCGCATACAAATGCCGCACCTCGTCCCGGTAAGCCTGGGCCAGGTCTTCCCAGAACGCCTCCACATCCGGATAAACGTCACGGTTGATCAGTTCGCGTCCACCCCGGTGATAGGCCAGACTGGGCGAGGGGATGCAGAATTTAGCGGTAACATTGGTGTTCTCGTTCAAATACTTGAAGTGATCCAACATCACGCCGTTGGGATTGCCGATTTTGGAATGCACCTCCAGAGAATTGATGTTGTGGCCGGCCTGGAACGATGGGCCTTGCGGCGCGGCGGTTTGATCGATCCCGTCCAGGCTGCAGAGAAAATCATAGTGCCAGGAGGTGCGGCGGAACTCCCCGTCGGTGACGAGTTTCAGGCCCACCCGTTCCTGATGGGCGACCGCTTCGTTGATGCACTCATCCTCGACGGCGCGAAGAGCGGCATCGTCGATGTCGCCGTTGGCGTGTTTCTCCCGCGCCTCGTGCAGACGCTGGGGCCGTAACAAACTGCCCACGTGATCGGCGCGAAACGGCGGGCGTGACGAATCCTGATAGGTCATGAAAGTTCTCCCTTGCTTTAACTTTGTGTTTTTACCCATTTCTCGGCGGCGCGGTCATCTTCGTCCTTGGCCTCGACCCAATGGGCGACGTCGCCGGCGCCTTCCTTTTTCCAGAAGGGCGCTTTGGTTTTCAAAAAATCGATTAGAAATTCACAGGCCTCGAACGCCGCCTTGCGGTGCGCCGATGCCGCCACGACCAATACGATCTGATCACCTGGCTTCATGGGCCCATGACGGTGGATGATCAGCGTAGCCTCCAACGGCCAGCGGTCGTTTGCCTCCGCCTCGATTCGGGTCAGCTCCTTCTCGGTCATGCCGGGATAGTGCTCGAGTTCCATACTGTCGATCTTTTCGCCGCCGGCCATATCCCGGACCAGGCCGATGAAGCTGCACACCCCGCCGATGCCGTGATTGCCATGGGTCAGTCGAGCGATTTCTGCACCCGCATCGAAGTCTTCCTGTTGGACCCTAATCACGTGGTTGTCCCGTTACCCGCCGGTGATGGGCGGAAAAATCGCCACTTCGTCCGTGTCGATCAGCGGATGATCCAGGTGCGCGTGTTCGTGGTTCACCGCGACGCGCACCACGCCCGGCAGGTTGAACGCCGCGAAATAATTGTCGCCCCGGTCTTTGAGCCAATCGACCAGGCTCTCCACGTCGGTGACCTCGTCTGGCTTCGGCACGGTTTCCTCGGCGATCCCGATCTTTTCCCGCACCCAGGCGAAATACATCAACTTCATTTAAACACCTCGCTGAACGGTAGGAAGTCGACCAAGTCCCCTTCCGCCACCTGCTCCGCCGCTTCCGGCAACTCCACCAGACCGTCGGCGGTGACCATGGAGGTCAGAATGCCCGATCCGTCATTAGGATACTTTACCGCCTTGGGGCCGGCCGTTCCATCTTGTTCGAGGTGCGCCCGCAGCCATTCCCGCCGGCCGGGCTTTTTGGTCAGCGCAAAGCCCGCGGGCACCTTGTATCTATGCGCGGTCAGGTCCGATGCGCCGGACAGCAATAGCAGGATCGGCCGGGCGATACACAGGAAGGTCACCATGACGGCCACCGGATTGCCCGGCAGGCCGATGAACGGCACGTGGCGGTCTCCAGCGGCGATTTGACCCAGCGCAATAGGCCGTCCAGGCTTGATCAGCAAATTCCAGGTGTGCAGATCGCCCAAATTTTCGACAGCCTTTCGGACATGGTCCTCTTCGCCTTTGGAGACCCCGCCCGATGTGATCATTAGATCATGGCCGGCGGCGGCTTCCAACAACGCTGCTTCGATGCCTTCAAGCTTGTCGGAGAATATCCCCAAATCGGTCACCGCGCAGCCCAGGCCCTCCAGCAGGGGCATCAGGGTGTAGCGGTTGATGTCATAGATCGCGCCGGTCTCCAACGCTTCACCCGGATCGCGGATTTCATCACCGGTGGAGAAGATCGCAACCCGCAGTCGCTTGAATACGTTCATCGTCTCGCAGCCGAGTGACGCCGCCATGCCCACATCCTGGGCGCGTAGCCGGGCCCCTGCTTTCAACACCGTGTCCCCGACGGCCACGTCTTCGCCGGCCTTGCGCAGATTGGCGCCCCGCTTTTGACCCGCGGGCAGGACCACCGTGTCCCCCTCTTCCCGCACGTCTTCCAGCATAAAGATGGTGTCCGGCGTATGACCATCTTCGCCGGTTGGCACCTGCGCGCCGGTGAAAATTTTCAGGGCTTCGCCGGACTTGGCTGCGCCGTTATAGGGATGCCCCGCGGCAATCCGCCCGGCGACGGGTAGCGCGGTTTCCCCATCCGGATCCAGATCGTCCAACGCCACCAAGAATCCATCCACGGCGGAATTGTCGGCCGGCGGAATGTTGCGTTCAGAGATCAGATTTTCGGCCAAAATGCGGCCGGCAGCCGCGCGTACGCTGACGGTCTCGGTTCCCACCACGCAGCCGATCCCACCGGTAAACCGTTCCAATGCATCGGCGACGGTAAGCCGACCGGTGGCGGAGGCGAAACAATCATTGAGGTCCGGCACGATCTCGTACTCCCTCACGCAGCTTTCAGGTTGCTTTGTTCAAGAACAAAATCGGCGATGGCCGGCACGTCATCCAGGGAAAGGTTAGGCACCGGCAGTCCCGGCAAGGGCAGATCGCTGGCAACGCCCACAATCAGCGGGTCATCGGGCTGCAGCAGCGGTTTGCCGACGGCCGGGCGATGTACTTCGATCTTCGGGTGATCCGCCCATTTGAAGCCTTCAACCACCAACAAATCAACCGGCGTCATCCGGGCAATGATCTCGGGCAGTTCTGGCTCTCCATCGTCCTGGTATTCGTGCATTAGCGCCCAACGGTTGGCGGAGGCAATCATCACCTCGGTCGCGCCGGCGCGCCGGTGTTCATAGGAATCCTTGCCGGGCTGGTCGATATCGAACTTGTGATGAGCATGCTTCACGGTGGAGACCGAATAGCCCCGCCCGATCAGTTCTGGCAGCAAATGAGAGAGAAGCGTGGTTTTGCCGCTGCCGCTCCATCCGGCGAGTCCAAAAATTCTCATGACTCTCAGCCGGAATCCGTGGCCGTCTTTCCGGACGCCGGCGGCGCGGTATTTTCCAACTTTGCCTCGGCTGCGGCGTTATCCATATCGTCCACATGACGCAGGCCGACACGCAAATAGTCATAGCCGGTAATCAACGTCAGGATAGCGGCCAACCACAGCCCGGCCACGCCGATATCAGTGGTTGAGAACGGTCCAAACATAGGCCCCGCCGGACCAACTAGGAGAAATCCCAGCATCAGCATTTGCAAGGTGGTTTTCCACTGGGCCAGCTTGCTGACCGGCACGCCCATCTTAACGCCGGCCAGAAATTCTCTAAGACCCGAGACCAAAATTTCCCGGCACAAGATCACCACCGCCGGCAAAACGGCGAGGCCGGGAATGCGGTCGAATGCGACCAGCATGACCAAAAGCGAGCCCACCAAAAGTTTATCTGCAATAGGGTCCAGAAACTTGCCGAGTTGGGATTGCTGTTCCCAGGCGCGGGCAACATAGCCGTCGAAAAAGTCGGTGATCCCGGCATAGGTGAGCACGCCCAGACCAATCCAGTTGCCGTAAGGCGACTCTATATAGAAAGTCGCGATCAGCAGCGGTATCGCGCCGATTCGTGACAGAGTCAGAAGATTTGGCAGGCTGGTCAACATGTTCTAACAGCGATGTCCCTAATCATCTTCCGGATGGAACCAGTCGTAAATCCGTCCGGCCATGGCCCGGCTGATCCCTTCCACCGCTTCCAAATCCGTCAGACCTGCTTGTGAAACGGCTCTGGCGGATCCGAAATGATGCAATAAAGCCTTTTTCCGGGCGCCCCCGACTCCCTGTATTTCGTCCAACGGCGACCGTTCCATATTTCGTGAGCGTCGGGCGCGATGGGTGCCGATGGCAAACCGGTGCGCCTCGTCTCTCAGTCTTTGGAGAAAATACAAGACCGGATCGCGGCTGTCCAAGCTAAACGGTTCACGATCCGGTAAAAACAGCCGTTCCCGCCCCGCATTTCGATCTGGCCCCTTGGCGATGGAGGCGACAGCCACATCAGTGACGCCCAGTTCTTCAAAGACCTCGAGGGTCGCGCTCAATTGACCCGCGCCACCGTCGATCAGGATCAGGTCCGGCCACTGGCCCTTGGTGCGGTCAGGGTCTTCTTTTTGGGCGCGGGCAAAGCGGCGGGACAGAACCTCCCGCATCATGGCGTAGTCGTCGCCGGCATTAGCGTCTCCTTCGCCGATACTACGAATGTTAAACTTGCGATAAGCGTTTTTGACGAACCCGTCCGGGCCGGAGACGATCATCGCGCCGACGGCGTTGGTGCCCGAAATGTGGGAGTTGTCATAGACCTCGATCCGTTCGGGGCTGGCCTCCATGTCCAGCTTTTCAGCCAAGCCCTCCAGCAATTGCCGTTGCGAGGCGCTTTCCGCCAGCCGCCGGCCGAGCGCCTTTTTGGCGTTCTCCTCCGCCAGCTTGACCGCGTTGCGCTTCTCCCCCCGGGTCGGCACCTGGACCGACACCTTACGCCCCGCTCTTTCGGAGAGCGCCTCGGTCAGGACCGTTCTTTCCGGCACCGGATGACTGAGCAGGATCAATTTAGGCGGCACCTTGTTGGCATAGAACTGACCCAGGAAGGCCTCCAACACCTGGCCTGGATCGGTGTCATTGGTGTGCACGGGGTAATACGCCCGGTTGCCGTAGTTGGTCCCGGCTCGTAGGAAGAACACCTGGATGCACACCTGCCCGCCACGGTGATGCAGCGCCACCACGTCGGCATCATCGACACCTCGGGTGGTAATGTCCTGGTGGGCCTGCACCGTGGTCATGGCGCGGATGCGGTCGCGCAGTACCGCCGCTTCCTCGAAGCGCAGCTGCTCGCTGAGTTCTTCCATTTCGACGGCCAACTGCTTTTGAATTTCCCTCGACTGTCCGGTCAGGAAGCCTCGCGCCTGATCCACCAGCTTGCCATAGCCGGACTCGTCGATCACATCCACGCACGGACCGGCGCAGCGCTTGATTTGATAGAGAAGACACGGCCGAGTCCTGGACGCAAAGACCGAATCCGTGCAGGAGCGCAAGAGAAACGCCCGCTGCAACACGGCGAGCGACTGATTGACCGCGCCGGCGGACGCGAAGGGCCCGAAATATTCTCCCTTGCGTTTGCGCGCGCCGCGATACTTCAGCACCTGCGGATAATCATGGTCGCCGGTGATCAGGATATAGGGGAAGCTTTTGTCGTCACGCAGCAGGATATTGTAACGCGGGGTCAGCTTCTTGATCAGGTTCGCTTCCAGCAACAGCGCTTCCGCCTCGGTGTGAGTGGAGACAAACTCCATGGCGCGGGTCTGATGGATCATCCGCTGGATGCGGATTGATTGGCGGGCGATCTGAGTATAATTGGCGACCCGCTTCTTGAGATTCTTGGCCTTACCCACATAGAGCACGTCGCCGGCGCCGTTCATCATACGATAAACGCCGGGTCCGGTCGGCAGGTTGGCAAGGTAAGCGCGGATCACCTCCACGCCCGCCATCTCGTCCGCTGGTTGCCGATTTTGCTCACTCATAAGACATAGCCGTGCCGAAAAAATCGTTTAAATTCGATCGCCAGATGCTGAAACCGGCCTGCGTCAATTCCGCTGCCGGTATCCTATGTAATTTGCCCCGCCGCCACTGTCCACGATGCCTGTGTATAACTTTGTTGAAAAATGAGGGTGCATAGGGTTTTTACCAACAAATACGATATCTTAGGAAAATTGCACATTTTTTACGCAACTTTCGCAACCCCTTGAGAACACACGCTTATAATGACTCTCATTATGACCGGCATGTGACAAAGCCGGGCAAAACGGCTGGCCTTAGTAATTAAGGCAGATTGAGGCGCCTGTGTACAACTGCCGACGGCTCTGTCACGAAAAAATGATTGAAATGCAATAGGTTGCGGGTCAAATGACCGTTGATTCGCGACCCAGGCCGCCTTGCTAACGGGGGCTGAACCGTTCGATTTCCACCCCGGCGCTGGTGGCGTCGGGAAAGACATCTAGTTTCTCGACCCGTACCCGCGCCGTGCGCACCCGAGCATCCACCAGGCACATCTCGGCGATCTGCTCAGCGAGCGTTTCCACAAGATTAACATGGCCCTTGGCGACCAGATTGCGGATGCCATCGGCCACATCCTCGTAGCAGACCACTTCCGAGAGCCTGTCGCCGATGTCTTCGGCGTCTTCCAGCACGGCGAGATCAAGATTGATCCGGACCCGCTGGGGTTTCTTCTGTTCGTGCTTGTGCACGCCGATCAAACAAGTCAGCAGCAGATCGCGAATGAAGACGTGCCTGACACGGGTGCCAGCGTCGGCAATGTGCAGTGTATGAACGTTTGCGCCTGAAGTTGTCATAGTCGGTGTTCCTGTCCGCGCCGGCCTATTCGTCGGCGGCCCCACCCTTCGGCGGTTGGCCCCAACCCAAATGCTGACCTGAGTCCAGGGCAATCATTTGCCCCGTCATGGACGGGGAGGCAAGGATAAAACGCACCGCACCGCAGATTTCCGTCGGATCGACCGGACGCTCAAGGGGCGTAGCTTCGAACTGACGGCGGAACTGTTCTTCGGACTGGCGGCTGGACGGCAAGGTCGGTCCCGGCCCGATGGCGTTCACCCGAATATTCGGCGCAAAGGACAAGGCCAAGGTCTGGGTCAAGGTCCAAAGCCCGGCCTTACTCAGTGTATAGGACATGAAATAGGGGGTCAGGTTGAACACCCGCTGGTCGATGAGGTTGATGATATTGCCGCTCTCTTGGTTGGTGAAAGCTGCGGCCATGGCCTGGCTCAGTACAAAGGGCGCACGGAGATTGACCGACATGTGGTTATCCCAGGATTCCTTGGTCGCGGTTTCCGCCGTGTCGTCTTCAAAGATAGAAGCATTGTTGATCAGGCAGTTTACCGGCCCTAATGCCTCCGCAACTTGTCCGATCAGTCTGGCCGTCTGATCTTCATCGCTCAAGTCCGCGGCAAACGCCATCGCCGTGCCGCCCGCATCCCGAATGGCGTTCACCGTGTCCTCCGCGGCCGTGCCCGAGTCTCCATAATGTACGGCGACCGTCCAACCGGCCTCCGCCAAGTCGAGAGCGATAGCCCTACCGATCCGCGCGGCGGCGCCGGTCACTAAAACTATCTTGGACGAAAGGTCTGTCATGATCTCATCCGGCTGTTTATCACGTCCGGCTAGAAGATCGCCGTGACGCCGAAACCGATAGAGACAATGTAGCCGACATAAATCAGGAAGAAGAGTCCCGCGACCGGTCGGTTGATGGTCGTCATCCCGCCGATCATAAACGGCATCATAAGAAGGGTCGCCAGCAGCATCGCCCAGTTATCCAGTGACAGGACGCGATACGGCACCTCAAGCGGCGTCACTATGGCGACGATACCGACGATGCCCACCACGTTGAAGATGTTGCTGCCGACCACATTGCCCAGCGCCACATCGGAGTGCTTGCGGAAGGCGGCCATGGCGGAGGCCGCCAATTCGGGCAGAGACGTGCCGAATGCGATAATGGTCAGGCCAATCACCGCCTCGCTGACGCCGAAATGCCGCGCAATCTCGACACCGCCATCCACCAGAAATTCGGAACCGATGGTCAGACCGGCAAAGCCGCCGAACAAATAGGCAAGCTGCACCCAGATACTGTCGCTTTTGACCTCTAAATCGCTAACCTCATCGACGACATCGCTGGCCAGATCGTCGCCCGGACCGGCCTCTCGCCTGTAGGAGTAATCTAGAAACGCGACAAATAGAACGATCAGGATGATACCGCCGGTCAGATCGATCGTCCCTTGGAAGGATAGCAACATAAACGCCCCGGTGCCGACGAGCAGAATAACGCCATCTTTTACCAGCGAGCCCTTTTCGCTGACGATAGGCAGAATCAGGCCGGAAACACCCAGGACCAAGAGGATATTAGCGATGTTGGAACCGACCACATTACCAATGGCGAGACCCGACGCGCCGGATAGCGCGGCGTTCAAGGAGACCAGGAGTTCGGGCGCCGATGTGCCAAAGGCCACCACGGTCATCCCAATAACCAGCTTGGAAATGCCGAACCGTTCGGAGACCGAGACCGCGCCCCGCACCATGATCTCCGCGCCACCCAAAAGCAGCACGAAACCGGCCAATACTTCCAAATACATCAGCATTTGATCATCAACTCGTTGAAATAACTGATTTTACGCCCGCCGCTCACCCCATTTTATCATGGTGTGCCACCATGTTCTGAGGAAGGCAAGTAGCAAATTCCACAGGGGCTTTGCGGTAAATCTTTCAAGCTTGAATTCAGGAATCTATACTTCCCCGGTTATTCATCGGCTAGAACGGAGTTGCACGCGTGGCAAATGAAGAATTTTTAGGCGAAGGGGAATTCGTCGACCTGGATCACCCGGCGGTCGTGGAGTTTGCGCACGCTCATGCGGGTGAAGCCGCCAATGAGACCGAGCAGGCCCTCAACTTCTATTACGCGGTCCGTGACGAAATCCGCTACAACCCCTATCTCCCGGTCACCGAAAAGACCAGCTACCGCGCCAGCGATGCGGTGTTGTCTGGCGAAGGCTGGTGCGTGCCCAAGGCGGCGTTGCTCGCCGCCTGCTGCCGGATTTATGGCATTCCGGCCCGGCCTGGCTATGCCGATGTGAAAAATCACCTCGCCACACAACGGCTGCTGGAGCTTCTGGGCACCGACCTTTTCGTCTGGCATTCCTATTGCGACATTCTGCTGGACGGCAAATGGGTCAAGGCCACGCCGGCTTTTAATCTGAGCCTGTGCGAGAAGTTCGGTCTCAAGCCGCTGGAATTCGACGGAGTCAATGACTCTCTATTCCACGAGTTCGACCAGGCCGGCAACAAGCACATGGAGTATGTCCAGGATCGGGGGCCGTTTGTGGACGTCCCCTTCGACGACATCGTCGCCACATTCCGGGAAATTTACCGGCCGGAATATATGGCCGGCGCCGGCGGTGATTTCCAGGCGGAAGCGGCCAAGGAGACATCCACTAACCAATGAACGAACGCCGCGATTCAGGTTTGACCTCCGGCGTTGCCGAAATTATGTATCCGGCCAGTTAGATTGCCTATTTCCCGGGAGGGGGAGCTTAAAAATGCACGAAATTTTCATCGAAACCGAAGAACAACGCGCCATTCTTGACACCGTCCGGCGGTTCACCGACGACGTGGTCCGGCCCAAGGCGGCGGAGCTGGACGCACAAACCGATCCGGAAGACGGATTTTCCTGGGAAATTGTCGAGGCGGCGGATGCGCTCGGCATTCGCACCATGACCTTGTCCGAAGAATATGGCGGACTGGGTACGGATTCACTCACCACCTCCATGGTGGTCGAGGAACTGGCCAAGGGCGATCTCGGCATCTCGGTGGTGTTTGCGCAAACGCTAAAGCTGGCGCAGATCATGGAAAAGGCGCTGAACGAGGACCAAAAGGCGCGCACCCTGCCGGAATTTGTGGAGAATCCCAGGGGCTGCCTCGCCATTGGCATTACCGAGCCGGACAACGCCTCCAACTATTTCCTGCCTTATCCGTCGCCGTTCCGCACCACGGCGGAAAAAACCGACGGCGGCTGGATCGTTAACGGCATGAAGCACTTTATCTCCAATGGCAACCGGTCCAGCCACTATCTGGTCTTTGTGCAGACCGAAAAGGGCAAAAGCCTCGCCGACGGCTCTACCTGCTTCCTGATCAAGCGGGACGCGCCGGGATTCACCATCGGCCGGGTCCACGACAAAATGGGAGAACGGCTGGCCAACAATGCGGAACTGGTGTTCCAGGACTGCATCATCCCCGACGAAGATGTGGTCGGCGAGGTCGGCAAGGGCTTCCAGACCCTGGCCGAGTTCTTCCCCCAATCAAACGCCTATGCCGGCGCCAGTATTCTGGGCGTCGCCGAGGCTTGCTTCGCCAAGGCCGAAGAGTGGGCCAAGATCCGGGTCCAGGGCGGCAAGCCGTTGATCGAGCATGGCGAAATCCGGGCCAAGCTGGCGGAGATGCGCATGCTGATGGACGCCACGCGATCCTATATCCATCGGGCCTGCTATCTGGCCGACAATCAGGACCAAGGCTGGGACAAGACGCTCGGCGCGCTGCCCAAGACGATGGCCTCGCAAGCCGCCTGGAAGATCGCCACCTGGACCATGGAGATTCACGGTGGGCACGGCTTCATGAAGGAATTCGGCGTAGAGAAGCTGCTGCGCGATGCGGCGGCGTTCCTGCACTCGGACGGGGTGAATCATACCCTATTCCTGAAGGCGGCGAACTTCATGTACGATCCGCCCAACTACGACTAAGCCAAAAGAAAAGCGGGAGGCATACAATGAAGGCGCTTGTTCTCAACGGACCCAATCAGCCGTTTGATCTCACCGATGTGCCCGATCCGGTCGCCGGGCCTGGCGAAGCGGTGGCCAAGGTAATCGCCTGCGGGGCGGGCCTTACCATCCAGCACGTGAAAGCGGGCCGTGCCCCGGCAGATTTCCCGCTGATCATCGGCCATGAGATCACGGCCGAAATCGTTGAGGTCGGCCCGGCGGTCAAGAACGTGGCGGTCGGCGATGCGGTAACGGCCTACTTCTATCTCAACTGCGGCTACTGCAAATGGTGCCAGCAAAACGCCGAGCCCCTGTGCGAAAACACCGGCGGTTATATCGGCCGGAACTGTGACGGCGGCTATGCGGAATATATCAAGTTGCCGGCCGCCAACTACATCAAACTGCCGGAAGCGCTGGACCATAAAACCTACCCGGCGCAGATCGGCGTCATTACTGATGCGCTGGCCACGCCCTACAAAGTTTTGAAACGCGCCAAGGTGGACTCATTGGACACGGTCGCCGTCTTCGGCGCGGGCGGCGGGCTTGGCATTCACCAGGTGATCATGGCCAAGTGGGCCGGGGCCCGGGTGATCGCCGTGGACACGGCGGACGACAAGTTCGGTGCTTGCCGCCAAGCCGGCGCAGACGAGGTGGTGAACCCGAACGAGGTGGACGCTGTCGAGGCGCTGATGGACCTCACCGGCGGCAACGGCGTCGATGTCTCCATCGACTATGTCTCCGCGAAGTCGACGTTGGAAGCAGGGGTGAAGTCCCTCGGCCGGCACGGCCGGTTTGTCACCTTGGGCGGCGCGGGCAACGTGTTCGAGGTGGACGCCAAGCATCTGCTTGAAAACGAGATCGATGTGTTGGGCAGCCGGTATGTGACCAAAGCCGAAGTCACCGAGGTTTTGGACCTGGTGGCGCGCGGCGATGTCTGGCCGATTGTTAACGAAATCCGCCCCATGGAAGAGGCGGAGATCGTTCATGATTTGGTGGAGAAAGGCCAAGTGACCGGCCGCGCCGCGATCATGATCGCTGAGTAGGGTTCCTTTTTTGTATCGTCATCCACGGGCCTGACCCGTGGACCCATCTTACACTGCCCACCCCTATCCTAATTGCGTCGCCCCCTAGTCTTGTGCGCGGACTTGTTCCGGGTATGCGGAGCAGTTGTCGGGGGTCCATCGAACGTTTGGGAATTCCCGGCTGTGGCCCATGGTCCCCCGAGACTTGGATACGCCAACTCGGGGGTGACGCAAAAAGGGACGGAGAAGAGGGGATTTAAACCACTAAGGACACGTCGGCGTCCGGAGTTTGCTCCTCCTTCGTGAACTTCGTGCTCTTCGGGTTTAATCAACCACTCCACCCCCACCCTCGGAACGCGATGCGTTCCTCGACCTCCCCCGTCATAGGGGGAGGTGGGCCAGTTTATCACAACCTCACAACGAGACTGCCTTCCCCCCTTGCGGGGGAAGGTGGGCCAGAGGGCCGGATGGGGGGTCTTTACATGGACAGACAGGTGTAGCGTCTTCGCCTTCTGCCCCTACCCCTCCAAAATCACTTTCAGACGTTCGTCACTGGGCTCCATCAACAGCCGGATGGCCGAGCCGAGTTCGGTATAAGGCACCTCGTGGGTGATCAGGCAGCCGAGATCAACCTTGCCGCTGCCGACCAAATCGATACCGGTCAAGAAGTCTTTGCCGAGCGCCGCGCGGGCATTGATGATCTCCAGTTCCTTGAAATAAAGATCATAGAACGGCAATTCCCCGGCGCCGGACGGATAAATCCCGAACGGCACAATGCGCCCGCCGGCCCGGGCCAGGCCCATGGCCTCGCCAAGGACAGAGAGGTAACCGACGCATTCGATGATGATGTCCGCGCCGACCCCATCGGTGGCGTCGAGCACCGCCTTCTTGGCCTCGTCCCCGTGGGTGACCACGATATCCGCACCCATGGATTCGGCCAGCGCGCGCTTGTGCGCATTGCGGGACACGCCGATGACCATGTCCGCGCCCAAGGCCTTGGCGAGCTGTATATGCATGAGGCCGGTGACGCCCAGGCCCATCACCACCACGGTGGAACCTGGGCCCACCTGGCCTTTTTCCTGGCCGTGGATCACCGTGGTCAGCACCTGGATCGCCGCGCCTGTTTTGTTGTCGATGTCATCGGGCAGGGCAAAAATATGAGTGTTGGGCGCGATGCAGTATTCGGCAAAGCCGCCGTCGGTTTCCCGTCCCATGATGCCGCCGGTAGCACAAATATTGGTCTCGCCAGCCTGACAGTGGGCGCATTCGCCGCAATAGAGCACCGGATCGATAAGCACGCGGGAGCCGGTGGGCACCTCCGTGTCGCCTTCGACCAGTTCGCCGACGATCTCGTGGCCCATGATCAGCGGGTATTTCGCCGGTATGCCGCCGTCAAAAATCTTGGTATCGGTACCGCAGATGCCGGCATGGGTCATGCGCACAAGGACATTTCCGTCCATCGCCTCCGGCTTATCGACCGTTTGCAGCAACACCTCGTTTGGCCTCTCCAACACCATGGCTTTCATATGCGGCTTCCTATTCTCTAACAGGCTGAATTTGGGCGCCACTCTATAAGACCGGGCCCGAAACCCCAAGACACTAGCCTGTGAAAAGTCGCAAATCAGGGAATTGATTTTAGGCGTGCAAAGGGTAGAACTAAGGGATCATAGGGAGACGAGATCATGGAATTCGGTGTTCAGTTTTTTCCCGACGTGGGGCCGTCGGTCAAATCCGCAGAACAATATTGGGCGGAATGCCTTGAACTGGTCGATTTGTTTGACGAGCTGGGCTACACCCACGCGCGAACGGTCGAGCACCATTTCCAGGATTACGGCGGCTATTCGCCCTCGCCCCACATATTTCTGTCTGCCGCGTCTCAGCGAAGCAAGAAGGCGAGGATGATCACCGGTGCGGTGCTGCCGATTTTCAATCACCCGCTGAAAGTCGCCGGAGAGATCGGTATGCTCGACGCCATTTCCGGCGGCCGGCTGGAATGCGGTTTCGGCCGCGCCTTTCTACCGTCCGAGTTCGAGGCGTTCGGCCGGGACTTCGATGAATCCAAGGCTCGCTTCGCCGAGGGCTTGGAACAGGTGAGGCTTCTCCTGGAACAGGAAAACGTCACCAGTAAGGGCGAATTCCACAGCTTTGATAATGTGACCGTTCTGCCCCGTCCCTCGCAACAGCCCCGTCCGCCTTTCTGGATCGCGGCGATCATTTCGCCCGACAGTTTCGAAGCGGCCGGCCGGCAAGGCCACAATTTGATGTCCATCCCGCTAACCGGTGGCAAGATGGAGGAGCTGTTCAAAATTTACAGAGACGCCTGGAAGGCCGCCGGCCATCCCGGCAACGGCCGGATCATGCTGGCCCATCATATGCTCTGCCATGAAGACGACGCCACGGCGTTCGAGCTCGCCAAGCCTCCCCTGGAACGTTACCTCAAATCCCTGGTCGATGCGGCCTCGTCCTGGATGGACGGCAGCAGTTCCAACGACTATCCGGGCTATGACAAAATCATCGAGATGCTGTCCAAGGAAACCGTCGAAGGGCAGATGGAGAAATGCTCTGCGCTGATCGGCTCACCGGAGAAAATCACAGAGCAGCTTAAGGAATATGAGGAAATCACCGGCGGCTACGAAGTCTGTTCCGTGCAGGTGAACTTCAACGATATTTCCACCGAAGTAGCGGCCCATTCCATGCGGCTGTTTTCGGAAAAGGTCATGCCGCACTTCAGCTAGCGCCGTCTTCCTCGCTCGCCAGTATTTTAAGCGCCTGCATCAAGGGCGCGTGAAGCTCGGCCGGCAAACGATTGAAAATTTCCGCCTCTTGCGCCCGAATCCCGGACAGCGCTTTATTCAGGGCCGCCTCGCCGGCGTCAGTGGTATACAAATTCGCTGTCCGGTCGTCGCCGTCTTCCTTGCGCCGCTCCAGCAAACCCCTCTTTTCCAGCCGATCGACCACGTCTGAAATGGTGGACCGGTCCATGCCGACCAGGGGCATATAATCCACCTGATGCAGGCCGGGATTCTGGTAGACGCTGATCAACAGCGCAAACTGCCGGGGCCGGAGGTCGCGCCCCGCGTACTTCGCATAGGTCGCCACGCCGAACTGCTGCGCCCGGCGTAACAGGTGCCCCGGATTGTTGGCGAGATCATAGCCTTCCAAGTCGGCTTGGCGGTTCGGCGGTATCGTTTTCATCGTGGGAGCCTACTGAATCCCCGTTTGCGCCGCAATCGGGCTCCGCACGCACCGCAATGTACCCGGCTTCCGAAATTCGTGATTTTCATTGGGGGGCCGGATCCTCTAAGATAGCCACAGTATTCAGAACGATGGAGAATAGTCATGGACGGCGATCTGGTCCGCCTGACAGAACTCAGCCACGGCGGCGGTTGAGGCTGCAAAGTAGCACCGTCGGTGCTTCACGAAATGCTGGAAAAGCTGCCGCCGCAAGCGGCCAACCCCGCCCTCCTGGTCGGCTACGAGACGGGCGACGATGCGGCTGTCTACAAAATCAATGACGAGCAGGGCATCGTCGCGACCACGGACTTCTTCATGCCCATCGTCGACGATCCGTTCGAATTTGGCCGGATCGCCGCGACCAATGCGCTCTCCGACGTCTATGCCGTCGGCGGCAAACCGATCATGGCGCTGGCCATCGCCGGCTTCCCCATGGACAAGATGACGCAGGACCAGGTTCAGAAAATTCTGGCCGGCGGGGCCAAGGCCTGCGCCGATGCGGCCACGCCCATCGCCGGCGGTCACACGATTGATGCGCCGGAGCCGATCTATGGCCTGGCCGTCATCGGTCTTGTGCATCCAGACAAGATCAAGCGCAATGTGGACGCGCAGGACGGCGACGTGTTGATCCTGGGTAAGGGCCTAGGCGTCGGTATCCTCGGCAATGCGCTGAATAAAAACGAGCTCGACCCCGAGGGCTATGCCCAGATGTTGGAAAGCACCACCAAGCTTAATTCCATCGGCGCTGATCTGGCTCAGATGGAGGGTGTCAACGCGGTCACCGACATCACCGGCTTTGGCCTGATCGGGCATCTGCTGGAACTCTGCGAAGGCGCAAACCTGGCCGCCACGGTGGAGTGGGACAAGCTGCCGATCCTGCCGACGGCGCTGGGCTATGCGCAGAAGGGCTACAACACGGGTGCGGCCAATCGCAACTGGGCGAGCTTCGGTGACAATGTCACCGTCCCGGACGGGATGGAACAATGGCAGAAGAACATGCTGGCCGACCCGCAGACATCGGGCGGGCTGATGGTCACCTGCCCCGCCGACCGGGCCGGCCAAGTGCTGAGCCTGTTCCACGAGCAAGGGTATTCATATGCGAGCGTTGTCGGCGCCATGACGTCTGACGAGCCGCACCTCAGCGTGATTTAGGTTTAGGTTTACCTCTCCCCCTTGTCCCCTCCCACAAGGGGAGTGGGACATTAGCGCATCACCTCCCCCTGGATGGGGGAGGTCGAGGGAAGCAATCCTTCCCGAGGGAGGGGGTGCTGCATCAATTAATTAAACGTGGGTACGCCGATCACGCTCCTGCGGAGCGGTCCGCGCATGACTAGTAAATTGCATGTGAAGAAGTTAGTCATCCACGGGCCGGCGCAGCCGTGGCCCGTGGACCCGTTTTTTTTTCACCTCAGAGCACACAGAGAGCACGGAGATACCGCATAGAAATCATCCATCTCTGTGTCCTCTCTGATCTCTCTGGTTAAGAAATTCAGTTCTCCCCCAACCCCTTCAGGACCGCGTCGAACGGCAACAAGATCGCGCCGTGGCGGGGCTTGGCGTTCTTGGCGGGCTGCAACGCGGCGAGGTCCGACCAGTCGCTGGCGGGCGGCGGGCCATCTTCGGTCAGCATGGCCGCCACCTGATCCCGCACTTCTTGGATCGCTGCGGCGTCCTTGCCCACAACCTGCGCCGCAACGACGGAAGCCGCCGCCTGACCCAGCGCGCAGGCCTTGATGGTCTGGCCGAAATCGCTGACCCGGCCGCCGTCGATCTTCAGGTCCACCTCGATGGTCGAGCCGCAGAGCGGACTCCGCATTTCAACATGGGCGTCGGCGTCCGCCAGGGGATCAATCCGGGAGATATTGGCGGCCAGCCGCAGGACATCCTTGTTGTAAATTTCATCGATCATCCGATTAAGATATCCCGCCCATCGATTGCCCGCAAACCCGCCATCCGCTAAGACAGCGCCATGAAAGTCAGCGACTTTGATTTCGAGCTGCCGGACAATCTGATCGCCCAGCATCCGGCCGAACCCCGGGACTCGGCGCGCCTGTTGCACGTGGCCGAGGCGCTTGCCGATTATCGCATCTTGGATCTACCGGGTTTGCTCAACCCAGGCGATCTGATGGTCTTCAACAACACCAAAGTCATCCCGTCCCGCCTGACCGGCATCCGGCGGCGCCCTGACAGCGAAGCCCGGATCGAAGTCACCCTGCACAAGGCCGAGAGCGACACCATCTGGTGGGCCTTCTCCCGCCCCGCCAAACGCCTCAAGCCCGGCGATGTGATCGAATTTGCCGACGGGCTCGCCGCCGCCGTCGAGGACCGCAAGGGTGGCGAAGTCTTGTTGGCCTTCGAGGCCGACGCCGCCGGATTTCGCGAGGCGCTCCTGGCCCAAGGGCTGATGCCCCTGCCCCCCTACATCAAACGCCCCTCATCTGGCGACCGCACCGACCATCAAGACTACCAAACCCTGTTCGCCGAAAAGGAAGGCGCCGTCGCCGCGCCGACCGCCGGGCTGCATTTCACCGATCACATCATGGCGGCGCTCACGTCCGCGGGCGTCCGCACCGCCTTTGTCACCTTGCATGTGGGCGCCGGCACCTTCCTGCCGGTGAAGGTGGAGGACACGGATGACCATGTCATGCATGCGGAATGGGGCGAATTGGACCAGACAACGGCCGATATGGTCAACGACACGCACAAGAACAGCGGCAAGGTGATCGCCACCGGCTCCACATCGCTGAGACTCTTGGAGACAGCGGCTGGGGACGACGGCGTGGTCCGCCCCTTTACCGGGGACACGGAAATCTTTATTACGCCGGGATACCGTTTCAACGCCGTGGACCGGATGTTTACCAACTTCCACCTGCCCAAATCGACGCTGTTTATGCTGGTCTCTGCCTTTGCCGGGCTGAACCGGATGCGGGCCGCCTATGCCCACGCCATCGCGGGCGGCTACCGGTTTTTCTCCTATGGCGACGCGTGCCTGCTGGATAAGGCCGACGGCGCATGAGCCGCTTTGGTTTCATTGTTTCCGCCATCGACGGCGCAGCCCGCACCGGGACCATTTCCACGGCCCACGGGGAGGTGCGCACACCGGCCTTCATGCCGGTCGGCACCGCCGGCACCGTTAAAGCCATGACGCCCGAGGACGTAACCGCCACCGGCTCGGATATCCTGCTCGGCAATACCTATCATCTGATGCTACGGCCCGGCGCGGAGCGCGTGCAGAAATTGGGCGGGCTTCACACCTTCATGAACTGGGACAAACCGATTCTCACCGATTCCGGGGGGTTCCAGGTGATGTCTTTGGCCCAGCTCCGCAAGATGACCGAGGATGGGGTGACTTTTCAGTCCCACCTGGACGGCAGCAAGTATGAACTGACGCCCGAACGCTCCATCCAGATTCAGGATATGCTGGATGCCGACATCACCATGCAATTGGACGAATGCCCGAAGCACGGCCGGCCGAAGGACGAGATGGCGGAGTCCATGCGCCTGTCGCTCCGCTGGGCCCAACGCAGCAAGGACGCCTTCCGGGAGCGGCCCGGCTATGCTCTGTTCGGCATCACCCAAGGCAATGTCTTTGCCGATCTGCGGGAAGAATCGGCCAAGGGCCTGATCGAGATCGGCTTCGATGGCTACGCCATCGGCGGGCTGGCCGTGGGCGAAGGTCAGGAAGACATGTTCGCCACCCTGGATGTCACCGCCCCGCACTTGCCAGACGACAAGCCGCGCTACCTGATGGGGGTGGGCACGCCGGCGGATATCTTGGGCGCCGTGCAGCGGGGCGTCGATATGTTCGACTGCGTCATGCCGACTCGGTCGGGCCGCACCGGCAAGGCGTTCACCCGGCTGGGCGAGCTTAACATCCGCAATGCCCGCCATGCGGAGGACCCGCGCCCCCTGGACAGCCGCTGCACCTGCCCAGCCTGCACCGGGTACAGCCGGGCTTATCTCCATCACCTGTTTAAGGCGGATGAAATCCTGGGACTGATGCTGCTCACCCGGCACAACCTAACCTATTATCAGGACCTGATGGCCGCGATCCGGCATGCTATTGCGGAGGGAAATCTCGCCGGCTTCGCCAAGGAATTTCACGACGACAAGCAAATCGGCGATATCGAGCCGCTTTAGCAGACTTGCGCCGATATGGACGAAAAAGCGCTCTAGGGTTTTATGATCGTCAGGGCCAAACTGGCCTCGGTAATTGCCGTGTGCGGTAGAGACCGGAAAACTTCGGCAAGCCGCAATACCAGTTTTTCCGGCAATGGCGTCAAAGAGCGGCCCCTCAATTCGGGCGGCAGTTCGGCGGTCACATCCCGCGAAACGGCGAAACATTTTACCAGTTCAAGCCCTAACGGCGGGCGAATTCGCAGATCAAACGGAAACAACTCGGGGCTTGGCATGGTATGCGCCACCCTGGCCGCCAACCGGGGTTCCTTGTGCCGGGTCCAGTAGTAGGGATTGGGGAAAATCTGGATCACCTTGCCGTTAGCCTGCCGGTAGAAGCAATAAACCCAAGCCTCTTCCTCGGTACGGAGAATGAGATTCAGGCGCTCTTGAAGCCGGTAGACCGGATCGCGGCCACGCTCGCTGGTCAAGTTAAAACGGAAAGGGCCCAGCCCATCATTGTCTCGCAGGGCCTCGAAATCGCTGCGAGGTTCCAGCGCCAGACCGGCGGCGGCATCGGGGCGTAGCTTGCCGGACCAAGTCACCGTCGCGCGTCGCCGGTTGCGAAGCCGCAGCCGGAGCTCTATGGCGTTGTTCAACACCCAGTAGTCACCGGACAGAAGATAAACCGTGTCCTTCGGCGCAAAGTTTGCGGCATTCAGCGCTTGGCGGTCCACGGGCGCGCCTCTGTGAGAGCGATTCATGCGCGGCTCCACAACCGTGATCCGCCGGCCCGACAAATCGTTCGCATACCTAGCCTCCAAGGCCGTTGCCAGCTTCGCCTGCACAAACTGGCCAAAGGCCGGCTGCACACCGCTGGTTTGAAAACGAATGCCGCCGAGATGAAGTTCAGTCAGATCCGGCGCCCCGGCGGACAATTTGTTCGCAGCCTGTTCAATGGCCCGGTCCAAGGAGCGGAGGTTGAGCGGTGTGCTTGGCCGACCGTGCAAGGGAATACGGGCCGCACCGGTTTGACCCACGATTGCGCCGTCCATCCGCACCGCCTTGTAGGACAAAATGATATCACCGCCATCCAGGCGCAGCCTACCTTGGATCAGAATGTCCACTCGGCGGGCGTTTTCCATCAACAGGGCGATAGGGTCCGAGCCGCCGGCATCCAATCCACCCGTATCCTGCAAATCACGGATAACGTTCCGTAGGGCCTCTCTGGCCACAAATTCGTACCGGCCCGCAGATCGGTCGATCAAACTCGCCAGAAGCGCGACGTTAAACTGATCGGCAATTTCCTTGGGCAACGGCAGCCGATCTTCCCGGAACGGCCAGATAGCCAGGCGCAGTTTCGGGCCGGCCGCATAAGCGTAGGGCTTTTTGAAATAATTGATCGCGGCTTCGGTCTGGGTGCGCGCCGGGGGTGATTCGACCATCCGCGCGATGTCGGACAAAAGTTCCCGGGCAAGCCCGTCGAACAATTTAGTCTCTGTCGGATTCACCTGATGTTGGGCCAAGGCCGACTGCATCATGGATATACCGGCAGCCAGGATAGCCATAGCGAGACCACGCCTCACGGTATGATCCTCTGGCGAAGAACGACTGTCTTTACGTCATCGGATCGCCCTTCACCAGCAACCGGCGCGGATCCGGAAACAACCGTAAGCCGGTAATCGAAGCCCTCCGGCATCCGGCGAGGTAATGTGATGCTCCAGGACTGCCGTCCGCTTACCGCCAACGCCCCCGACAAGGCGGCTGGAATCGGAGAGCCCTCCAGGAAAAGGCCGGACTCGACATTCAACCGCATGGCCACATAACGGCTTAACACCCCGACATCGACGGTGAATCGCAAACCACAGACGTCCACCAGGGGACGATCCGGCAAACGTCCCATCGCATCCGGACTCAGCGGCTCAACAACTGGCCGCCGGCCGGCAAACGCGACCTGCGCGCAGCTGCCATCTGTTGGCGGATCTAATATACTGACGCGAACATCCAATCGGCCGTCCTGGCCGCTGATTGCCTGTTGATCCTTCAGGACCTGAACGTCCACCCGTTCCGGCACGACCTTTGTCTGTTCCAGCCCCATGGCGGCCAGGGAGCGATCACGCCATTCGGCTATCGGGCCGGTCGTGCTGGCGGAGACGATGAGAATTCCACCCAGGATCATAAGACCCAACATGGCGGTTGCGACGATCTTGCCGTTTACGCCGGTTGTAGCCGGGGAAGGCTTTCGGAAAGAAATACCCACCGCCTCGCACGCAGCCGCGATGGCGCCAACCTGTGTGCCACCGTCACTTCCCAAGGGCATTAGACAGGTGAGGTCTTTGCCGGCCGCCCGGAATTTCTGGAAAAAAGAATCATCCGCCGCCAGTTTCTCGGCAACGTGATCGACAGGCAAGATATTGAGGTCGTAATCGACCCGTCCGGTCGCCCAAATGATATGATCCGCGTCTTCCACATTCGCGCACAGTTTGTCGCCGGGCGACGCCGCCACGGCATGGGCCAGGAAAAAAGCCAGCTGCCAACTTTGGCCGGAACCAATCTGGCCCGATACGTCCGCCCTGAAGGATTGGTCCTCGAAGGGACCGAACTCTCGCTCGATGACACCGCTGCCCCGCCGGACAAAATCATCATACTCCCCGCTCATGGGCAGGGTCGCCGCCGTCCCGCCCAGGCAAACCAGGGACTGAGGCGAGCGTTCCGGCGTCAGTCTTTCGATCTGAACCGCCCCACCGGTCGTGGCCGCATAGACGGCATATTTCGTCACTGCAAATAGGCTTCCGTGGTTGGGTCTATTAACAAGTTTAGCAAATCCGAATCCCGCTCGGCGATCAATTGGCAAACTCCGTTTTTAAAACCCGTGAGGGCGAAGCGGAAACAATTTTCATCCCGGTCGCATATTGTGAGTGTTTCCGGCTGAACCTCCGCCCCGGCGTCAATTTCGACAATGACATAGACCTGAGTCTCTTCCGCGCGAGCCGGCTCTAACCGGATACGGCAGTTTCGGCCGTGCCGTTCCGGGGGCGCACCGGTACTTGCCGCCATGGCCTCCGGCAAGTGGTACACAGCCGAGCTTTCAATCATCCGCCGATAGACCCGGCGGAGGTTATGGTCCTCACGGAGACGCGCGTCCAGCTCTGGATCAGCCACAGCCGGACCAGTGGCGTAAACATAAAGCCGGGACGGCGCAATTGCCTCAACGGGTCTGCTCTCTTCCGAGGCGCTTTCCAATTCTCGCAAACGGGCGGCGGCGGCGAAGCGGTCTTTGGTCTGTTGCCGTTGCTCGTCATTCGGCATCGGAAAATCGATCATGTCGTCTCTCCGTAAAGTGTTTGAAACTGATGACTAAAAGTTTCCCGGTCTTCGTCAAACCGGCTGGCAAGATTCTCCGCAGACCCGTCCAGCCGGGACATCGTGACCAGAAAGTGGTCGAGTTGAGCGTCGATCCGCAGCAATGCGCCGGCCGCGTCACGAAAAGCTTGGACGTGATTTGGATCCAGCAACAATGCCTCGTCAAACCCCTTTCGGGTGAGGGTCCGAAAGGCCTTAGCGGCGTCTTCCCGCGCTAATGTCAACGCGTCCACATCATGACTTTCTTCCGGAAAAAGCGTCACCACAGTTTCATCTTCAGCGGCCTCTCCGAAATAGATGGCGTGCAAACTGGCTTTTTGAAGCTGGCGAACGTGCTCCAAAATCTCGTTCAATCGCTCCTTCTTTTCAAGATAGGGCTCGACATCTTTACATGTCAGCCGTGCGGCAACCGATTCGGCGCCCCGTTTGACCTGCAGGTCAGTGGTGATCGTCGTTTGCACCGGTCCAAATGCATCCAAACGCAAAAAAGCGTGGGGTAGCCGCTGCGCGATGGGACCATAGGACATCAGCGCCTCAATGGGCGCACGCTCCCGCCGCTTTTTGAGAAAGTTGATGTCACCACCGATCGCATCAAGTACGGCCAGAGGCGAGGTCCAATCGTTTCGATTTTCCCATATATCAGCTCCGTCGGCGGACGCCTCGACCTCCTGGTGCTCACGGCCCGGCCCGAGCGACGCAGCATGGGCGACGCCGGCGCTTTGGTCGGCCTCATCCAAGGATTGCACCATGGCGACAAAAAGATCGAACACCGTCTTGTACCGCCGGTATTCCATGGATTCAGAATGTATCTGCCAAAAGTCTAGAATATTCCGATCGGTGATCCGCAACCGGGATGCCGCCCCGTCCGCCGCGAGAAAGGCAAACACCTTGTCGAACTTTTCGTCGTACTGCACCCGCGGCAAACTGTTTCGGCGATAGCGCCGGAGCTCCGTAGCGATTCGATTGCTTACATCCTGAACGTGGCGAAAGCTGACAGACGCATCGCCCATTTCATCGAATACCTGATTGATCAAATCAAAGTGCGCAAAGCCATTCATCCCGGATAGAAATTCATAGAGCGCCGAGAGGTACGGCATCCGCCCGAAACGAACCGTGAATGAGCCATCCGGATAAGTGATCGCCAAATCTTCGGCGCCCAACTCAACCCGGTCATTCGGCAAACCCGCCACACGTTCGCGGAACCAGGCGCGGTAGAGCAACGGCCGGGCCGTCTCAATCCCGAAGAAAAAGCTCATCCGACGGTCGGCGGGGGGAGTCCCGTCATCGGCCGCGTTAAGCGCCTGCACCAGATGACAAAGTTCAAACACCGGCATGTCCTTATTGGGACCGCCGCCCATGCCGGCCATCACCCTGGCCAGCCACCTGATCACCGGCACAGGCGGGTATTTAGGTGCGCCATCGGGTGCGGTCACATCCGCGATGGCCCGAAAGTCGGCGACCATCTCTCCGGACGCGCCGGACCGGGACATGATTGTCGTGGCATCATCCATAACACCACTAGGTGTTTTTTAATTCCCTTTCTTCATTTTTCGATATTTCCCGGCAGATGCAACTGAAATTCTACCCGCGCCACCGCGGCCGGACCGGATCGAAGCCATCCAGATACGCCTGGTGACGGCGCAGACCATCTTCGAACGACCGGCCGAACCCATGGCCGGCGCGCGGGCAACCAGCCGTCCGACATATTCTCCGCCGGAAGCGGGGCGATACCGCTAAACGGCCCTGCCCATAAACTCTAAAGCGGGCCTCCGCCCGCTATTTGATAAAATTCTAGAGAGAAACCGGCGGTACGCCTGAGCCGCCGTCCGCAACGGCAGAGCCCGCTTCGTTCACCCCGGCGACGATGGCTTCAACCTGACCGGCGAAAGAAGCCGGATCAATCGGCTTCGAAATGAAGTCATTCGCACCAGCGGCCAGGGCTCTCTCCCGCCAGGCGTCGCGATCGCGCGCCGAGACCATGATGATCACGGTTTTGTTTAACGACTTCCGTTTGCGGATTTCGCGGCAGAGCTCCATCCCGTCCAGAGCCGACATCATAAGATCGGTCAGCACGCAGTCGGGTTTGTCGGCCGCGATTTCCGACAGGGCCGGAATGCCGGCAACAGAGGAGCGTACCGTATGCCCTTCGGCGGTGAGCAATGTAGTCATCATGTCGATCATCTCGGGATCGTCATCCACGATGGCAATTTCGAGTTTTCCAGAGTCGCTCATAGTGTCTTCCGTAGGCGCAAACGTGTTTTAAGCGGGCCTGTTTACCAGGATCAAACGAACGGCTGCCAGCACTTTATTCAGAGAAAGTCCGGGCGTGAAGAGGGCGAACGTCCCTCTGATTGGCCCAGATCAAACTTGCGCCGATTCGTGGCACTTGGCTACCATGCCGCTAAGTTTAGCTTGGTCATCGACGCCGATCTCCACCGCTGCAGCCAGCAACCCGTCGCAAATTTCTTCCAGTTGGAACGCGGCGTTGCCCAGGTCCGGATAACCGAAGGTGCCCGATGTACCGGCCAGTTTGTGAGCCGCGTTGCGTAAATCCTGTAAAGAGGAAAGCTGCTGATCTGCAGGCGGGTTGGCCGTGATCTCGGCGATGGCGGCATCCAATACACCGAGCCGTTCGTTCAGACTGTCGGCGAAGGCCTCTCGGAGCTTGGCGAGTTTTGCTTGAAGTTCGTCTGGAAGGGCGGCGTCACTCATGATCTTCACCTCGCTCGTTTTAACCTTGTTCCGCCCAAAGACTGCGGATTTGATCGGCCAAAGTCATCGGATCGAACGGCTTGGCGATAACGCCCGCCGCGCCAAGAGATTTATACTGTTCCTTGTCGCTCTCCATCACCTTGGCGGTCATGAAGATGATCGGCACGTCCTTGAGATGATCAATTTTACGGACTTCCCCAAAGGTCGTGGGGCCGTCCATGCCGGGCATCATAACATCCAGCAGCATCAAGTCCGGGGTATGGTTTTTCAGGACTTCCAAAGCTTCGAGGCCCGAATTGGCCACTTCGACGGAAAACCCCCCAATAGATTCCAAGGCCACCTTGGCGACCGCCTGGATATCCGCTTCATCCTACACCAAAAGGATATTTTGTAGTTCACCTGACATATACTCTTTCCTCAACTTGAATGGGGCTATCCTAAGTCTATTCGCGCCAGGGTCAATTCCCCCAGGGGCGCGCTCGATCCGAATTCTTCCTTAGATGGGCACAAATACCGGGAAATCAAACAAAAAAATGGGACCGTCGACCGGTCCCATTTAGTTTAGTCGATGAGGTATCAAAGGAAGGAATGCGAGGTCCTTTGGCTGAAAATCAGCCACACCCCATCGAGCCCCAAACTGTTGGCCAACATCTTACCCAAGGATAAGAATCGGCCATGAACTCAATGTAGACGCCTCTTCCGGCAGTTTCGCGCGTCAGCGGCGTCAAAAACTAAGCCCGTAGTAAACACTATTCATGCAACGAGAAGGCGAACGCGGTGTATCAAAACTGCAAATCGATATGACAAATGTTTTCCTTCATGTGAATAGCTGTTACACTGCCGTCCTGTGGAGGAATCTCGGACATGCAAAAACACCTGCTGATCGTTGAAGATGACGAGTTGGTACAATCTCTGCTGGCCGCCTATCTGCGGGCTGAGAACTTCAAAGTCAGCTATGCCAGCACCGGCAAAGAAATGCTGGCGACCATGAACAGTGAGGCGATTGATCTTATTCTGTTGGACTTGGGCCTGCCCGACGAAGACGGTCTGACCCTGACTCGTCAGGTGCGGGCGCGGTCCAATGTACCGATTGTCGTGATCACGGCGCGCAAAGTCCGGGAGGACCGACTGACAGCGTTGGAACTAGGCGCGGATGACTATTTGACCAAGCCCTTCGATCCGGAGGAATTGGTTCTACGGCTGCACAATCTACTGAATCGGCCGGGTGCGGATTCGTCATCATCATCGGCCATACGTTCTCATGATATTCTGGAGTATGACGGCTGGCGTATCGATATCGGTGGACATACGGTAACGTCACCTGCCGGCGGCGATGTCATCTTAACCAATGCAGAATTCAATCTTTTCGCCGCATTGGCAAAGGCGCCCAACCGGGTGTTGAGCCGGGACTATCTTCTGGACGCGATTTCCAGGGACGATGACGCGCCCTCTGACCGGTTGATCGATGTATTGATCAGCCGAGTACGCAAGAAGGTCGAGGAAGACGCCAAGAAGCCGCGCCTGATCGTAACGGTGCCGGGCTGCGGCTACAAATTCACCGGCGTCTCTTAACTACCTCCTCGAATAATTACCTACTTGATCGCCTATTTGATTGCCTGAGGATTAATCGGCGAGCCGGTGCCCCGTGAGATCACCAGCGGCGGCGCGCACAGGAAAAACTCGTAAACGCCGTCCTTGGCGCAGTCTTCCACCAGTTCCCGCAAGTACCAGATCTCACCATGCACGATGCCGATATAGGGAATGGTCACCCAGTGCCACGGCTGATTGGTGCCGTCGACCGTTTCGTTCGGTCGCACCTCGATGCCCCAAGTGTCGGAGCAGATACCGGCGATTTGTTTTTCGTGGATCCAGTCAACAGTTTCAAAGGCCAGACCCGGCGCATCTCCACCGCCATAGCCGCCCCAGTCGCCCTTGTCCAAGCAGTCGGCCATTTGGCCGGTGTTAACAATCACGAAATCGCCGCGCTTGATTTCCACACCTTGCTTTTTGGCGGTGGCGTCGAGATCGCGGATGGTAATGCCGTACCCGTCCGCCAGGCGCTTCTTGCCCTTGTAGCGGGCGACATCCAGCAGGACGCCGCGGCCGACCATCTTGTTGGCGAACTTCTCGATGCCATTCTTGTGGGCGCCCCGGGAGTCGACCAGGGTCGCGCTATAGCCGTTCCACATTTGATCGCCGGCAAAGACGTGGGACAAGGCGTCCCACTGGCTGGCGGCCTGGGTCGGCAGGTTGATCGTGTCATCGGCGTAGCGCATGCCGACCAGGGGTTCCTGAATGCCCTGGACCGCGTCGGTGCCGGTGGCGAGCATTTTATGCAGCGGGTTATAGCGGCCGCCGAACAACCCCTTCTGCGGCCCGTTCTCGTCCAACTCCAGACCGAGGCGGAAGACCTTGCCTTTCTTAATCAGCTTGGCGGCGTCGACGATGTCTTCCGGCTTGATGTAATTGAGCACACCCAGTTCGTCATTGCGGCCCCACTTACCCCAGTTCGAGAGCTGTTTGCCCTTACGGATGACATCAGCCTTGCGGAGGCCCTTCTTGCCGCGCCGTGCACTGGCCTTTTTCTTGATCGCTTTCTTTTTCGCTGCTTTCGCCATGATGGAAACTCCCCTGATGCGAATTTGTTAATGTTGCCGCCATCCTAAGGCCCGGCTTTTTTCCTGTCGAGGGCATAGCCGGATATATCTGCGCCGCCCCGGCTTTGGCCTTGCGAAGGCGGGGATTATTTCAATAATCCGGGGCGACGACATCGAACCCAGACGGATGCTTATATTATGACCGATTGGATGGATAAGCCGATCTCGGAAACGTCAGCGGCGCTTCGTGACGGGAAGCTTTCGGCCCGATCCCTAACCGAGGAGGCAATCGCCCGGCACGACAAATGGGACGGCCAGCTCCAAGCCTACAAGAGCTGGGATGCGGACTATGCGCTCACCCAGGCCGGCCTCGCGGACGACGCCTTCAAATCGGGACGTGATTTGGGTCCTGCGCAGGGCTTGGTCTTTTCGGTCAAAGACATCTATGGCGCGACCGGCTTCCCCACCTTTGCCGGTTCGCCGAAACAACTCCCGTCGGAGGACTGGTCCAAGGACGGCACCATGGTCGCGAAGGCCCGGAACCAACTGTGCGTGGTGCCTGGCAAGACCCATACGGTGGAATTCGCCTATGGCGGACTTGGCACAAATCCCCATTGGGGCACGCCGCGCAACCCCTGGGACGCGGACGATCACCGTACGCCCGGCGGGTCGAGCTGCGGCGCCGGCGTCAGCCTGTGGGAAGGCTCGGCGCAGATTGCCTATGGCACGGATACCGGCGGCTCGGTCCGGGTGCCGGCCTCCATGACCGGCTGCGCAGGGCTGAAGACCACCAAGGGCCGCTGGCCGACCGACGGCATTACCGAGCTCAGCACCACCATGGACACGCCGGGCATCCTGGCGCGCTCCGTCGCAGACATCGCCTACGGATTTGCCTGTCTCGATCCGGCGGCGCGAACCGCCAACGCCAAGCCGATTGCGCCGGCAGAGATCAGCAGCATGCGTCTCGGCGTCACCAGCCACCATTTCTGGGAAAGCTGCGATGCGGATGTGGCGGATACGGTTGAAAAAGCCATCTCGGAAATCTCCGCTCAGGCCGGCCGGACGACACCCATGGCCTTCCCGGAAGCAGGCGAATCGGTCCGAGTCCTGGGCGAAGGGGCCATTGTCGCGGCGGAAGGCTGGGCCTTCCTGGAACGCTGTCTGCCCGACTGGATCGATACGCTGGACCCGCTGGTCAGAAGCCGGATGGAAGATGGCCGCATCGTGACCGCGCCCCGCTACCTCAACGCGCTCAGACGGATCGCAGAGCTGCAGGCCTCTACCTACGCCAGGATGAAAGAGATCGACGTCCTGCTGGTCCCGACCATCCCGGCGACGCCGCCCAAAGTGGATGATGTGCAGGGAGCAAATTCCTACAAAGCCGCCAACCTGCTGGCGCTCAGCAACACCATGCCCGGCAATGTTTTGGGCCTTTGCTGCATCACCCTGCCGGCGGGTAAGGATGGGTCCGGCATGCCGGTAGGCCTGCAGCTCATCGCCAAACCGAACGACGAGGAACGCCTGATCGCCGTTGCGCTGGCAATCGAAAATATCATTGGGTCCGCCATCGACCGGCTGGGCAGCCCGCCCCTCGGTGGCGTATAGAAAAGGAGAAAGATTGATGAGAGTTCCGGTGAACGGCATCTCCATGTACTACGAAATCGACGGCACGGAAGGAAAGCCTTGGCTGACCTTTTCCAACAGCCTGTGCGCCACCGTGCGCATGTGGGACGAACAGGTCGAGGTCCTGAAGGATGATTTCCGCATCCTGCGCTACGACACCCGGGGACACGGCCAGACCGAACCGGCCGCCGGCAAATATTCCCTGCCCCAGCTGGCGGAAGATTTGCTGGACCTGTGGGACGCGTTGAAGATCGAAAAATCACACTATGTCGGCCTGTCTCTGGGCGGGTTTACCGCCTGGCCCTTGGCGGCCAAGTCGCCGGACCGATTGTTGAGTCTCGCCATTTGCGACTCCCGCGCCGACTGCCCGGACGCCTATCAGGCGTTTTGGAATGGCCGGATCGAGCTGGTCACCAACGAAGGCATGGAATCCATCGTCCAGCCGACCGCGGAACGCTGGTTCACCGAAGACGCGCTTAAAAACCAGCCGGACACGATCGAAGAGGTCAAAGGCATGATCCGGGACACGTCCGCCAACGGTTATATCGGTTGCGCCCACGCGATCCTGGGGCTCGACTATCTAGAGACCCTGAAGGATATCTCCGTGCCGACCATTTTCATCGTCGGTTCGCAGGATCACGCCACACCGCCGGAAGCGTCCAAGGACATGCAGTCTCGGGTCACCGGCAGCCAGTATGTGGAAATCGATCCCGGTTCGCACCTCTCGAACATGGAAAACCCGGCGGACTTTAATAAGGCCCTGACCGGGTTTTTGGCTGGCCTGTAAGTCCATTACCCTGGAAGGAACATCATTATGAGCAAACTCGTCGGCGTCGTTGGCCTTGGAATCATGGGCGGCTCGTTCGCCCGCAATATGCTGAAGGACGGGGTCCCTGTCATCGGTTTCGATATTTTGGAGGACAATGTACAAGCCATCGTCGATGCGGGCGGCCAAGCCGGCGCGTCACCCAAGGATGTGGCGGAAAAGGCTGACGTGGTGATTACCTCGCTACCGTCGGTCAAAGCTTTCGAGGCGGTGATCTCCGGCGAGGACGGGATCAAGGCCGCCGGCAAGAAGGGTCTGATCGTCATTGAATGCTCCACCTTCCCGATCGCCGACAAACAGGCGGCCCACGATGCGCTGGCCGAGGTTGGGACCATTGCGCTGGACTGCCCGATCAGCGGCACCGGCTCCCAGGCCGCCAACAAGGACCTGTCGGTCTATGTCAGTGGCGATGAGACCGCCGCCAAAGAGGTGCAGTTCGTCTTCGACGCCTTTGCCCGCTCCACTTTTTATGTGGGCGCGTTTGGCAACGGCAGTAAAATGAAGTTCGTCGCCAACCACCTGGTCCATATTCACAACGTAGCAACGGCGGAGGCCTTTGTGCTGGGCATGAAAGCCGGGCTGGACCCGGCGACCATCTATGAAGTCATTAAGGACGGTGCGGGCAATTCGCGCATATTTGAATTGCGCGGCCCCATGATGGTGGAGGACGATTACTCGGCAGCCACCATGAAGATGGGCATCTGGCTGAAGGACATGACCACCATCGGCGATTTCGCGTCCGAGCTGAATTGTCCGACACCGCTGTTCACCGCGGGACGGGATATCTATCAGGCCGGCCTCGCCCACGGTATGCACGACCAGGACACGGCGTCGGTCTGCCGGGTGCTGGAAGACATGGCCGCCCATAAGCGCAAATAAGATGAAGGGATAAGAGAATGGAATCGCCTCGGGACAGGCTGCCCTATTCACCGATCACAGACCGGCCGAAACTGACGCTGCCGGGCGGCGCACGGATGGCCGTCTGGACCATCATGAACGTGGAACATTGGGACAGCGACAATCCCCAGCCCCGCACCATCCTGCCGCCGCCCATGGGCCAGCCACTGTTGCCCGACGTGCCCAACTGGTCATGGCATGAGTACGGCAACCGGGTTGGGTTCTGGCGGCTCCGGGACATGTTCAAGGATTACGGCGTCACGCCGACCCTGGCCATGAACGGCAAGATCATCGAGAGCTATAAACCCATCGTCGACGTGGCGCTGGAGGCCGGCTGGGAGTTTATGGGCCACGGCTATATCCAAGGCCCCATGCACCGGCTGGATGATCAGCGGGAACATATCCGCAGCACCGTGGAAGCGATCCGGGATTTCACCGGCAAAGGTCCCCGCGGCTGGGAAAGTCCCGGCCTGACTGAAACCATGGAGACGCTGGATATCTTGGCGGAGGAAGGAATCGAATATGTGGCCGATTGGCCGCTGGACGACCAACCGGTGGAACTGAACGTCAAATCAGGCAAAATGTATTCGGTCCCCTATCCGGTAGAGACCAACGATATTACGATGATGGCGCTCCATCATCATTCATCAGAGGAGTTCGCCACCAAGTGCATCGACCACTTTGACCGCTTGTACGAAGAGTCGGCGGACATCACCCGGGTGATGGGGATCAGCATGCACACCTACATCAGCGGCGTGCCCCACCGGTCCAAATATGTGGAACAGGTTTACAAGCACATTACGTCCAAACCTGATGTTCTAATCTGGACCGGGGAACAAATTCTCGACTGGTTTATTGAACAAACGTCTTAATCGGCATTTTTTACGGAGGAAAGATCATGGCACTAGAACGTATCAATCCTGACGGTATGTATAAGCCCAACAAGGGCATCTACAGCCAGGTGGTGAAATCCACCGGCTCCACCACGGTCCATGTGGCCGGCACAGTATCGTTTGACGAAGACGCCAATGTTGTCGGCGTCGGCGATATGAGCGCCCAGGTGCAGCAGATACTGGCCAATATAAAAGTTTCCCTGGAAGCGGCCGGCGCTTCGCCGTCGGATGTGGTGCGGATCAACGTCTACACGCTTGACTGTGACGACTATGTGCAGAACGGCGCGCCGCATGTGATCGCCTTTTTCGGCGACACTAAGCCGGTTTCCACCACGGTGGCGGTCAGCCGGCTGGTGCATCCCGACTGGGTCGTCGAGATCGAAGCCACGGCGGTGATTGATTAGGGTCCGGACCCTAACGCACCTCTCGGTCTCCAACGAAGTAGCTACCCGCCTTGGCGGGCATTGATCCCGCCCCGCCCAGGCGGTAAATTCCGCGCAATTCAACACGCGCGCGGCATTACATATATGTATGCGCGCCGAAAGTGCGCCGCACATCTTATACCGGAAGGAAAACAGACCCCATGATCGATCTCTACACTTGGTTCACGCCGAACGGCCGCAAAATCTCCATCATGCTGGAAGAAATCGGCATGGACTACGAAGTCCATCCCGTGAATATCGGCAAGGGCGAACAACACGAACCCGAGTTTCTGAAAATCAGCCCGAACAACAAAATTCCGGCAATTGTCGATCGGGACAACGGCATGGCGCTGATGGAAACCGGCGCGATCCTGATGTATCTCGGCAAGAAGTCGGGCAAACTGTTTCCGACCGACGAAAAGAACTATTGGGATATGATGCAGTGGCTGATGTTCCAGAAAGCCAGCGTCGGCCCGATGTTCGGTCAGGTTCACACGTTCGTGAAATACGGCGAAGGCAAAAACGTGGAGGCCAGCGAGCGCTACCTCAACGAATGTAAGCGCCTCTACGGCGTGATGGACCGGCATTTGGCGGATAAGGATTATTTCGTCGCCGGCGAGCTGACCATTGTCGATGTCGCCATCTTCCCCTGGGTCGGTCGTCACGATTGGCAGACCGTCGATCTCAACGAGTTTCCGAATGTCTGCAAGTGGTACGTTAACCTGGCCAACCGCCCGTCCTTCCAGGCCGGCTGGAAGGTGCCGGAGAATGACCAGCCGCTGCCCATGCCCAGCTAACTCAAACCATTTTTTAGGAGAGACCCCATGCCCGCATATTGGCTCGCCCGTTCCAAAGTTAACGACGCCGAAGGCTACAAGCGTTACACCGATTTGGTGCCGGATATTCTCAAGAAATACGGCGGCAAACCACTCAGCCGCGGCGGCAAGTATCAAGTCATGGAAGGCCCGGAATACTTCAACCGCTTCATCGTGGTCGAATTCCCGACCATGGAAGACGCCGTTGCCTGCTTTGAATCCGATGAATATCAAGCAGCGGCCGCGTTCCGCCGAGACGGTTCCGGCGAAGTAGAGAACGTCATCGTCGACGCCACGTCTGGCGACGGGCTCGGCACCTGATCGACGGTTTGTTTTAACGGAGAGACGCCATGACAGATACGCCCTCGCCCCAGGACATGGAAGAGCGGATCGCCCGGTTTAAGGACCTGAAGTACAGCAAGACCGGCTATCTGGACACGCGCATCCCGGAACATGAACGGCACACCTACAATGTGATCGGTCGGGGCGTGACCGAGGACCCGAATTTGGCCCCGGCCATCACGGATTCCCGGGATTTCAACCTGACCTTCATCGGCGCCGATCCCGGCAAAGGCGCGGCGCTGCATGATCATCCGACCGTCGAAGTATTCATCCCGATGACCGGCAAATGGGCCATCATCTGGGGCGATGACGGCGAGAACGAGGTAATTTTGGATCAGTTCGACACCATGTCGGTGCCGCCGGGCGTAATGCGGGGGTTCCGCAATGAAAGCGAAGAGCACGGATTCATCATGGCGATCCTGGGCGGCTCTGATTCCGGCAATGTGGACTGGGCCGAAAAGGTGCTGGAACGCGCCCGCCAAACCGGCCTGGCCCTGGATGAAGACGGGCGCTTGGTCGAACTGGCCCCCGGCGAATAAGGGAGACATCAAATGCCGTTAACAACCCTTGATCACTATTCCATCCGTACTCTGAAGCTGGAAGAAACCCGCGAGTTTTACGAGCAACTCGGCATGCATGCGGGCGACCGGCCTGATTTTCCCTTCCCCGGCCACTGGCTCTATGTCGGCGAAAAACCGCTTGTTCACTTGGTCGGTATTGATCCGGAAAATCCGCAGGGACTCTACGACTACCTCGGTGAAAAGGTGGATTTTGAAGACGGCGGTGGTGCAGTGGACCACATCGCCTTCAACGCCACCGACCGGGCCGGACTGAGAAACAAACTGACGGACCTGGGGGTACCCTTCAAGGAGCGTAAGGTCCCGAATATGGAACTGCACCAGATTTTCGTCGATGATCCCAACGAGATCACCGTCGAGATCAATTACTGGGAAGACTAGACACTACTTTCAGCTTCTATTTTCTTTGGGCCCCCACGGCTTCCAGCAGACCTTCCAGCATTTCATACGGCTGGGCGCCGACCGCGCCCTGACCGCCCGCCACAAAGGTGGGCACACCGGTCACGCCGTATTGCCGGGAGAGGTTCCAGTCGGCATCGACCGCCGCCTCGAAGGTACGATTTTCGATCACCTCGCGGGCCTGATCGACCGGTAAGCCTGCCTTTTCAACCACATCCAGCAACACCTCCGGGTCCCCGATGTTCCGGCCATCCACGAAATAGGCCCGGTAAATGCCGGTGTGCAACGCCTCCACGTCCTGATCGAGACTGTCCGCCCATTTGCCGAGCTCCTGGGCGAGGCGACTGTTATAGGTGTGGGTGCGTTGGCCGTACTCCAGTCCCTCCCCGTCCATGAGGCCTTTCATCCGCTGGTACATGGCGTCGATATCCACGTCCCGGCCGGCAAACAGCTCTTCCAGGGATTGCCCCTCCGCCGGCGTTTCCGGATGCAAGGGGAAGTGGACCAGCTTGACCTCGATATCAAAGTTTTCCTTCAGTTTTTCAATACGCCCGGTACTGAGATAACACCACGGTCAGACGTAGTCGGAAAATATCTCCAAGGTGATTGGTTCGGCCATGACGGCTCCTTCAAATAAACTGTGTTGATTAATGGCCTCACCATGCCAGTTGAGCTTGACGGCGGCAAACGGGAAACCCATCACAAACACGTAAAATACCAATTCCCTGTTGTATTTTGGGAAATTCCCGGTATCAATCTGCACTACAAAGATAAATAAACAGGGAGCTATGGGTATCATGGCGGACAGCGAGTCCGGGACCGCGGCTACACAAAACACGGCTATCGACACTCTCTTCGAGAACTTTGCGAAGGGATTAAACATCCTGTCGGCAGCGTGGATTTCCTCTGTGGCTGTTCTTATCCTGTATGACGTCACCGGACGGGAGTTTTTTGACGCTCCGTTCCACGGCACCAACGAAATCGTGTCGAACTCGGTGCTTTCCATCCTGCTATTGCAATTACCGCTTTCTATCCTGAACCGGAATTCGCTTCGCACCACCATCCTCTTTGACAAGGTGGGCATCCGAGGCAAACAAACGATTGACACCATCTCCTATCTTTTGGCCGCATTGTTGTTCCTGGCGATTGCGCTTGGCGGCTGGCCCAACATGATGGAATCCTGGGAAATAATGGAGCAGGAAGGTTCCGGCATTATTGAAATCCCTGTGTATCCCATCCGCACCCTTGTGGTGTTTATCGGTTTCGTCGGCACGGCCATTTCCCTTCTTCTCATGTACCAATGCATGTCCCGGCCTAAGGATTATGAAGCGCACGTGTTAGAAGGCGAATAAAATTCAGGCCTGGATAACAACGCAAACAGAGAACTCGCATAGACTGGTAGACCCGACATGGAATTTGACCAAAATACAGTATTGATTGGCATGTTTGTGCTGATGTTGTTGGGCATTCTGTCCGGGGTTCACATCGGTTTTGCGTTTGGCCTGACGGCGCTGCTCGGCAACATTCTGTTGTTCGGTGGTATGGACGGCGATTGGCAGGGCGGGTTTGAGATCGCCATGTCAGGCGTCGGCAGTGTGTCGTACGAATATTTACGAAGTGAAGTCTTCGCGGCCATCCCACTCTTTATGCTCCTAGGCGACTTCGTGAATAAGTCGGGATCGGCGCGCGACCTCTACAACCTGATCAATCACGGCCTGAAAAGAATTCCGGGACGGCTCGCCGTTGCCACGGTGGCCGGCAACGCGGTGTTCGCGGCCGTGACCGGCGTCTCCATCGCCGCTGCTGCGGCCTTCAGCCGGATCGCCTATCCGCAAATGCGGCACTATGGCTATGACAGGCAATTCGCCTTGGGCTCGGTCGCCGGTAGTGCGTGCCTGGGTATGATCATCCCCCCCAGCGTGCTGTTGATCGTGTGGGGCATTATCGCCGAGAAGTCCATTGCCCAGCTGTTTATCGCCGGCGCCATTCCCGGTCTGATCCTTGCTGTCTTCTACATGATTTACATTGGCGTCATGGCGACCCTGAAGCCGGAGCTTGCGCCACCCGTCAGTGAGGAAGAGGCCCCGCTAACCAAATCGGAAATCGCCTCGGGCTTCGGTATCGGCGCGTTGATCCTGGTGGTCCTGGGCGGCATCTGGGGCGGGTTGTTCACCCCGACCGAAGCCGGCGGCGTTGGCGCTGCGGCAGCCATGATCCTGGGTATTTTGAAAGGCATGCGGTTGAAACAAATCGCCATTGCCGTCGTCGATTCCGGTAAAGCGGCCGCGCCGATTATGTTCCTGCTGCTGACCGCCAATATGTACGCCAAGTTCATGGAAGCGGCCGGCATGTCAGAGTTGATCCGCGAAACGTTCGAAACCTATGACCTGGGTGAGATCGGCATCATCCTTGTCATTATCGTCATCTGGCTGCTCTTGGGCATGATCCTGGATTCGATCTCGATCATCCTGATCACCGTGCCGATCTTCGCGCCGATCACCGAGCCGTTCTTTGATCCGATCGCCTTCGGCATCTTTGGCATCCTGGTAATTGAGGCTGGTCTGCTAACGCCGCCATTCGGACTATTGGTCTACACAGTAAAGGGATCGGTGGAGGATAAATCCGTCAAGTTATCGGAAATATTCAAGGGTTCTGTCCCTTATTGGATTTTGATGCTGCTCGTCATGCTGATCATCTGGTCAACACCAGAAGTCGCGACCTGGCTGCCATCGAAGATGATATAAGGAAGGGATTGGCCTAACCGCGTATTTTTGCCACATTTTAACGGCAGGGTGCGCCTGACATGAATAGAATTTACGTTCAGCCCCGGGTTTCGGGCGACTATTGGAACCCATTTGTCACAGTCGTGAAAACAGGAGGTAGTACAGTGAGTAAAATCATCAAGCAAACAGGTATGGCGGGTGTCGCTGCTCTGGCGGTTTTGGCCGTTGGCGCGCAATCCCAGGCCGCGACCATCAAGGGTAATGAAATCACCATGCGTGTCGGTTCCGGCCACGCCCCATTTATCACCTACGTGAAGGAAGTCTCCAAATATTTCCTGCCGAACGTGAAAAAGCGGGTCGAAGCTGAAACCAAATACAAGATCAACTTCAAGGAACACTATTCCGGTACGGTCGTGAACGTTTTCGACACGCTGGAAGGTACGCAGGACGGTCGTCTCGACATCGGCGCTTGGTGCGTCTGCTTTGACGACGACAAGGCCATGGCCATGAACCTGACCTATTATGTGCCGTTCCATGAGCCGAACGCCATCAAAAACCAAAAGATCTTTGCTGACCTGGTCGCCAAACATCCGTCCATCCAGCAAGATTATGAAAAGCGGTATAAGCAGAAACTGATCGGCATCACGGGCTTCAACAATTATGGCCTGCTTAGCGCCTTCGACTGGAAGCGCTTTGAAGACCTCAAAGGTAAGAAGATCCTGGCCGCCGGCCCGAACCTGCCGTGGGTGAAGGGTGGTATTCCGGTGCGGACGACCATTCCGAAAGCCGCGCAGCAGCTGCAAACCGGCGTTGGTGAAGCGATCGTTCTGTTCCCGGACACCGACTACAAGCTGAAGCTGCACGAAGCCACCAAGGGCGGTTTCTACACGGTCACCGATTTCGGGGCGGTCATTCAGATTTCCCTAACCATGAACGTGCGGGCCCGCAAGAAGCTGCCGCCGGAAGTCGTCAAGATCATTGATGAAGAAGGCATCAAGTACGGCACGCATTCCGCCGCGACGTCTCAGAACGACCATGATTGGGGTCTGAACAAGCTGAAAGAAGCTGGTGTAAAAATCCGCACCATCGATCCGGACGCCAAGGTCGCCTGGGCGAAACAGTTGGCCGACTGGCCGAACCAGCGCGCCCAGGACGTGAAGGCCAAGAAAAAAGTCGACATGCCGACGATGATGCGTGATTACATCAAGATGGTTGAAGCCGGTGGACACAAGTTCCCGATCGACTATGTGATCAAATAATATCGCGTCCAGCGAACAAGGAAACGGCCGGTGAAAATCACCGGCCGTTTTTTTGTGCCCATTCTTTGTCTCTGCGATTTCAGGTTCGAAGCTTACCAAGCGCCGTCAACACCCGTTCCGGCGTAAAGGGTTGCGCCGCTACCCGAGCCTTGAACGGCTTCAACGCATCGTTGATGCCGTTCATCACCGCGCCCGGCGCACCGGCGGTGCCGGCCTCTCCCGCGCCCTTGGCGCCCAATTCCGAATCCAGGGTCGGACTTTCCACGTGGCCGACGTCGATATCCGGCATTTCGAACGCCATCGGCACCAGATAATCCGCCATATTGCCGTTCAGCAACTGGCCTTCCGGGCTGTAACGGCATTCCTCGAACAGCGCGCCACCGAGCCCCTGGACCACGCCGCCCCGGACTTGCTCGTCCACCAGCTGCGGATTGATTACGGTGCCGCAGTCTTCGACCACCCAGTGCTTAAGCAGGGTGACAAAACCGGTATTGATGTCGACCTCCAGGTATGACGCCTGGACGCCGTTGGTGAAGGCAAAAGGGAATTTCTTCGGCACATAGTGGCGCACCGCCGCCAGCTCGGTCTGGAAATCCTGAGGCAGCGTGTCACCCCGGTAGTAGCCGATGCGTCCGACCTCTGCCAGGCTGATCCGCTCGTTGCCGGTGTCCTTATCAACCACTTGGTTTTCGCGAATGTCCAAGCTCTCCGGATCCGACTGCAGCATGATGCCGGCCAGCTGCAGGCACTTACCTCGTAGCTCCTTGCCGGCCTGCACCGTGGCTTCGCCACCGATGCCGGCTGCCCTGGATGCCCAGGTGCCGCCGCCGTAGGGCGTGATCTCGGTGTCGCCCATAATGACCTTAACCTTATCCATGGTAACACCCATGGCCGTCGCCGCGCATTGGGCCACCACAGATTCAGCCCCCTGGCCCTGCTCGGAAACGCCGATCTGCACAATGACGTTGCCCTTGGCGTCCAAGCGGATAAACGCGCCGTCCTGAGCCGAAATGGGCGCGCCGCCGACGCCGTAGAACATGGCGCTCGGGTTGGTCACTTCGATAAAGGTCGAGAAACCGATGCCGCGATAGATGCCGCTCTCCCGCAGCTCTGCCTGTTCTTTACGCAGACCTTCATAGTCCATCATCTCCAAAATCTTATCGAGGCTAGCATGATGGGAGAGGTCCTCGAACGGCATGTTGGTGATGGATTTGCAGGGGTAGGCGTCATCCTTGAACAGGTTCTTGCGCCGCACCTCCACCGGGTCCATGCCGATGGCGTCAGCGGCCAAGTCCACCAGCCCCTCGGTCAGGGCGGCGGCAATCGGGTGGCCCACCGCCCGGTACTGGCACATGGGCACCTTGTTCTGGAACACCACCTTGGTGCGCGCCCGGTAGGCTTTGATATCGTATTGGCCGCCGGTCAGGTTGACGATCTGGTTGGCCTCAATCCCGCTGGTCCGGGGATAAACCGAATAGGGCCCGATGCCGGTGATGTCGTCGAAATCGATGCCTTGAATAATGCCGTCATTGTTGATGGCGATCTTGGCCGTGATCCGGTGATCCCGGGCGTGAATATCGTTGGAGAAGGATTCCAGCCTATCCGCGATGAACTTCACCGGACGATTGAGCATGATGCTGAGCGCCACGGTCGCGTATTCATCCGCATAGGAGTGCACCTTGATGCCGAACGCCCCGCCCACATCCTTGGCGATGACCCGCACCTTGTGATCTTCCAACCCCATATGTTTGGCGAACAGGGTCTGCATCATGTGCGGCGCCTGGGTGGATAGATAGACCGTCAGCTGATCTTCGGACGGATTGAACTCGGAAACGATGGACCGCGGCTCCAGGGTTACACCGGTATGGCGGCCATAGTGATAGGTTTCCTCGACCACATGGTCAGCGTTGGCAAAGGCCTCGTCCACGTTCTCGGTCTCGAATACGCGCTGCCAGGCCAGGTTATCGCCCAAATCTTCGTGAATGACCGGGGTCGACGGGTCCAGCGCCGTTTCCATATCGGCGACGGCAGGCAGCTCCTTCCATTCCACGCTCAGACAGTCGACACCATCTTCGGCGGCGGCGCGGGAACTGGCGACCACGGCGACCACCGGCTCCCCTTGCCAGGTCGCTTTCTTCAGCGGCAAGGCATATTGCGGCTGGGATTTGAGGCCTTCCAGGTGGGTCAGCACGCCGACCCAGGGTTCACACACCTCCGCCATTTCCTTGCCGGTAACAACTTTGACCACGCCCGGAGAACTTTCCGCCGCCGACGTGTCTATATTGACGATCTCGGCGTGTGCATAGGGGGACCGAAGATAGGCCACATGCACCATCCGGGGCAGCTTTACATCGTCGGTGAAGACGCCGCGGCCCTCCAGCAAACGCCGGATGTTGGGCCGGGGCACACTGCGCCCGATATAGCTGTTGGGCCTATCGAGTATATGGTCGTTGGTTTGATCGTTCATGGCACCTACCCCATTTTCAGACCGGTCATTGTTTTAGCCGGCCTTTATTTGAACTCCTACGCGCGGGTTAGACTTTACCCAGCGCCTCTAATATCCGTTGCGGCGTAAAAGGCTGACGGTTGACGGTCGCGCCCAAGGGCCGCAAAGCGTCATTAATCGCATTCATGATCGCCGCCGGCGCCCCGGCGGTACCCGCTTCGCCCGCGCCCTTCGCGCCCAGCTCGGACTCGCCCGTTGGCGATTCCACATGGCCCACCACGATATCCGGCATTTCGAAGGCCATGGGCACCAGATAATCGGCCATATTGCCGTTCAGCAATTGGCCTTCGGGACTGTACAGACATTCCTCATAGAGCGCGCCGCCGATCCCCTGGACCACGCCGCCTCGCACCTGGTCATCGACCAGTAGTGGATTGATCACCGTGCCGCAGTCTTCCACAACCCAATAGTTCAGGAACTTCACCAGGCCGATGTTCACGTCCACTTCCAGGTAGACGGCGTGAATGCCGTTGGTGAAGGCAAATGGGAATTGCTTGGGCACATGGTGGCGGGTGACCACCAGCTCCGCCTGGAAATCCTTGGGCAGCGTATCGGCCCGGTAATAGGCAACCCGCCCGATCTCGGCCAGGTCCATTCGTTCCCGCCCATCAGAGCCATCCACGATCTTGTTTTCCCGGATATCCAATGTGACCGGATCAGCCTGCAGCATGATACCCGCCACTTCGAGAATGTTTTTGCGGAGCGCGTGACCTGCCTTGACCGCCGCTTCGCCAGCGATCCCGGTACCGCGCGACCCCCAGGTGCCGCCGCCATAGGGAACATTCTCCGTGTCGCCGGTGATAATCTTCACTTTATCCGGCGTCACGCCAACAGCCGATGCCGCGACTTGGGATATAACGGCTTCCGCACCCTGGCCCTGTTCGGTCACGCCGGAGGCACAAATGATATTGCCTTTGGCGTCGAGCCGGATGGTGCAGCCATCCTGGGCAGAAATCGGCGCACCGCCGGCGCCATAGAACATGGGGCTCGGACTGGTCACTTCGATCAGCGCACCGAACCCAATGCCGCGATAGATGCCCGCTTCCCGCGATGTCGCCTGATCCTTGCGCAAATCCTCATAGCCGATCATGCCGCGCAGCTTGGCGATCGCCGCCTGATGGGACAGTCTCTCGAACGGCATACCGGTCACAGATTTGCACGGATAACCGTCATCGGGACGAACATTCTTTTCTCTGAATTCCAGCGGATCCATGCCCAATTTGGCAGCGAGCAAATCCACCAGGCCTTCGGTCACCGCCGTGGCGATGGGATGACCGACCGCCCGGTATTGGCACATCAGCGCCTTGTTCTGGAACACGATGCGGGACCGCGCCCGGTAACTGTCGATCTTGTAGACCCCGCCGGTCAGGTTCAGCACCTGGTTGGTCTCGATGGCGCTGGATCGGGGATACATGGAAAACGGCCCGATGCCGGTGAGGCCGTCGATTTCCAAGGCGGTGATGTGGCCTTCCGCATCCGCCGCCATCCGGGCCTTGATCACATAATCCCGGGCGTGGATGTCGGCTTGGAAACATTCCAGCCGGTCGGGCGTATACTTCACCGGCCGCTTGAGCATCAACGATAAGGCGACCGTGGAAAACTCATCCCCGTAGGCATGGGCCTTCACCCCGAATGCGCCCCCCACATCCTTGCAGATAATCCGGACGCGGTGTTCTTCGAGCCCGAAATGCTTGGCGTAGAGGGCCTGCACCATATGCGGGCCCTGGGTCGACTGGTAGACCGTCAGCATATCCTCGCCGGCGTCATAGTGCGCCAGGACCGAACGGGGTTCCATGGTCACGCCGGTGTGGCGGCCGAACTGATATGTTTCTTCGACAACAGCCGCCGCATCTTCAAAGGCCTTGTCTACTTCGCCCTCATCAATCAGCCGTTGCCAGCAGAGATTGTCGCCGAGCTCCGGATGCATGAGGTCCGCCCCATCCGCCAGCGCCGCCTCCACATCCGTGAACGCCGGCAACTCCTTAAAATCGACAACAATCTTTTCAACCGCGTCCTCCGCCTGAGCCCGGCTTTGAGCGACCACAGCGGCAACGATCTCGCCCTGCCAGCGCACCCGGTCCATCGCCATGGGATATTGGACCGCCGACTTAAGCCCTTCGAGATGGGACAACACGCCGACCCAGGGTTCACATATCTCGGCGACATCCTTGGCCGTCGCGACCAGAACCACGCCGGGCGCGGTCTTTGCCTCGCTGGTGTCGATGCTGACAATATCCGCATGGGCGTAGGGAGAGCGCAGGTAGGCCACATGCACCATGCGCTTCAGCATCACATCATCCGTGTAGGTGCTTTGGCCATGTAACAGCCGCCGGATATTCGGACGCGGCACGCTGCGTCCGATATACGAGTTCGGCCGATCGTGAACTGAAAGACCGGACATGGCTAGCGGTTCTTCGACGTCGTTTCGATGGCGTCCACGATGGCCTGATAGCCCGTGCAGCGGCAATAGTTGCCCGAGATATGCTCCCGGATTTCTTCGCGGCTCGGTTTCGCATTCTTCTGCAACAAATCCTGCGCCGTCAGCAGCATGCCCGGAGAGCAAAACCCGCATTGGGCGGCGTTGCGCTCGTGAAACGCGGTCTGCAGGTCGTCGATCTCTCCGGTGTCACTAAGGCCCTCGATGGTTTCCACTGCACCACCATTTGCTTGTACCGCAAGGGTCAGGCAGCCGCGCACGATTTCACCGTCAAGACGCACCGTGCAGGCGCCGCAGACACCATGCTCGCACCCGATATGGGAGCCGGTGAGCTCCAGCTCGTAGCGCAGAAAATCCACCAAAGATTGGCGAGGTTCGACCAGACGGGTTACGCTCTCGCCGTTTACCGTGGTCGTAATTTGAACAGCATTTTCCATAGTGCAGCCGATCCTTTAGGCAATCAGTTGCCGGGCGACACGGCCCAGCAGTTCCTTGGCCAGATGCATCTTCATGGCGGCGGAACTGTTAATGTCATCGAAGGGTGAGAGATCGTTTTCCAGCGCCTTTTGCGCCGCCTCGATCTGATCATCGGTCACCGCACCGGCAAGGGCCGCCGAGGCATTGGTTGCCAGCATCGGGGTCGCGCCCACCCCGAAAAATACAAACCGGGCGCTGGAAACCACCCCGCCATCCACATTGGCGACGGCGGCCAAACCGGCCATGGCGTAGTCCCCGTGGCGGCGGGCCAGTTCGTCGAAAGCCGCCCGTTGCGTGCCTTTCTGTACAGGAAGCTCGACGGCGGACACCACTTCGCCCGGCTGCAGGTCCGTATCATAGAGGTCTTTGAAAAAGTCCCCGGCCTCGACGGTCCGCGTCCCGTTGGCGCTGGTCAATTCAATCCGGCCGTTCATGGCCAGCACGCAGGCCGGCAACTCGGCGGCCGGATCGGCAAAGGCGATGCTCCCACCGAACGTCCCTCGATTGCGGATGGCCACATGGGCGATATTAGGCATGGCCATATGGATCAAGGGGGCATGCTTTTCGACGTCCGCAGATTTTTCCACGTCCACATGCCGGGTCAGCGCGCCGATCCTGAGCGTATCCCCATCGACGGAAATACCTTTTAATTCATCGATTCCATTAATATCGACAACGATGCCGGGCGAAGACAAACGCATGTTCAAAGTGGCAACCAGACTTTGGCCGCCGGCAAGAATCGTCGCATCGTCCCCATGGGTCGTCAGACAACCGAACAGCTCGCTCAACGATCCCGGTTTTTCATACGAAAATGGTGATGGTTTCACCCCAGCCTCCCTGTTGGGCCGCCGGTTTTGTCCCGCCCGGTCAGCCTATGTTCCTGGCATCCCGCATAAATACAAGGATGCGCGTATTCGATAAAACGGCAAACAGACGTTCGCCTCTGAAAAATATTCTAGAGACGCCCTAACCCGAGTCAATGCCGCTCGGACCGGCTCATAATACACGGTGGAAATGCCCCGGTTGGTTTCTGAATAGTGCCTTTTGAACTTTTGCCGATCCGTGACGGCGGGTCTTGGGGGGTAATATGGTCTGGGCGGTCTCGAGAGATCGTGAATAAACGACAACCGACTTTACTCAATCCATTTTTAACAGGGAGATTCTCCATGAATATCACCAAACTGGCCCTTACCGGCGCTGCGATTAGCGCCGCCGTGGCCGCGACAGCGCCGACCAGCGCCCAGGCCGCTTGGCCGGAACGCCCCATCACCGCGGTCGTTATGTATGCACCGGGTGGCGGCACCGACACCGTGCTGCGCGCGCTGGCTGCGGAAATGCAGAAGTCCATGGACGCCAAAATCAACGTCATCAACAAGCCGGGCGCCGTCGGCGCGCTGGCCACCAAGTTCGTCCTGGGCAAGAAGTCCGACGGCTACACCCTTCTGGGTGCGGCGAACTACAACAAGTTTGCCCGCGTGAAGGGCGGCAGCACCTCAGCCTCGTGGAAAGACTGGTATTACATGCAAGCCGCGACGTCGCTGGCGAGCTGGTCCGTGCGTCCCGATTCGCCCTTTAAGTCCTTCGAGGACATCGTGAAGGCGGCCAAAGCGGCACCGGGTAAGATCAGCATCTCCACCTCCGGTTCCGGCGGTCTCTGGCATGAACTGGCGGCCCTGGTCGCTCAGGCGGCCGGCATTGAGCTGAAATATGTGCCTTACAAGGGCGGCAAGCCCGCCACTCTGGCTGGTCTGAATGGTGAAACCGACATCGCGGGCGGCGGTGTGCACGAGCACATCCAGTTCGTCGACACCGGCAAGCTACGCAACATTCAGCAGACCGGCACCTCCGACATCACCACCGATTCCGGTAAGGTCATGCGCTCCATCGGCAACATCATGCCGGGCATCAAGAGCTCCCTGCCCTTCTCCGGCATCTACAATATCGGCATCAAGCGCGATGCGCCGATTGAAGTGATCAAGGCGCTGCAGAAAGCGTTTGTCGCTGCGGTGAATTCCGATTCCTTCAAGGCGGTGGCCAAGAAGCGCAAGCTGTTCATCGACCTGAAGCTCGGCGCCGACGCCGACCGCCGGGCCGCGCAGCTTGAATCCCTGACGGCCGCGACCTTTGCCAAGCTGGGTATCAAGGGCGCGAAAACCGCCGCCGAACTCGGCCTGCCGACCCCGGCCGACTTTGACAAGTGGTGGCCGCCGAAGGGCTACAAGCCGCTGCCGCTCTAAGACCAGCTGAAGACGGTTGAAGATCACCGGGCGGGCGGACATCCAGCTCGCTCGGTTTTCTTAACCGCGCTTATTCACTCTTCCTTTTTTGCTTTTCCGTTTGAGCTGATTGATGGCCGACGAACGTAAATCGCGCATTGAGTCCGAGATCGAAAGCCTCGCCGAGGGCAAGTTCACCGGCGAGGAAGGCGGCGACATCAATTCCACGCCGGGTAAAAACCTGGGTGGCGCGGTGGTGATCGGTGCGCTTGCCATCTATGCCATGGCCATGTCGCTCACCTTCGATTCACCCGGTTCTCTTTTCACCGCCCCCGGCCTGCTGCCGTTTCTGACCGGCGCAACCCTGCTGATCATGTGCATCTTTTTAGGGATCAAAGGCGTACGCGAAGGCGGGGCCGAGGGATGGATCGGCGCACCGATCCGGGCGCTGCAGACATTCATTGCCGACGATGAAGGCCGCCGGGGCATGATGCTGATGGGCATCGTCTTTCTTTATATTCTGCTGGTGGGCTTGATTGATTTCGAGTTGGAATGGCGGACGCAAATCCTCGACTTCAAGCTCAGCAGCTACGAGGTGATCTCCTTCGTGATGATCACCTGGATCCTGAAAATCTTTTGGCAAAAGCCGGTGGTGCAGTGCTTCATCGTCTCGTTCCTGATGGTCGAAGCATTGGCCAGCACGTTCCGCTACGGGTTTTCTATCCTGATGCCGGCGGCGGGGTAGACCGATCATGGACATCCTCGCCCAAATCAACGATCAGCTTTGGTTCATCTTCACCACGCCCTGGCTGTGGGTGGTCTGCCTGATCGGGGTGACTCTGGGCATTGTCTGGGGCGCCATGCCCGGCCTGTCCACCACCATGGCCATGACCTTGCTGATCGGGCGGACCTTGGGCATGTCCCAGCATATGGCGGTGATGTTCATGCTGGGCGTCTACACGGGCTCGGTCTTCGGTGGGGCCATCTCGGCGGTTCTGATTAATATCCCCGGCACGCCGGACGCGGTGCCGACCATGATCGAAGGCCATGCCCTGGCCAAGCGGGGCGAGGGCGGCTTGGCGCTAGGCACCGCGATTGCCGCCTCCTTCCTCGGCAACTGGGTGGGCATCATCCTGCTGATCGCCCTGATCCCGGCCGTTTTGTTTCTGGCGCTCCAGTTCCGCTCATGGGAGATGTTCCTGCTAGCCCTTTGGGGGGTCGCCATCTGCGGCTCGATGTCGTCGGGCGAGATGCCGTTGAAGGGCTGGATATCGGGGTGGATCGGATTGCTGGTGTCGTTCATCGGCGCGGACCGGATTCACGGCGTGTCGCGTTTTACCTTTGATGTGCCCATGCTGGACGACGGGATCAGCTATATCCCGATCCTGATCGGCCTGTTCGGCCTGGCGGAGATATTCCGGGTGCTGTCGCAAAAAAGCCCGGCGGCTATTCCATCGGATGTGGGCCGGGTCGTCCCACCGTTCAGCATGCTGGCCAAGTATGTGAAATCCTCCATTCGCTCCGGCCTGCTGGGGACAGCCATCGGCGCCATCCCCGGCGCCGGCGCCAACGTGGCGTCGTTCTTTGCCTACGATGTCGACCGGCGGCGCGCCAAAGCGGATGAAAAGGCCAAGTGGGGCAAGGGCAGCTACGAAGCCATTGTCTGCGCCGAGGTCGCCAACAACGCCAATATCGGCGGCTCCATGCTGCCCACATTGACCCTGGGCATTCCCGGCAATGCGGCCGCGGCGGCGATCCTGGCGGCGCTGGAACTGAAAAACGTGGTTGTCGGCCCGACCATCCAGACCGAAAACCCCGGCCTGATTTTCTTTATCTATATCGGCCTGATCATCGCCAACTTCATGATGTACTTCATGGCGATCGCGCTGATTAAGCCCTGCGTCAAACTGTTCAGCCTGCCCAAGACGGTGCTGATGCCGCTGATCCTGCCGATCTGCGTCATGGGCGCGTTTGCGGTCAGCCTGAACTATTTCGATGTCTGGGTGATGTTTGCCGCCGGGGTGGTGGGCTTCGTGCTGCACCGGTTCGGCTTCCCCATGGCGCCGCTGGTGCTGGCCGTGATCCTGGGCCCGCTGGCCGACGAAAACTTCCGCCGGGCGCTCCTGGTGTTCGAAGACAAAAGCTTCTTCGATATTCTGTGGGAACGGAAGTTGGGCACCGTGTTGATCCTGGTGGTGCTCTATACCTTCTACGACGGCATCTTCCGCCGGGGAAAATAGCCCGCCCTAGTCTTTCTGCAGCAGGCGCACCAGTTCCGGCACAGGCGCGGACGGGTTTTCGCCGACCGCGCTTTCATAGACGGCGCGGACGGCATCCGCCGAGATATGCCCGGCGGCCAAATCCTCCGCCATCTGCACGTAATAGCCCAAGTCTTTATGGGCGTTGGCGACGGTAAATCGGAACGCCTCCGTGTCGCCGTTTTCCATAAAGGGGCGAAAGCGATCCAAAATCACCCCCCGGCCCGCGCCCTGCTCCAACACATCAAGATAAGTCGCCATATCAACGCCGGACTTGGCGGCGGCGGCCAGGGCCTCCGCCATCACCACAGAGAACCCGAGGGCGACAAAGTTGTGCAGCAGTTTCAAGGTATGGCCGGAGCCCACAGGCCCGCCGAAAACAATATTGTCGGCGAAGCTCTCGAACAGGGGCCTCGTGTCTTCAAAGATCATCCGGTTGCCGCCGATGATCAGGTTCAGCTTTCCCTCCTCCGCCTCTTTCGGCGTCCGGGTCATGGCGGCATCGAGAAAATTACCCCCGGCGCCCTGCACCAGCTTGGCATTTTCCTTAGTGGAACCGGGAATAGAGGTGGAGCAATCGATGACCAGGGAATTGGACCGTAGCCCCTCCAGAACGCCGCCGGATTCTTGCAGCACGGCTTCCACTTCGGGCGTGCCGGTGACGCAGAGAATGACGATGTCGCTTGCGGCGGCGACATCGGCGCACGTCGCTTCGGATGTGGCGCCGGCGGTCCGCAGGTCATCGACGGGCTGGTTGCCCGGATGGTCAAGAAACTTTACGGACCAGCCGCCCTTCAGGATATTGCCGGCAATTCCGTGTCCCATCATGCCGACACCGATGATGCCGACTGTTTTGTCTGTGAGTGCCATGACGTCCCCCAAACTTACAACGGTAGAACCAGCCGGGCCCGCAAGCCGCCGGCCGGCGAGTCCCCCAGACTGATATCGCCTCCATGCCCCCGGATCACATCCCGGGCGATGGTCAGCCCCAGCCCGACGCCGCCGGTATCCCGGTTCCGGGACTCGTCGATCCGGTAGAACGGCTTAAACGCCTCTTCCCGCTTGTCTTCCGGAATGCCGGGGCCGTCGTCATCGACCGTAATCTCAATGGCGTCACCCCGCTTGCCGGCCCGGACCGATACATTGTCCGCGTAGCGCCCGGCATTTTCCACCAAGTTGGTCACACAGCGTTTGAATGCGTTAGGTTTAACCGCCGCCGTGATTTCCCCTTCCGTATGCAAATCAATAGCCGCGCCTTTGCGCCGGGCAGCGATCGCCACCTCGTTCAACATTTGGGTCAGGTTGGTGTCCCGGGGCTTCTCATCCCCTTCCCCCCGGGCAAAGGCCAGATAACCTTCCAGCATATGTTCCATATCGGCGATGTCTTCGCGTAGGGCGTCCAGATCGTCGCCCTCCTTGGCCATCTCCAATTGCAACTTCATCCGGGTGAGCGGCGTGCGCAGATCGTGGGAGACACCGGCCAGCATATCAGTCCGCTGGGAAATCTGCCGCTGAATCCGATCCCGCATATCAATGAACGCGCTGGCGGCCTGCCGGACTTCACGCGCACCTTCGGGTTTAAATCGCCCCGTCTCCCGGCCCATGCCGAAACTGTGAGCCGCCGCTGCCAGCCGGCGGATCGGGCGCACCTGATTACGCATAAACGCCATCGCCACACCGAAGAGGATCATCGAAGTGCCAACCATCCACAGCACAAAAATATATGTTGTCGAGCTAAATAGCCGCTTTTTGTTGGTGACCACTTCGAGAACGCCTTCGGGCAACTGGATCGAAACCAGCACATGATTTTCAATGCTGATGCTATCAACCTTGAAAGGCCTCTTGACGCTCTCGTGCAGCGCCCGAATCAGCATCCTGTCAACAATGCCACCGCTCTGATCCTCCGGTAGGTTGGCGAGGATGCGGCCGTTCAGCAGAACCATTTCGAGGCCCATATTGCGCGCCGCCAAATCGTAGATCGCCCTCCGGCCCTCCGGCGTTTTGTTTTGCTGGACCAGCTCTATCATGGCGCTGATATCACCGGCCAAGCCCCGCGCCAGCCGCAGGCTGACCTTATCCCAGTGGCTTTCGTAAAATATTGCGGCGGAAACCAATTGCAGCAGGATCAACGGCAACACGATGATCAGCACGGACCGGCCGAGTAGGCTTTTGGGCAGGTACTGTTTGATGATCGCCATATGCTTTCCGCTTCCTCGCCTGGATTAGTCGGGACGAAGAATGTAGCCCTGTCCGCGTACGGTTTGAAGATATCTCGGCATTTTTGGGTCGGCCTCGATCTTCCGACGCAATCGGTTCACCTGTACATCCACAGTCCGTTCCCCGCCCCCCGGCGCGAGGATACGGGTAAGCTCTTCCCGGCTGACGATGGAGCCGGGCCGCTGCACCAATATCTTGAGCAGGTTCACCTCGGTCGAGGTCAACGGCACGATGGACTCCCCCTTGCGCAATTCTTCGCGGGTCATATCAAAGACCAGTGCACCCAAGTAAGTCTCGGTGATCTCGGGCAATTCGTCGCGGGGAATGCGCCGCAAGATCGAGTTGATGCGCAGCAATAACTCCCTAGGCTCGAACGGTTTGACCATATAATCATCCGCCCCGGCCTCCAGTCCGCTGATCCGGTCATCCGTCTCAGCCATCGCCGTCAGCATCAGGATCGGTACATCCTTGGACATGTAGCTGCCGCTGCGGACGGACTTGGCGAACTCAATGCCGTTCTCCCCGGGCATCATCAAATCCAGCACCAGAATGTCGAAGGCAATACTCGCCATCTTGGCCCGCGCGTCCGCCGCATGCTCGGCCGCCGTGACCCGAAACCCGTTTTCGCTCAGATACTTTTGCAACAAATCCCGGAGCCGGTGATCATCATCCACCACAAGGATATGGGCCGCCTCGGTGATCATTTGAATTTGGCCGCATCCGCCCGGTCCGCAACCATGCCCCGGAGCACCTCGCGGAAGCCTTCGACCGCCTCCGGACCGGCGTCGCGGAAGGTCCGCGCGATCATCTCCCTCTGATCCCGCGACACCTGTTCCTCCAGGTCCTTGCCTCTGTCGGTAAGGCTTAAAAGCCGCTGGCGGCGGTCTTCGGTTCCCTGGGTCTGTTTGATGATGCCTTCCTGGATCAACTGGCCCAGCACCCGGGAAAGACTTTGTTTGGTAATCCGCAGGATGCTCAGAAGCTCGCTGACCGTGATGCCCGGATTACGCCCGACAAAATGGATCACCCGATGATGCGCCCGGCCGAAATCAAACGCTTTGAGAATTTCATCGGGCGGGCCTGTGAAGTCCCGATAGGCATAGAATAATAACTCCATGGCGAGCCGTAGCTCATCATCGGAATAATCGGTCGGGTTTTGCTTGGGTGCCGGTGCGTCCATGATCAAATATATATGTCAGTTATGTTGACATATATGCCAGAGAATGATACTTGAGGCAACATCATTTCGTAAAAACCTTAAACAGGGAAAGATAATTACATGTCTTCGGAAGGCTTTCATGATCGCGACGGGGTGATCTGGTACGACGGTGAGATGGTTGATTGGCGGGAGGCCAACCTCCATGTCCTGAGTCACGCGCTGCATTATGCGTCCAGTGTGTTCGAGGGCGAACGGGTTTACGGCGGCAAGATCTTCAAGCTGCGGGAACATACCGAGCGACTATTCGAATCGGCCCGGATCATGGGCTTTGAAATCCCGTATACCCTGGACGAGGTCGATCAGGCCTGTATCGACGCCTGCGAAGCCAACGGCATCGTCGACGGCTATGTCCGCCCGGTCGCCTGGCGCGGCAGCGAAATGATGGGGGTATCTGCCCAGGAAACCAAAATTCACCTGGCCATCGCCGTCTGGCCGTGGCCCTCTTATTTCTCCCCGGAAGCGCGGATGAAAGGCATCCGGCTGAAAACGTCGGATTGGCGCCGCCCGCCGCCGGAATGCGCACCGGTGCACGCCAAGGCCGCCGGTCTTTATATGATCTGCACCATGTCCAAGCATCAGGCGGAATCGGAAGGCTATGACGACGCCCTGATGCTCGACTGGCGCGGCTATGTGGTTGAAGGCACCGGGGCCAATATCTTTCTGATCATGCCCGACGGTAAAATTCATACCCCCCCGCCGGATTGCTTCCTCAACGGCATTACACGTCAGACCGTGATCGAGCTCGCCAAGAAGCGCGGCTACGAGATCGTCGAGCGCCATATCAAGCCGGAGGAGCTGAACGACGCCCGGGAAATCTTTGTCACCGGCACGGCTGCCGAGGTCACCCCGGTGGGCGAGATCGACGGCATTAAATTTACCGTCGGCGACGTGACCCAGAACCTGATGGCCGACTACGACCAACTGGTGGGCCGGAAAGCAGACGCCGCGTCGGCGGCGTAACGCCTGCCGGCGGGCCGGCGCGGACGGTCATGCGATCTCCCCGGCTGAAAACCCGGCTTTGGGTGCAACTCCAGCAGCAGCAGTGCAAGCGGTTGAACCTGCCCCTCTATGTGCTGCACAAAGGCGAAGAATCCGCCGGCTCGGTCATTCTCAAGATCAACCTGATGGACGGCCGCTGTAAACTCTATACCCAAGTCACCGATATGGACGGCGACGCCGCCTGGCAAGCCCGTTCGGCCGACGGTGCGCCCGTCCCGGAAGAAGACGCCGCCGCCTACATCGCTAGGCAACGGGACTTTGATCCCGACCTCTGGGCCATCGAGATCGAGGACCCCAAAGGCAATTTCGAACTCGACCGTCCAGTTATTTGACCGAATGAGAGTCTGCTTTCGCGGAGACCACTGGCCCCTAACCAAGCAACTAAGCTCTTCAACCCAACATTAAACTGGGGATTTTTCTGTCTGAAGATTTGTGTCTAGAATGACGTCTAATCAGTCAACGGACGGGACAAGAACGATGAGCATAGCAAGACGCAACATTCACGGCGTTACCCAGTACGAAAAAGGCCGGGCGTTCGAGGGTTATACGTTGTTCGCACCGATGCTTGGGAGAAATGTCTGGCTCATCAATATGATGGGGCAGGTCGTCCACCAGTGGAAAATGGACAACGTTCCTGGAAACTACGGCAAGCTCCTCTCCACCGGCAATCTCTTATATCTGGGCAAGCTCATACCGTCGCCTTTGCCGGAGTTTGGCGGCAATGGGGGTCAACTGATCGAAGTCGATTGGAACGGCAATACGGTTTGGGAGTATGTCGATCCTCTACACAGTCATTGTTTTGCCGAGATGCCAAACGGCAACCTGATGATCGCGGTCTGGCGGGAGGTTCCCGATGAAATCGCTAGGAACGTGCAAGGCGGGCAAGCCGGCACGGAGCTCAAGGGCGTCATGTGGGGCGAGGCGATACAGGAGATCGACAAGCAGACCAAGGAAGTTCTCTGGGAATGGAACTCTTTCGATCACCTGGATCCGGAGATCGATATTTTGGGCCCGCTGCACCCGAGGGACCGTTGGACCAACCTCAATGCAATTACGGTTATGCCGGACGGGAATCTTCTGGTCAGCTTCCGTTGCATCAACACCATCGTGATCATTGACCGGGCAAGCGGGGATATCATTTGGCGATGGGGCCCCGGCCAAATTGCAGGCCAACACAATCCGACCATTGTGGAGAGTGGCAACATCCTCCTTTTCGACAATGGTGCGCACCGGGCGTACACGACCATCGATTTTTCCCGTGTGATCGAGGTTAATCCAAAAACCAATGAGATCGAGTGGGAGTACAAAGAAGACCCGCCTTTCGACTTCAACAGCTTCATTTGTTCCGGTGCACAGCGCCTGCCCAATGGCAACACGCTGATTTGTGAATCAACAAAGGGACGGATATTTGAAGTCACACGCGACCGCGAAATGGTCTGGGAGTTCAATTCTCCCTTTTATTATGATCACGCTATATTCGGCACAAACAGCATGATCTTCCGGGCGTACCGCTATACGGCGGATCATCCGGGGCTGAAAGGAAGGTCCCTGGACCCGGCAAACCACCCTGATATCAATGCACTGATGCCTCGTCGGTTCACACATGGCTACGGAGATGCCGTTCAGCATGTCACCGGCAGTAGTTTTGAACTGGGTGGATTTAGGAAAGAAGACAAGAGCTAGGCCCAACAATGGGCGCCAAAGTCGGTTGACTGTTTCGTGCAAGCTTTCGAATTGAGCTGAGCCGGTTCGGGCGATTTGGCGGCTATTCTATCAAAGCGCTAATCACGGCCTGATATGGTTTGTTTGACCGAAGCCGGTCTCTGCCAGGGCAGCGAATAGACGGGAGTATCCGCCCCATAAACCAAAGCTCACCTAGCCGTCATCGTCTGGCAAGCCCGCTTGACCGACGTTTCGCCTGTCCAAGACGATGAGGACGCTGGCTACATCGCCAAGCAAATGGACTTTGATCTCGGCCTCGGGGCCATCGAAATCGAGGACCCGAAAGACGAATTCGAACTCGACCGTCCAATTATTTGACTGTACGAGAGCCTACTTTCGCGGAGAATGCGTACCAATTTCCAGGTCATCAAGGTCTTCAACTTTTGACCCATTTGAGCCATAAGGAATTTAACTAATTCTGAGAGACGCTGATGGTTTAAATGTCTCAGGCGGCTAAGGTAGGCGTTCCAATACGGGCAGAATGTGGAGTCTAATCACAAGGTAGAAGCACAAACTCCCGAATAAAACGAATAAGTGCCAAATCGTCCGATTGAAGCTCAGGGCTTTCCATCGGTAAAAAATTACGCCAACACTATACACACCTCCTCCCAGGACCATAAGGAGAAGACCCGCGTTTCCTAACTTGGTGACAACCGGGTGCCCCCAAATCACGACTAACCAGCCGAGGCTCAGGTATAGCGCAATTCGAACTTTGGTCGTGCCATTAGGTCGGCAAACCCGGAGGGACACGCCCGTCAAGGCCAGCGTCCAGACAATAGCTGCTAACAACCAACCCTGCGTGTCGCCAATTAACAGCAGCGCCACCGGCGTATAAGTCCCGGCAATGAGTAGATAGATCGCGCTGTGATCCAAGGTTCTCAAGACTTTGCGCAGGTTTGGTCTGGCTACCCCATGATACAGGGCAGAACAAAGAAAGGAGAGAAATAGGCAAGCACCGTATAGACTCACGGATGCTATAGCGAGGCTTCCATAGACCCGTGCAGATTCAATGAGGGCCAACGTACCGAAGATACTGAGCGCTGCCCCAGTTGCTTGAACAATTGCGCTGCCAATCTCATCCCGTGGGTCGATAAGTTCGTTGATTTGCACAGAGGGCCGATTTCCCATGATGCCGAGATATTTCTAGGATAGGAAATTGTAGAGCGGTTATGAAATCAAGATCGCCGCTTCTTCATTTTTTCCATACGCTGAATGTCCTTTTGACGCTGTGTTTTCATGAAAAAGCCGACGACAAGGGCCAATATCCCAACAACGACCACGGCCGGTCCAATGAAGATCAGCAACTCTTCCATGACGTGATGCAGATCCCCGGTCTACGTGATGTCTATCAGGTTGATATCGAATGTCAGGTCCCTGCCGGCCAGAGGGTGGTTGGCATCAAGTTTGACGTTTTGGTCGTCGGCTTCCAGGACGAGGAGTTCTATGGTCTTGTCATCCTCACCAGTTGCCGTCAAACGAGCGCCGGGCGTCAAGTCCACTTCCGGCGGGATGCGCTCCCGAGGCACGTCGTGCACCAGTTCCGGACGGTGAGGGCCAAATGCGCTTGCGGCCTCAACATCAATTGTTTTTTGTTCGCCGGCAGCCATGCCGATTAAGGCGGATTCAAGAACGGGCATCAGCGCATTCGTTCCCAATGTCGCAGTGACCGGCTTGCCGGCGTCAGCTTTGTCCACGACCGTGCCGTCGTCCAGTTTACAATTGTACGCGAATTGAACTGTCGTTCCTTCCTTGGCCGTCATCGGTAGCTCCTTGTCTCACTTTGATTTATCGTCTTGGGGCTCACTGAGGCCCAATCTAAGGGCTTTAAGACGTTTGAGTTTGTTCAGACGCTCAATCTGTGCCCGCTCCTTTTCCTTCGCCACCTTCTTGTCGTAAGGCCGCTTGGCGGAGAATTCGTTTGAAAATTTTGCACTGGGTTTGCGTGCCACGATGGCTCCTCTTCCTAGGGGTCTGACGAGGAGAAAGGTTGCTTATCGTGCTCCCGCCTCGGACGATCACCCCACCTACCAATTTTCAAACACTCCCCGAGAGGTGCAAGCCGACGGCCTCCGACAGCATGTCGGAGCCTCCCGCTGGAGCGATACATTTACGAAGGAAGCAACGTGGCGCCACGAGCACGGTTTAGCTCAGCAAATACCGCCAAAATGCAGCATCCACACAACGAAAAACGATATTTTAATCGTCGTCCGTACCAACTGGTAAGTCAATGGAAAATATTGATATTGGCCTTTCAAAATATTTAGGATCTATCTGAAAAAAAACTAACCTATTTGATAAAATGAAAATCTCACGTCAGATAATTTTTGAAAAAAAATAAATTAAAACTTGATATTTTATTTATTAGGTTTATGAAACGCGGACGTTTAGAAGTCGCTGTGACATATCCGACTTCCCGCTAACTTAGTTTATTGGGTTTTCTTCTCCGACATTTTAGGCGTGTTGGCCCGCTGCATGAGGCAGCGGCATGTATCTAATGTCGTGAAAGGAAAAAACATGGCTACCGGAACTGTAAAATGGTTCAACCCTACTAAGGGTTTTGGATTTATCGAGCCCGAAGACGGCTCAAACGACGCGTTCGTTCATATTTCGGCTCTTGAAAAAGCTGGTCTGCGGACGTTGGCGGAAGGGCAAAAAGTGTCATACGAACTTCAACCTGGGCAGAAGGGAAAATCTTCGGCCGAGAATCTGTCTCTCGTCGATTAAAGATGTTGGACACCGTCCCTGATTCTATTCGGGGGCGGATGTTCGTCTCTAGTTTCCCGAGTCCCCGACTTAACGTGAACGGAATTTTTAGTGGCGGCCCGCAAACCCAATTACAATTTTGAGCGCAAAGAACGCGAACGGGTGAAAGCCGCCAAGAAGGCTGCTCGAATGGAGGCGAAGCGGGCGAAAACGGAGAAAGGGAACGATGAAAATGCGTCCCCTGACTCAAACAGTAGAAGTCCCGGCGAGTCCGAGTAGCAGGCACTCAATTTTGAAACGCTCAAAATCACAAGCGGAAGAACAATTGGCCGCCGTCCGAAAAAAACAAAAGCAAACCCTGCACGAAAAAGACAAGGAGAGGCAGGCAGTACGGGACAAGGTGGCGCGTCTCAAGGCGCTCCGTTTGGCCAATGAAACGTCTGAAAGTAACGACAATGGCTCGTAATAAGTCCAAAAAGAAAAAAGGGCCGACCTACATGATGTTTAATGTCCATTATGAAAATGGGGACGTGACATCGAACCGGCGGGTGTCGAGCGAGCTTCTGGACCAGACATTTGGTGATGCGCTCGAAGACTTGGCCCGCACGGCACTCGAAGATCAGGATAACGAAATTGCTCACCGGTCTGGCACCCGGCGCCCTAAAATAATTGCAATCGTGCAAGTTTAAAGATCGCATGAATGCAGGCTGCGACGTTTCCAAAAATCTAATAATTTGTGGAAACGACAATCAGTTCTCTTAGACTACACGAAAGCATGATCCAAAGATCACTGCATGACGTTACGCGATGACGTCATTGTCCACTCTTGGCGACTGAAGCGACCCTCGACCGTGACGACAGCTAAGGTCGAGTTCCGACCCGTACCGGAAGCTACCTAAGCTCGGCGGCGCATGCACGTTGGGAAGACCGGCATTCGGTTGACCCCACCCAGTTTAGTGTTCGACTTGCATCCGGAACAATGCTACCTTCATTTAAGGGCTCGCTATTGCGCCGCTCAAGGCTGGCGAACCGGGCCGTTATCCTCATTAATCTGCGCTTTTGCTCCGAGCCAAGTCAGGTTCGGTGGCGATGTGCATCTTTTTTTGGATTGCCTCGACGGGAAGGTATCCTCCTTTCTGGAATTTGGAAGGAACTTCCTTATGAAAACCCCTCAATTTTTATTGCCATATGTTGAAGGTCACGCGCCGACGCGACTTATCCAAGGTTTAATCGCAGGCTCTCTCGCCACGATGATCGTTGGCTTCGGTTGGGGCGGCTGGGACACCGGCGGCACCGTAACGGAAAAAGTAGATGAAGCGGCCAAGACTGCGACAGTCGCCGCGCTTTCACCAATATGCATCCGAAACTTTAAGCATGCGGTCAAAGACAATCAAAATTTGGTCGATGAGATCAAAGCCGTTTCCTCCTGGCAACGAGACGACTATCTGATTAAGGCGGGGTATCTAACCTTCCCCGGCGAAGCTAAGCCAAACTCGGATGTTGCTTCGAATTGCGCCCGAGAGCTAACCATCGACCTGAAACTAAACTAGCGGACTCAGGCGGAAGCGTTCAGGTCCGAACGACGCTTTGGCACAGAGATCAAAACCCGGATTTTAGGAGAATTGTTGATGTATACCCCTATGCGGCAAGCCCTTGCCCTCGGCCTCAGTGCTGTTTGGCTGGGCACTTTGCCCACAGCCGTGCATGCTCAAACGGTGCAAGCGACAATTCCCGAGAATGCCACGAAAGATTACTACGGCACCAATTGGAAATGTAACAAGGGTTATATCAAAGAGGGGAAAAAGTGTGTCGCCTTTGTCCTGCCCGAGAACGCGTTTGCAACTGATGGAATTGGCGGCCAAGGATGGCGCTGCAAGTTCGGGTATCGGGAGACGAAGAATGCTTGCCTCATAATAGAGATTCCAAAAAATGCCTACCTGGGCTCCTCCGGCTACGACTGGGAGTGCGAAAGAGGCTATCTCAAATCAAACCGCACCTCTTGCGCACAAATTGTTGTACCTGAGCACGGATACTTGAATGGCAAATCATATGGCATCGGCTGGTCGTGCGACTACGGGTACGCCGTAAAGGGTCAAGCCTGCGCCAAAATCGTCGTGCCTGAAGGCGGCTACCTCACGGCAGATTCAATTGAATCGGGATGGAAGTGCCTGCGGGAGTTCAGAAAGTCTGGCGATGGCTGCAGTCGAATTGTTGTGCCGGAAAGTCAAAATCCCAACACCTCGTTGATAGCGTTAACATTCCAAATGCCAACCTCACACTCTATTACTTCATCTCAGAGGATGTCTGGGACTCTCAGCGTGCCAAGTTTGTGGTAACTGAGAAGTACCTGCTCGCGTTATTGATATTCATTCTCACAATTTTAGCCATAATTTCATCTCGCTATACTAGGCGCCTGTCTAGAGAGAGAAACCTATTGATCGACAGGGGGGCTGAACTTGAGGACCTTGTCTCCGAACGGACAAGAGAACTTGTCGAGGCAAAAAACCAGGCAGAATTAGCAAACAAGACAAAGTCCGAGTTCTTGGCCAGTATGAGCCACGAGTTGCGAACACCTCTGAATGCCGTTCTAGGTTATGCCCAGTTTTTACAACACGATCCCTCCAATCCAATTAGTGATGCACAGAATGAGCGCATTGAGGCCATCCAAGCTGGCGGCAATCATCTCTTAAAGCTAATCAATGACGTTCTTGATCTGGCTAAAATTGAAGCCAATAAACTTGAGATTAATCTCGAAGAAGTCGTTGCCCAAGATGTGGTTCGAGAAGCCTTAGAGTTTGTCGTCCCTGAGACAGAAGTGCGTAATATCGAAATATTTGATGCCCAAGAACCAGAAATAAAATCTATCGTCAGAACTGATAGAGTTCGCTTCAAGCAAGTTCTTCTAAACCTTCTTTCAAATGCAATTAAGTACAATAAGCCGAATGGCACAGTTCATGTTTCGTTAGAAGAATTGGGAGGATATGTCCGGATCAAAGTTAAAGACACCGGAATTGGCATTAAGCCTGACCAGCGCGACCTTGTGTTCGAAATGTACGATAGGCTTGGTCAGGATTCCAAAACAGCTAGTGACGGAACAGGGCTCGGGTTGACCATATCCAAAATGATTGTCGAGCGCCTGGCTGGACAAATGGACTTTGCGAGCGAGGAGGGAGTTGGAAGCACCTTCTGGTTTGATTTACCCCTAGCGACAAATAATCAGGTGATAATTTGGGACGATCGGCTGAGCGTTGGGGTGGAGTTCATAGATAAGGATCACGGAAGACTTGTCGATCTTTTGAATCAAATTACCCAGCAATCTATAGATGGGAAGACTGTAGATAGTATCGTTTTCGAACTGCTTGCCTACTGCGACTACCATTTCAAGCGCGAAGAGGCGGTCATGGAAGCGTGCGGTTATCCAGATTTAGATGATCACAAGAAAATCCATCGAGACCTTTTGGATCAGGCAAACCTGAAGGCTCAAAATTGGCACTCGAATGCAAATCTAAAATCCTTGGATGACTTGCGCCTGTTTTTCAGAAATTGGCTAGTAGGGCATATTCTAAATATTGATATTGAAATCCAGCAATATACGAATCAGTATCCCGATATAGTTCAGGCTGTACTAGATAAACACGCCGCTCGACAGATTTAATTTCACGCCCAATATCCTGGATAGATTAAGCTATGTAAGTCAGCGACGCTTATAAACAAATGGCTTAAAGCACTTGTCAGATATGTTTAACGATGTCGGCTTATGGCTAAACCCGGTTGTTTCGATGACAACCACAACTAGGCGGAAATCTATTTAAAAACGGTCGTACCACCCCCAACGGATAATCGGGACTCCGCCGTTTACCCTGTGCATGATAGTGTGCAAGCCTGAGTAAGCACGTACACGCGTCTGTGACTGATTGGCCGTAGACGGCTGATTGGGATTGTGAGACGCTTCCAAGACCCTAATTGTGGAGAGTTCCGATGTTCCGCCGTCTTATCGCCTCCCCTATCAAATCTCTGGCCGCCTCCCTATTTTCCGTGGCTCTACTGGCGCTGTTTGTTGCGCCGGACGCCCTGGCGCAGCAACGCATTCCCGCGCCGATGCCGGACAAACAGGTCCGGTTCCCGTGCGGCGCGGGCTTTGTCGATAATCAGCACGTTCGGCCACTGCTCCAACACGCCAACTTCATGCCGGCGGATATCCAGAAAGGCCAACTGTCCCTGACCTTTGTTGGGCACTCGACGTTTCTGATTGAGACCCCGGCGGGCGTGAAGGCCATCACAGACTACAACGATTATTACCGGGCCAAGGTCCTGCCCGATATCGCGACCATGAACATTGCACGGGGAAATCACTCCACCGATATTATCGATCCGTCGATTAGCCATGTTCTCCGGGGATGGAGCATGACCGACGGCAAGCCGCCCCGGCACGACATTATCATGAAGGATCTCCGGGTCTATAACCTGCCCACCAATTTGACGGAGACCGGCGGCTCCTATTGGGATTCGAGTTCCATGTTTATCTTCCAATCCCACGGGCTGTGTGTTGGGCACATGGGACATCTGCGCCACATTCTGGATCAAAAGGCCTTCACCAAGTTGGGCCGGATCGACGTGATGCTGGTGCCGGTCGACCGCCGGGTCACCCAAAGCTATCAGGAACTGATGCACAACCTGAAAGGCATCAATCCGCGCCTGATCATTCCCATGCACTATAACGGCATGTTCACCATCCAGGAATTCCTGGAGCGCGCCAAGGCCGTCTATCCGGTGAAACGCACATCGTCGATCAAGATCATTCTGGACCGCCAGAAACTGCCGATGAAAACCGAAATTTTGGTGATGACCGCCGAGGACGGCGGCGACGGATCACAATTTTAGGGAGCCTGATCGATGTTGAACGGCCTTAAATCATTGCTGGTCGGCGCAGGCTTGGCCGTCGCGGCCGCCATGCCGGCCCAGGCCCAGAAGGCGCCGAACCACATCCCGTGCGGCCTGGGCATTGTGGAGAACAACCAAAGCCTGTTCCAGCGGGCGAGTTTCCGGCTGACCGCCGTGCCGGCCGGCAATGTGCGGGTGACCTTCGTCGGCCACTCGACCTTCCAGATCGAAACGCCCAAGGGCGCGACAGCCGCAACCGACTATGCCGGTTTCCACATTCCGGATCAGGTCCCCAACATCGTCACCATGAACAATTCCCATACCAGCCACTATACGGATGTGCTCGATCCCGATATCAAGCACGTGCTGCGCGGCTGGGACCCCAAGGGGGGCATCGCCAGACACCATGTGCGGCTGATGGATCTAAGGGTCTACAACCTGCCCACCAACATTTTTAATTTCGGCGACGGCGCGACCAACGGCAATTCGGTCTTTGTGTTCGAAGCGGCGGGCCTGTGCCTGGCCCATCTCGGCCATTTGCATCACTTCCTGAGCAAGAAGCAGGTCTCGGATTTGGGCCGCATTGATATCCTGTTTGTGCCCATTGACGGGATGAACACGCTCAGCCACGAAGAATCCACCCACATCATCGACCAGATCAAGCCACGCGTGGTCATGCCCATGCATCTGCATTTCGGCGGCGCCTATTCCTTCCCCGGCATCGCCGAAAAAAAAGGCTATCAGGTCAAGTTCCTGAAGACGACTTTAAAAATTTATTTTCTATCTTATTGATTTATATGACTTTTAATAAATAAAATGGCGGAGAGACAGGGATTGTGTTCCAGTGTCTCTAACCCTTGTCCACTATAGCCGTCTTAGGCCTATCCGCAGGAACTCCAAGCGGGTTAAGTAGCATCATGTGTAGCATAGTTTGCTACCCTTTTGAATCCCTCTTGGTTCTTTAGAACACTTCAGTCCTCTATAGTCAGACCATAGCCAGACTGAAGCCTCTAAATGGACTCTACAGAGACATCCTGTTGTGGTGCTTTGGATTGTGCGTGGGTCTAGACTTGTGACTCTAGAGTCCTCTATGGACACCCTAGAGGGTGTCTAAAGCCAAACCTTAGTCACCACTTAAGTTTCACAAAAGTTATCTCTAGTGTTTTCCTGAGAGTAGCTAGGGGGGAGGGGCCTATGGTGGACTTGAGTGTTCTTATGTAAGGTCATTTGTTCTTGAGAGGG